>Ga0233439_10001014_pt1 | contig 37861 bp, 32 predicted proteins | sample SI_123_September_6_FD_182713 | JGI IMG/M metagenome (GOLD analysis project Ga0233439, IMG submission 182713) | Seawater microbial communities from Saanich Inlet, British Columbia, Canada - SI_123_September2016_100_MG | ecosystem: Environmental > Aquatic > Marine > Inlet | place: Canada: British... | reverse complement strand
CAATGTGGGGCGGGTGCTCGAACTGGATGTAGATGATGAGGTGAAACAGTTGGTGTTGGCGGGGAATATTGAGCGAATTTTGCAGCTTTGAAGACGGTTGCTTTGGTGGTGAACGATTTGACCAGAGGTGAATTTAAAGAAGCGTTAGCGCTTCCTGTAAACCGATCCGGCGGAAGGACTGCTCGATAGTGTCCTCTTTATTGTGTGCGGATCGCCACGTTTTTGCCGCGGCTTCCCCGCCTGGAATCGAATTGAATACGCTCTCAATCCATTTATCGAATGGATCGGTATTGCAGCGGATGACCAAGTCGGGGTCGGTGAGGGTGCCGTCTTCCGAATAGATATAACAGGTATCGATAAGCCGGGTGGCGGCGGCGAGTTGTTGCCGCTCGAAATCGTGGGCGGTAGAGGCGCCTGCGGGGACGAGCAGGATATTGATCGCGCGGTCGGTGATGGCGTTAAGTCGTTCGACAGAGTCGGTACTGACGGCGACGCTTTTGTGATCGGGCCAGATGTCGAATAGGCTATAGATGGCCTTGGGTTCGAGTGATTGGAAGGTGAAGTAATCGGGGTAGGCGAAAAACTCTTCGTTGTTTGCACGATAGGTGTTGTAAAAGGCTGTAACGTGGGCCATAACCAGGGTTATGGCGCCGACGCCCTCTAGGCGGTTCGGGGCGAAGAGTCCGAGTCTTTTGGTGTTGCTATAGCCGCTAAAATAATGGCATAGCTCGACTGAGGTGCCGTCGGCAATGATCTGAAAATCGCTGTCGCGTAAGCTTGAGCTGTGCATGGGGATCCTCTATTCAGCAGCTTGGGTCTTCACCGAGCACGTCCTTATGGATGGCTTGGAGCATAAAACGGATGGTGATCAACGCGGCGATAATACCCAGGATCTTCGCTACATTGATGGCGAGCCGGGTCGCGTTGCGTTGAATGCGGCCCATCTATAGAATATTGCAGATTCTATCACCCATAAACAAGTAATAAATTTAACGAAGTTCATTCTGTACAAGGGAAAGCTAGCGATGCCCGATCAGATAGATCCCATTCAGTTCGAAGTGATTCGCAATGCCCTGCTCGAAGCCACGGAAGAAATGGCGATTACACTTCGGCGCAGTGCGTATTCAACGAACATTAAAACTCGTGCCGATTTTTCCTGTGCTTTTTTTGATCGGGACCTGCGACCTATCGCCCAGGCTTTCACTCAGCCGGTGCATTTGGGTTCGTTGACGATCCTCACGCCGAGGGCGGTCGCGGAATATGGACCTGAAAATATGGCACCCGGGGACGGAATTTTGGTTAATGATCCCTATCGTGGCGGAGTGCACCTCAATGATATCACACTAATCTCGCCAGTCTATCACCAAGACGAGTTGTTTGGTTATGTTGCGAACCTGGCGCACCACGTCGATGTCGGCGGCGGCGCGCCGGCCAGTATCGGGGCTTTTCAGCAGGTGTATCAGGAGGGCATTATCATCCCCCCGGTGAAATTGGTGCAGGGCGGTGAGATATCGTCGGATATATTCGAGTTGATCATCGCCCAAATTCGCTCTAAGCGGGAGACGCGCGGCGATTTTCGCGCCCAAGTGGCGGCCAATAACTCCGGGGTGCGCCGGCTCGGTGCGCTAGTTGAACAGGTGGGCCTGGAGAAGGTGTCGTTTTATATGGATCGGCTCGTCGAGTATACGCGTGAACGCGCGATCGCCGAGGTGGCGAAACTGCCTCGGGGCGAATTTGTCGCCGACGGGGTGGTCGACAACGACGGTTTTAGCGATGAGCCGGTAAAGCTCAAGGCGCGCATTGTCATTGACGATGAGGGGGTGCTCTTCGATTTTACGGGGTGTGATCCGCAACGGCGGGCGCCGGTCAACTCGACCTACTCACAGACCTTTGCCGCCTGCGCCTATGTGCTCAAATGCCTGATCGACCAGGACGTGCCGGTCAATGCGGGTTTTTACGAGCAGGTGCGCTTAGTTGCTCCTGAGGGCACGGTGGTCAATTGCACGTCACCCTCGCCGGTGGTCGGCGGCTGGGAGACGCAGGTGCGTTTGACGGATATCATTCTCAAGGCGTTGCACCAGGCGTTGCCCGGCCAGGTGCCGGCGAGCACCAAGGGCACGATGTGCCAGGTGGGCTTTGGTGGCACGGACCCGCGCACGGGACAGCTCTACGCTTACTATGAGACGATGGCCGGTGGTTATGGCGGGCGCAGCAGCAAGGACGGGCCCGACGCGGTACAGTGCCACGGGCAGAATACGGAAAATGCTCCAATCGAGGAAATCGAGATCAACTACCCGTTGCGCATCGATCGCTACGAGTTGATCGAGGATTCTGAGGGGCCAGGACAGTTTCGCGGCGGGTTGGGATTGAGGCGCGACTATCGTTTCCCGGAGCACGAGGTGTCGTTTACCGTCTTGTCGGATCGCGATCGCTGGGGGCCGGAGGGATTGGCGGGTGGGCAGGCGGGGCGCAAAGCCTACTATATCCTGGACCCGGAAGGAGAGCATGTCGAGTTGGGTTCGAAGGTGACGATCGCGCTTGCCGCCGATACGGTTTTCAGCTATCGCACGTGCGGCGGCGGTGGTTATGGTTCGCCATTGCGGCGGGACCCGCAGGCGGTGGCGCGCGATGTGCGGGAGAGGAAAATCCTTGCTGAGCGGGCGCGGGATATTTATGGAGTGGTCGTAGACCGCCGTTGTGCGGTGGATGTAGAAGCTACTGAGGCCCTGCGCGAAAGGATGGCTGGCGATGGCGTATAGACTCGGTGTGGATATCGGTGGGACCTTTACCGATATCGCACTGATCAATGAGACGACCGGACAGGTGTACAATGGCAAGGTTTCTTCCACTCCGGATGATCCCTCCGAGGGGTTTATGGAGGCGGTACGGCGTTTGGTGGAGGAGCAGGCGGTGGCGCCGGATGAGGTGTCCTATATCGTGCACGGCACCACGGTAGCGACCAATGCTATTATCGAGGGCAAGGTCGCGTCGACGGCTTTTATTACGACCGACGGTTTTCGCGATATGTTGGAGATCGCGCGACAGATTCGGCCGGAGTTGTACAACCTGCAATTCGAAAAACCGCAGCCGTTGGTGCCGCGCCACCATTGTTTTGGAGTTGTGGAGCGGTTGGATGCCAAAGGTGAGGTGCTGACGCCGCTCGACGAAGCCGCTTTGCGGGTGGTGGCCGGTCAGCTAAAAAAAGAAAGGGTGGAGTCGATCGCGGTCTGTTTTCTACACGCCTACGCCAATCCGATACACGAGCGGCGGGCCGGTGAGATTCTGGCGGAGGTCTTTCCCGAGGCGGTGGTGTCGCTGTCGTCGGAGGTTGCGCCGGAATTTCGCGAGTATTTGCGCGCGAGTACCACGGTGATCAATGGCTGCATCCGCCCAGTAGTAGCGCGTTATTTGCAGCGGATAGAAGAGCGGCTGGCCGAGGCCGGGATACGGGCTGAATTATTGGTAATGCAGAGCAGTGGCGGGGTATATACTTTTGCCGCGGCGCAGCAAAGGCCGGTCTATATGGTTGAGTCGGGGCCGGCGGCCGGGGTGATTGCGGCGGCGCATTTGGGGCAAGCTCTGGGTTATGACCAGGTAATTTCCTTTGATATGGGCGGGACGACGGCCAAGGCTGGGTTGGTCCAGGGCGGCGAGCCGAGCATCACCAAAGACTACGAGGTGGGGGCGAAGGCGCAATCGGGGGTGGGCGCTTCGCGTGGTGCGGGCTATCCGATCCGCACGCCGGTGATAGACCTGGTCGAGATCGGTGCCGGTGGCGGTTCGATTGCCTGGGTCGACCCAGGGGGGATTTTGCGGGTCGGGCCGGAGAGCGCGGGGGCGGATCCTGGCCCGGCCTGTTATGGGCGGGGTGGCACGCGTCCGACGGTCACGGATGCGAATTTGCTATTGGGGCGGCTCAACCCGGAGTATTTCTTGGGTGGTGAGATCGGGTTAGACGTGGCAGCGGCGCGCAAGGCCATTGAAGAGCATTGCGCCGGCCCATTAGCTATGGATCCGGTCGCGGCGGCCAATGGCATTGTTGAGATCGCTAATGCGGCGATGGTCAATGCGCTCAGGCTGGTTTCGGTACAGCGCGGTTACGACCCGCGCGATTTTGCGTTGGTGGCTTTTGGTGGTGCGGGTCCCGCGCACGCCAATCGTCTAGCGGCGATGATCCAGATCCCGGTGGCGATTATTCCACCGAGCCCGGGCACCGCTTCGGCAATGGGGCTTCTGGTGACGGATCTGAAACACGATTATGCGACAACGGTGATCGAGCGGATGGACCGGGTGGATCCGGATGCGCTAGAGCAGATATTCAACGAATTGCAGGTGCGCGGACGGGAGGCCTTGGCGCGCGAGGGGCTGGCGGAGGAGGCCATGGGGTTTAGGCGTCAGGCAGATCTGCGCTATGTGGGGCAGAGCCATGAGTTGACGCTGTCGTTGGCTGCCGATGCTTTGGATCAGGGGCAGATGCAGCAGATTCTGCAACAATTCCATCGCGAGCACGATCGGGCCTATGGTTTTAGCGCGCCGGGCGAGGAGGTCGAATTGGTCAATCTGCGCTTGGCCGCCGTCGGCGAGATCGCCAAGCCCAAGATGGCTTCGATTGCTCAGGCTGAGGGGGAAGCGGTCGCGAAAAATATGCGCCCGGTGTATTTCGCCGAGAGCGAGGGGTATGTCGAGTGCCCGGTGTATGATCGCTATGCGTTGGGGGCGGGTGCGGTGGTGGTGGGCCCGGCGATTGTCGAGGAAATCGATTCGACGACGACGATCCATCCGGGGTACCAGGCGCGGATCGGCGAATTTGGGCATATGGTGTTGACGGGTGCGGAAGCGAAGAATGAACAGGCATGAGCGGACATGAGCGGACATGAGGGAACATTAGCGGTCTTATTGTTGTGCTTGTACGGTGTAAGAGTCTGTCGCTAACGCCAGTTGCGGGACGGTGCTTGAGCGTCGGGCCTGTTTACATATTGGTCAACCAGCGACCCTTTTCCGTCGTCAGCGGATAGATCACGCCCCAAATGCCAGAGATTACGACCTCGCCGAGAATTAGGCCGAGAAAGAACGGCTTCATGCTTTGGAAAAAATGCACGCCGCCGAAGCGCACGATGACTAGTTTCAGGATCCAGGCGATTAACGCCGAGAACCAGATCTGACTGGTCAGCCATCCGACCGCTATAGCGAAACCGACGGGGTGAAAGGGCCACCAGAACCACCGGTGTTGCGCCACCATCAACAAAGCTTCAACTAGCGCGCCGATGCCGGTGAAAAGCCAGCCGCGCATATTGGCTTCGGGCATATTGAGGATGGTTGGCCCGACGTAGGGCCAGCCGTGTGCACCGGCCCAGTTGATCAGCGAGAGATTGATCGCGCCATAGGTGTAGGCCAGTTTCAAGGTCATATAGGCCGCCCCGCCGAGACTGCAGACAAGCGCCAGCATGATTCCCCAAAATAGCCGCGTTTTTGAGCCGGGAATCATCTCGGCGAGTTTGAGGGCGTTGGAGCAGGCGACCATCGGCGAGGTGCGTGACTCACCCTGCCAGATAAAGGTGAAGTTTAGGGCGACCAACCCCTTGGCGCCGAGAATGGAAGTGCCGAGGCCGGAGATGATAAAGTAGGCCGGCACGATGGGGCTGCGGGCGGTGGCGACGCCGCCGGTGGCGACGACGCGGGCAACGAGAATAAAGAAGATCAAGCTGACGATCAGCAGTACGGGCAGTACCGTGATCGGCACACCCGAGCGCCAGAGCCAGGCGCCGACAAAGAGCAAGCTGCCTAAGAAGCCATAGAGCGCGGTGCGGTAGCGCAATAATTCTTGGCTGTCATCGACACCGCCTTCCGGGTCCCAGAGTTTTTGCGCGACGTCCTTGAGGTGCGAACGCGCGTTCCACAGACCGAAGAGCACTAGCATGATCACCGCGCCGGCGGCCTGGTGGGTGAGGTCGGCCGGTTGCGAATATTCGTAGGCGCTCAGTCGTTCGGTACTGGCGATGCCGAGTACATTGAATACGCCCTCTTGCAGCTTGGAGAACACGTAGAAAAACCAGATACTGAAGGTTATTTCGAGGTTGACCAGGTAGAATAAGCCAACCCAGGCGAGGTTGAGCGCGATGGGCAGATGCAGCGTCTGGTTGAACATTGAAAAGCGGCCGTTGGGGTTGTATTGCGGCACGATGGGGAAGTAGTGGTTGAAGGCGTTGAGGCTGAGCAGGACGGCGGGGATGGCGAAGCCGAGCCACATGGTTTTGTTCTTAAAGAAGGGGGCGAGGCGCGCGGTAGGATCCTCTCCCTTGTCGATCATATTCTGCGGCAATTGCACCATCGGGTAAGTCAGGCGTTCGTGCACAGACCATTGGCGATGCAAAATGGCGCTCATACAGATCAACATAAAGCTCAGCACGATAATAAACGACAGCCACCAGCCCATCGGCTCAACCCAGACACCCCATGGGATCGCGGCGCCCTGTGGCAGGCCCTCGTAATAGCTTTTGATCGCCTGAAAATCTTGCGGCACCATCCACGAGGGGATATAGTCGTAGAACAGTTCGGCGTAGTTGTTTTCGGGCGTGGCGTAATAGAAGGGATAGACCAGGGTGCCGATCAGAAAAAACATCAGCCCCCAGGTCGGCACGGTGACCGCCATCAGCAACATACAGTAGATCAGCACCAGATCGGCCTTGGAAAGTTCGAAGTTTCGGCTGATCAGGCCGACGATCGCGTTGACGATAAAGGTCAGGACAAAGAAGAAAAAGAGCGCGCCCGGCGAGGAGGGGTTGAAGCCGATCCAATAATAATTAAATACGATGCCGTAGGGGGCGAGCAGGCCAACAGCGAGGCAGAGGACTACTCCGGTGAGCAGCCCTCTGATCGAGAAAGGTGATTTTTGCACGAGGCAGCTAATGCGTCGCCGTTACCAATAACCCGCCGTCGACGGGCAGTGAGACTCCGGTGATACAGCCCGCCGCATCTGAGCAGAGGAAGGCCGCGGCCCGGCCGATATCCTCGGGGGTGCCGCTGCGGCGCAGCGGGATACCCTCGTGGGATTGTGGTTGCATGGAGCCGAGCGCTGGGGGGGGGGGATTGTATTCGTGGTCGGTGTTCATATGTCCGGGCAGGATGGCGTTGCAGCGGATGCCGTGCTCGCCGAGATCGACGGCCATGCTCTCGGTTAGGCGCAGCACACCGGCCTTGGCGACGCCGTAGGCGGTGTCGGTCTTCCAGGCGCGGCTGCCGTGCACCGAGGAGGTGCTGACGATCGCGCCGCCTTCGCCTTGTTCAACCATCGCGAAAGCGGCTTGCTGCGAGCAGAGGTAGAAGCCCTTGAGGCCGATGTCGATATTCAGGTCCCAGTTTTTCTCCGTCAGTTCCAAGAAGTGCTGACCGGTGCCGCCAAAGGGGTTATTGGCGAGGATATCGATGCGGCCGAAGCGTTCGCGAAAGGCTTTGAACATTGTTTCGACCTGGGCACTGTCGGAGATGTCGGCGGTGAATAATTCGGCCTCCCGGCCCATGTCGCGGATCAGTTGCAGGGTGTGTTGGGCATCGTCGTCGTCGTGCAGGTCGTTGATGCCGACATCGGCACCGGCTTCGGCAAAGGCGAGCGCTATGCCGCGGCCGATACGGCGTTTGCCGCCGGTGACAAACGCCTTTTTACCGAGTAGCGAATGCGGGTTGGGCATGGGGGGTTGTCTCCGTATGTGAATAAATTCAGTGATAGTATCTAGATAACTTACGTCATTATAATACTATCGCCTATTCCTAAATAAAACCCTATCTTCTGAGGTCAACTTTAATAAAGGAGCATATAATGCCTACAGCACAAGCACGCCATATCTTAGTCCCCAGCGAAGATACGGCCAACGATCTCAAGACCCAGATTGAAGGCGGCACGGATTTCGCCGATGTAGCCAAAGAGCACTCGACTTGCCCCTCGGGCAAAAGCGGCGGTGATCTGGGCTCGTTCGGCAAGGGACAGATGGTGCCGGAGTTCGACGCGGTGATCTTTAGTGAAGAGCTGAATGTCGTGCACGGTCCGGTGCAGACGCAGTTCGGTTATCATCTTATCGAGATCACCAGTCGGACCGACTAAGCGCAGTACTCAAATGAACTGTAGATAATATCCTCAAACCGCTCAACAGCGGTATGGGGATATTTGTTTTTTATATTCCGTTTGGTTGAGAACGGCACGAAAGAAGAAGATCAGATGATCGATAAAGCTTGGATCGGTTTTTTTGCGGCGGTATTTATTGGCTGGGGGTGCGGCCCGTCGTTGCAAGACAGCATCGACAAACTGGGGGGCACCACCGAAGAACAGGCGGCCGGGCGGATGGAATTATTATTAGCTAAGGACCGGGCGGTCGACGATTTGCTCAGTGCGCTGGAAGATCCGGAGCGTGCGGCGAGTCGGCTTCTTTTGGTTGAGGTGTTGGCTGGGCTAACGACGAGGGTGGATGACGAGCGGATCGAAGCGGCTTTGCTCAGCCGTTTGCGCGAGGATCCGGATTACTTGGTGCGCGCGATGGTGGCGCATCAGCTCGGTTTACACCGCCCGGCGTTCTTTATCGACCCCTTTCTCGATGCTTTGGCCGATACTTCCGGGGCGGTGTGTCATGCGGCGCTATTAGCGCTGGGTAAGGTCGAAGATAAGCTTGAACCGGCGCAGACCCGACGATTGCAGGAAGCAGCCCAGCGGCTGGCTTCACACGCACATCTCGGTGCGCGTTTGGAGGCGACGATCCGGGTAGAGAATTTTGTCTCCGGCTGGATCTCGGACGCTCGTCAGGCCGAGCTTGGCGCGCGCATGGCAAGGGCCGAATCGCTTTATACACGGGCGTTGGATTATGCGCCGGGCAGCAAGCGCGGCAACTATCGTTTGGCGCGCTTTTATTTTGACAATGGCCAACGCGAGCGCGGTCTGGCGTTGTTGCAGGCGCACGGAATGGTGCTGGAGGTCGTCCGCCTGAGCCGTGCGCCGACGCTCGACGGCAAGTTGGACGATGCGGTGTGGAAGGAAGCCGCCCAAGTCGACTCTTTTTTCCAGCACAGCACTGTGCACACCGCCGCTATTCCGTCGTCGCAGCGGACTCGCATTCAACTTGGTTATACCGATGAGGCGTTGTATTTTGGTTTTTACGGCCATGACGCGCATCCCGACAGTTTGGTCGGCCGGAGCCGCAATTTCGATGCCGAGTTATGGCATGAGGATATTGTCGAATTATTTATCGACCCAGGATTTACTCACCGCAATTATCTGCATGTCGGCATCAATCATCTCGGTACGGTGCACGACGCGTGGTTGACCGGTGGTCTGAGTGGCCGCGGGGTGGAATGGAATGCCGACGCTCGGGCTGTGGCTATGGTCGGGCGCGACTTCTGGTCGTTGGAATATCGCTTGGATTTTGGCGATGCCGAGGTGCCGCAAGCCCAGAGTGGAGCAGAGTGGGGTTTTAACTTTGTGCGGGTATTTCGCGGGGCCGAGTATAGCCAGTGGGTACGGACCTATGACGGGGGACATAGGCCGGACGATTTTGGTCTGTTAATTTTCAAGTGAATGGAGCACTATGTTAAAAGTTATTCAGGTGGGTGTCGGGGGGTACGGGGGCAGTTGGCTGCCGACGATAATGGAAAATGACGGCGTTGAGCATGTGGCTCTGGTCGATATGAACCCAGAGCATCTAAGCCGGGCTAGAAAGACGATCGGCTTGGCTGAGGGGCTCTGTTTTAGTGATGTGGAAAAGGCCATCGCGGCGGTGGAGGCGGATGCCCTACTGTGCGTCGTGCCGCCGGCCCACCACGAGGCGGTGATTGGCACCGGAATCGGTGCGGGCTTGCACGTCTTGTCGGAAAAACCGATCGCCGACACGGTCGCATCGGCGCAGCGTATTCTCGCCTCAGTTGCAGAAAGCGACCGGGTATTCATGATCGCGCAGAAGGCGCGTTTTCATCCGTGGGTGCACAAATTTCGCGAGATCGTCACCGGTGGTGCGTTGGGGCGGATGAGCCATGTGACGCATTATTTTCGCGCGCCGTATTATTCGTGGGGCGAGTTTCGTCATAAAATGGCCGACCCGCTCTATATCGAAATGAGCATCCATCATTTTGATTTATTGCGCGCCTTGCTGGGGTGTGATCCGGCGAGCGTCTGGGCGCAGAGCTGGAATACGCCGTATAGCACTTTTAATGGCGATATCACTGGCATCGCCCACTTTACGATGGACAATGGCCTGCCGGTGAGCTATCACGCCGACGCAATTTCATCGGGCGATATGACCGACTGGTTCGGCGAGATTCGCGCTGTCGGCGAGACCGGGACACTGACGATGGTCTACCCGGAGCTTTATATCGCTCGCAAGGGCGCCAATCATTCCGACCGCGCCGCGCCGCGCGAAGAGGAGATGGCGGTGAGGCCGCCGCAAGAGGGGCAGGCGGCGGTATTGCGGGAGTTTGCCGCGGCTATTGCCGAAGGGCGAGAGCCTGAGAGCGCGGGTGCAGAAAATATAAAGAGCTTGGCGATGGTCTTCGCCGCGGTGGATTCGAGCCGAGACCAGCAGGTTAAACGGATAGCGGACTATTTACCATAAAGGAGCGTAATAATGCCGATTACCAAGAGCGGTGAGGATAACGCACCGGCCTGGTGCGGGTTGAGTTATTTCGAGGTCGTGACATTGGCGAAAGGTGAGACGCGTGATTTTGTGCGGCGCGGCAAGCGGGAGAAAATTATCGTCGGTACGGGCACGTGCGAGATTCGTTTTGGCGATGAGGTGGTGGCGGGAGAGTTTAAAACGAATGTCGATTTACAAAACGATAGCGATCATTTCGCGGTCCGCGCTCTCGATGATCCGGCGACCTTGGTGTGGATGTGCGGCGATTGGGAGACGGAGACTTCGTCGGGGATATTTCAGGTCGGCAAGAGCGACGGGCGCGAGGACAAGGGCGATGCGATCGACTATGCCAAGGAGACGAGCTTTGATTGCCACTATCACGATTGTGACGAGTATTGGATTGTATACGAGGGCAGTGGCGTGGCGGTGAGCGAGGGGAAATCGTATGAGGTGGGGCCGGGGGATTGCGTGGCGACGGGCATGGGTTTTCACCACGATTTTCCGATTGTGCACGATGCGGTGAAGTCGGTGTATTTTGAGACGGGGTTGGAAGGGGAGGGGCGGAGGGGGCATTTGTGGGATCATACGCATGGGGGCGCGGTGCCACAAGCGGAGCGGGTGTAGTTCGTGCGGATGGGCTTGGTATAGGATATACTCGGTCGTTCATCCTCGCCCGCCATCCCTGGCGGATTGCGAGGGTTGTCCCCAATTCCACTATCCTGTGGAATTGAGGACAACAAAGCCGTTCTCGGGCATACCCTAACCCAGTTTTCGGGCACGACCGTGTTCAAGGATAAGTGCTTATGGCCAGTGCGTTAAGCGGCCTGAGTGCTATATATACCACAAGCTCATTTATTTAAGCAGAATCACCTAGACTCAGACCATAGGTTTGAGCCTAATTTCGCGATAGCCCCCTTCAAAGCACGGCTTAGTCACATACTGCATACAGCCGGGGTGTACCTCGCCGGCGTGGGAGAAGTGTACGTGGCCGCAGAAGATAGCGACTAGGCTCTGTGCTTCTTCGGTCAGTAGTTTGTGACAGGCTAAGGTGCTTTCGTAGTGCTCGTCTACCCGCCATTTTTTCTTTCCTTCTTCCGACCAACCATCCGCCGCCATAACGATCGGCTCCTTCCATACCTCGACCACAGCCGGTATCAGCGAGGGGATGGCGATTGGGATATGGATGAAGAGTAAACAGGGGCGGTCGGTAGCCAACTGTTGGCGCAGGAAGGCGAGTTGTTCCAGGGTTAGATTGTAGTTGCTATTGTCGATGGCGATTAGTCGGATGTCGGCTAGGTCCAGTGCTTGTGCGGCGGGAGTGTTGTTGGTCAAGTGGTTAAAGCGGGGGTAGTGGGCTAGGCGAGTGTCGTCGTTCCATTCGAGGTGGGGGAAATACCAATCGTGGTTGCCTAGGGTATAGAGGTAGGGGCTTTGCAACGATTGCACATCTTGTTCGATCCATTCGAGTGCGGCATGGGACGGGAAGTGTATGATGTCGCCGGTCAATAGGGTCGCGTCGGCGCCGATGGTGTTGCTGTGTGCGAGCGCCTTTTGGAATAGTTGTCGTGTTGGCACATTGTTCGGCGTTCGCGTCTCGAAAAGTTCTTGGAAGTGTGCGGCGTCTTCGAGCGTATCGGGGTCACGGTCGTCGGCAGTGGCCATATGGCTGTCGGTGATGTGCAGCAAGGTCAATTCTTCTGCGAGGCCATCGATGGCGATAATTGTTTCGTTGTCGTTTTCGGGTTGCAGGTGTTTGTTATGCATCGAAGCACCTTCCATTAGGGTACGCAGTTTGCATTTTTTATGAATGGTTTAAGTGGGGGCCGAAGAGATATTCCACCGGCCCGTCAATAAATTCGACATTGTGGTCGAGGTCGTCGTTGGCGAACTCAGCTTCGCAGCCCCTTTGGAATTGCAGCGTCTGTGCTTTGCGAAACCAACGCACCTGGTGGACCATGGCGATCATGTGACGGATCTGGTCGGATTGATTGGGCACGCCCCGGTGCCACAGGCGGATATCGCGGATCAAAATGCTACCTTTTTTGGCCTCGACGCGGATCGGCGGCGCGATGGTGCGTTGTTTTTCGATCAATGCTTCATCCAACGCTCCGACGACTTGGTGCGAGCCAGGCCAGATTTCGGTGCTGCCATTGTGCGGGGTAATATCTATCGGCGAGATGTTGACTACCAAGGTGGTGACTGGGTGCGGGGTGTTCCAATTGGGCCACAGGGGTAGCGCGTCGCGATGTAGCGGTTGGTCTTCGCTGCCGGGCAGATTGGTATTGCCGCTGTAAAAAGCATTAAATAGGCCTTCGCCCAAGGCGCTTCTTGTCACCTGTGCAGCGAAAGGATTGGCGACGATATCGCGGAATATATAGGGCTTATGGTGCGGTGGTTTTTGCTGAAGGTGCCCGTATTTCCAGCCGCTGATCTCCTCACCCCGATCCCTGGCCGCTACAAGTGTATGGGTGTCGGTGAGCATCTGCTCGTGCAAGATGTCCAGATGGCTGTGCGCAACCGCCTGGTTTAGAACGACGAACCCCTCTTTGGCAAGTGCTTGCGCGGCTTGCTGGATATGCTGGTCCGTTAGCCGTTCCACTGCGCGCTCTGCTGCTGAAATTGTGATATGCATAGTGACTTAGGGCCTGTTTTTCCTCGCAGGTAAAAGGTTCGCATTCAGGCGAAAGTATAGGCAATACTACTGGTTCGATCCAATAGATAGCTCGTTGTCATATAAGGTGTATGGTAGAGGGTTTGACAGTCTTGGCGCGAGTGCACTTTATTCCCACTTTCACTAAAAAATAAAGGAGTGGATCTATGGCACAGCTTTCTTCCACAGTACTCGAAGCGTTTAAGGAATTTGATTCGCCGACGATTTTCAATGCCGTGGTCCTGAAGCTCGGCCTGCCCAACGAAGATTATACCGATCATCAGATCTGCTGTTTGCTGCCAGAGTTAGCACCGGTTATCGGCTATGCAGTTACAGTAGAGGTCACGAGCAACGACGCGGATTCGGTGGCGGTGCCGTGGGAAGACTATTACGAACAGATCGATGCGATGCAAGGGCCGGTGGTCGCGGTAATGAAGGATGTGGACTCGCGGCCCGGACGCGGCGCTAGTTTCGGTGATGGCATGGCGCGATTGCACCAGCGTCTTGGCGCGGTGGGGGCGATTGTGGACGGGACGGTGCGAGATCTTGCGGGCATTCGCCAGGTCGGCTTGCCGGTTTTCGCTTGGGGGACGGTGCCGGGGCATGGGGTGTTTAACGCGACGCGGGTCAATGCGCCGGTGACGGTGGGGCAGGTGCGGGTGCGGCCGGGAGATCTTATTTTTGGCGATGGCGATGGGTGCGTACGGATTCCGGTGCAGTATGCGGAAGAGGTATTGGCTTTGGCGGGAACAGTGCGGGCGAAGGAGGCGGAGATCTTTGCTTTTTACGATTCGCAGGATTTTTCATTTGAGGCGTGGAAGGCATCGCGAGGGTAGTTTGAGGTCCAATGGGTGAGGCGTCGTTATGCCGAAGTGGCCTTGTTCGCTTTGTTCGGTGGCTGCCAAGTCTCGGTCAGTTGATCGCTATGCGCTAGTGTATTGGCTGAGATCGTTCAATCAGCTTTAATAGGACGCGGGCGATTGTGCGCTGCGACGGGCTTGGCCATTTTATAAGCCTAGCAATAGAGATAAGGAGAGAAGTATGCAAACCACAACGGCAAAGATTGACCCGCAGGAAGAAGTAGATTTTATGGAGGTCGACGAGACCGATTATAGTGCTTTTACGGTAGCCCAACGGATCCATCATCTTGAGGTGGAAGGGTATGTGGTGCTGCCGGATGTGCTCGACTCAGAACAGATCGCGACGCTGAAGGCGGCAGCGAGAGATCTGCCGATGAAACACAAGGACTATAGTGAGGCGCAAACCTACCATCACGAGCCGCAGTGCGCCAGCGAGGAGATCGCCGAGTTGATCGGCCAGCCGACCGTCACCGGTTTTCTCAGGGAACTGATGGGGCCGGATATAGTTTTTACGCACGGCTTGTTTACGCGCACCCTGGCCGATTCGCCGGGTATTTCGATGCATACCGACGGCCAGCCCTTTGGTTCGTCCATTTTTGGTTATGAAGGATCGTCGCCGCGGCTTTTGCGGGTACTCTATTATCTCGACGATTTGCCGCCCGAACGCGCGCCGTTTAGGCTGATTCCACGTTCGCATCTCTCTTTCCATGCGCAGGCGAATCCCTATGTGCGCTATGTGTCGCATCCGCAGGAGATTACAGTTTGCCCCAAAGCCGGTTCGGTGGTGATGATTCCCGCCTTGCTTTTTCACGGCACCCATCCGAATAGGGATCCCTCACCGCGCGAGTTGATCCAGTTTGGTTATCGGCCGGCCTGGGCGGGGCCGGTGCAGCCGATGGAGGAGTGGGACGCGGAGTGGGTGGCCAATACACCGGTAGCGGCCAAGCCTTTTCTGCAAAGCCGCAATACAACCGGTGAAGAATGGCAGCAGTCGCACAAGCCCGAGGGCATGCAGTGCGACGCGCCGGGAATCAATCCGGATCGCTGGGGAAGATAAAGGCTTGCTATATGGGTGAGGAGATGATACTATCCGCCGGGGTGGCCCGCGTCGATATCACGCCGCCGCTGGGTTTCCGCATGCAAGGTATTGTGCGGCGGACAGAGGGGGCGACTGGGGTTGAGTCGCCTTTGTCGGCGACGGTGCTGGTTTTGGCCGACGCGGAGACCAAGGTCGTGATCTTTGATTGCGATTTGCTCGGTTTCGATTTGCCCTTGGCAGCCGAAATACAAGCGACCGTTGCCGAACGCTTAGGTACTGAGCCGCATTGTATTGCGCTAGGTTGTACTCATACTCACAACGGTCCCTGTACCATTCGCCACGTCTTAGGTGGTCCGCACGATATCGGTTGCCCGGCGGAGCAACGCGCAGCACAAGAAGCCTATGTCGTTCATTTGCTCGCTCAGTTGAGCGATACGGCGGCGTTGGCCGATAGACGGCGGCAACCGGCTCGTTGTGCGGCGGGGCGGGGCGAAGTCCAGGCGGCAGTTAATCGGGAAGAAAAAAACGACGATGGCAAGATTTTGGTCGGGCGTAATCCTGAAGGTACGGTAGACCACAGCGTTGATGTGTTGCGGGTTGACGACTTACAGGGACAGTCCATCGCGGTATTGGTCGGTTATGCGGCGCATCCTGTGGTGATGGGCATGAATACGTATTTGTTCAGTCCGGATTATCCGGGTACGGTACGCCGTATTGTTGAAGACGTGACCGGGGCGACTTGCCTCTTTTTGACCGGGGCGGCGGGCAATCAGGCGACCTGGTCTTTTTTGCAGGGGGATTGGGGCGAAAAAGAACGCATGGGCGGATTGGTCGGTTGTGAGGCCGCCCGGGTATTTTTTGCGATCGAGACCCGACCGCACGAAGTGGTGCGCGAAGTGGAGGCGTCGTTGTCGGGGTTGGCCTTATATCACAAGGAATTTGTCGACGGGCCGAGTCATCGGCGATTACAGGCGGTGACCGCTACGGTCACAGTGCCCTTACAGCCCTTACCGTCGTTGATGGAGGCCAAGAACATATTGCAAGAGGCCAGTGCTCTCGTACAGACTTTGCAAAGCGCTGCCGCGCCGATGACAAAGGTCTATCCGGCGCAATTGGTTGAGCGTTGGGCCAAGGGCGTGCTGGAGAAGGTTGCAAGCGGGATCGAGCGAGAGAGTTTGTCGTTCGATATTGTGGGCTTCCGCCTGGATGACTTTGCCTTGATGGGTATGCCTGGCGAACCTTTTGTCGAGATCGGTTTGGCGGTCAAGGCGCATAGCAAAGCGCTGCATACTATGTTTGCCGGATATTGTAATGGCTCGTTGGCCTATTGGCCCACGGCGGAGACCGTGGCACAGGGCGGTATGGCGGTGTCTTCTTCGCTGCAGACGTATAATATTGCTGCGCCGCCGGTGGCGGAGACGGCGGATATTATTGTGGGGGCGTTTGATGGGGTGTTGCGGCAGTTGGATTTTTGAAGTGAATATAGGTAATTAAGCTCTGTGCGTGTGGGTTGATCGAGGCGATTACCTCGATCAACCCTTGGAGACTTTAGTGGCTTATCAATCCAGCACGCGGAGCACGTTAAAAAGGTTATGTCCTCGAAGCGCTTGCTGGTGTATTTAGTGATTTGTTTATTCAATGTGAGGAGTAAATCATGAAACTAGCCGAACTCACCTGGCCCGATCTTGAGAAAGTATCAAGAGATACCGTGGTGGTGTATCCGATCGCCGCATTGGAACAGCATGGCCCTCATTTGCCCTTTATTACGGATACCGCTGAAGTGTCGGCGATTGTGGATCGGCTTGATGCAGTGGTCCCAGCGGATGTGCTTTGTTTGCCGGCGCAGTGGTTGGGGTATTCGCCGCACCATATGCGTTTTAAGGGCACGATCACGGCCAAGTCAGAGACGCATATCAATATGATTCTTGATACTGTTAGCAGCATGGTCAGCGCGAATTTTAGTAAGATTTTGGTTGTTAACGGTCACGGCGGGAATATCGCCAATATGACGGTGGCATTGCAGCGTTTGTTGGAGGAGTGTCCAGATGCCAAGGTCTATGGGACTTCGTGGTTTAGTTATGACGAGGTCGGGGCGATTCGCGAAGCTGGTCCACACGGTTGGGGGCATGCCGGCGAGATGGAGACTTCGGTGATGATGGCACTGCACCCCGAATTGGTCAAAGAAAACCTCTTGCAGCAGGACGGTCATCCGCAGGCGTCCGAACTCGCCGGCCAGGTGACCCGCTATCGTTGGATCCACGAGGCGACCGATCGCGGTGTCTACGGCGATCCCACCTTCGGGTCTGCCGAAAAGGGGGAGAAATTTGTCGATGCGGCGGTTGAGGTGTTGGTGCGGATCGTCAAAGATATTAAACAAGGCAAGTTATAGCTTAGCTTCACGTTTTTATCGCTAATTTTCTAAGGATAGAAGGTATGTCGAGTGAACGCAGCGCGCGCACGATCGGTTGGTACCGCACGCCGGTCGAGCGCGAAAAAATGCGGGCGTTAAATCAACGCAGCGATTGGAAAGGGTTATTACAGGCCGGAGCACATTTGAGTTTGATCGTGCTGGCCGGCGCTTTGGTTTGGCAGGTACAGGACCGGTGGTATTTGCTATTGCCGGCGTTATTGGTCTATGGCACCTTCTATATATTCCTGCTCAACGCGACGCACGAGCTTTGCCACAATACCGTATTCAAGACACGCCTGCTCAACGATATTTTTTTGCGTCTGTTCTGCTTCCTCGGCTGGCGCAGCCATATCATGTTTTGGACCAGCCATGCCGAACACCACAAATATACCCTGCATCCGCCGGATGACCTCGAAGTGGTCCTGCCGGCGAAAATGGGTCTGAAGCATTTCATTCAAGCCGGTTTTGCCGACCCGTGGACCTTGTGCACGACGCTCAAGACACATACCGAGCACAGTTTGGGAATCATCAGAGGCAACTGGCCGAATTATCTCTTTCCCGCGGAAGAAAGACAGAAGAGGCGCCGATTGTTCTGGTGGGCTCGTTTCCTGCTCGCAGGTCATGCGGCCATCGTCGGTTTTTCGCTATACTATGGTCTATGGTTGCTGCCGATCCTGACGACCTGTGGTGCGTTCTACGGCGGCTGGCTGCGTTATCTGTGCAATGGCACGCAACACGCCGGGCTGCAGGACGACGTGGCGGATTTTCGTCTCTGCACCCGCACGGTTATCTTGCACCCCTTCGTACGTTTTCTCTACTGGCATATGAATTTCCATATTGAGCATCATATGTACGCTGCCGTGCCCTGTTATAACCTGGGCAAGCTGCACGAGCTAATTAAAGGTGATTCACCAGAACCGCCGTGTGGTCTGTTCGCCGCATGGAAGGGCATTATCGCTATTTTGAAAACGCAGCGGGCCGATCCGGCCTATCAGTACACCCCCGACCTACCGCGCGTCGCGGTCTAAGGAGTATTCATGTTAGGTTTGCATATCGCTGATGTTGCGGTATTGGTCGTCTATCTCGTAGGCATTATGGCCATCGGGATCTGGTCGGCGCGGATGATCAAGAATATGGGTGATTATTTCATGCCGCGGACTTTCGGTAAGGCATTTTTGGTGATGCACGCTTTTGGCACCGGGACGCATTCGGATCAGGCGGTCAGTGTCGCTTCCAAGACCTTTACCAGCGGTCTGTCGGGCATATGGTATCAGTGGCTGTGGTTGTTCTGCACTCCGTTCTACTGGCTGATCGCGCCGATTATGCGCCGCTTTAGGGCAATTACCGTTGCCGATGTTTTTACTGCGCGTTATCACCGCAGCGTTGGCATGCTTTTCGCCTTGGTGGGCATGTTCAATCTGATGGTAACGATTGGCGTGATGCTCAAAGGTTCGAGTGCGGTGGTTGCGTCTTGTTTTGGCGATCAGGTTTCGCCGAACACTATTATCGCGGTGATGACCGTCATGTTTTTGGCTTATGGGCTGGCCGGGGGGTTGGCGGCGGCGATCGTCACTGATTTTGTCCAAGGTATCATGACCATCATCTTCTCGTTTATTTTGTTGCCCTTCGCGTTAGACGCGGTGGGAGGGCTGGCGGGTCTGCGCGAGACGATCAGTGACCCGCAGATGTTTTCGCTAGTGGCGCCGGCGGAGATCGGCACCTTTTATATCGCGGTGATCGCGCTCAATGCGCTAATCGGCATCGTCACCCAGCCGCATACGATGGGCAATTGCGCCGCCGGGCGGACGGAGTCGGATGGTCGATTCGGTTTTACGGTGGGCAGTTTTATCAAGCGATTTTGCACGATGGCCTGGAGTTTAACCGGGCTAGCGGCGGTGGCTTATTTCGCCGGCCGCGAGGTTGACCCGGACCAGGTCTACGGATTGATGGCGCGGGAGTTCCTGCCGGCGATTATGCCGGGCTTGCTCGGCGTTTTTCTCGCGGCATTATTGGCCTCGGTGATGAGTTCCTGCGATTCGTTTATGATCGCCTCGTCGGCGCTGTTTACGGAGAATGTCTACCGACCGTTAAAGCCCGAACGAGAGGCTGACCACTATTTGTTGGTCGGGCGTGTTACATCGTTGGTGGTGGTGGCCGGCGGCGTGCTTTTTGCTTTTTGGTTACCGGGGGTGGTAAAGGGGCTGGAGATCTTCTGGAAGATCTCGCCGATGATGGGTATTGCCTTTTGGTTGGGGCTTTTTTGGCGGCGGACGACGGTGGCGGGAGCCTGGGCTTCGACGGCGACGGCGTTTTTCGTCTGGTGGTTGACGACGACCGATTTTTTCATAGGCTTCGTCGGTGCGTTGCCGATGGCCGAGGCGTTGCGCTTTGTATTGGTCAAAGGCGGTAGCGCGGAAATCTATCTACCCTGGCAGATGATCTTTTATTTAACGGGAGGCACGGTGGTGGGGATCGTCGTCAGCTTGTTCACCCGAGCGGTCGACGAGCATCAATTGGACCGCTATTACGAACTGGTGCGGACCCCGGTCGAAACCGGTGAGCCAGATCCGGTGGAGCCTTGCACGATTCCCGCCGGGATCGCGGTGCCGGCGAAGCGGAATATTTTCGCCAATAGCAGTATCGAAGTAATGGTGCCGGACAAGAGCTCGGTCTATGGTTTTGCCGCGTCTTGGGGCGTGGTGGTGGGGCTGATCTATTTTTTCATTGCGGTGACGGGTTAGTCGTCTAGTCCCATCATTTGGCGCCCGGCGTCGGTTAGGCGATTCGGTGACCAGGCCGGTTGCCAGGTCAATTCTACGACCACGGAGCTGACATCGGCGAGTTGTTCTAAGCGCGCCCGTAGTGGGTTGGCGAGGAAGTTGAATTTTGGCCGCCCTTTGTGCGGCATCGTCATGAGCACGCGCACATCATTGCCCCTTGTGCGCACATCGTAGATATATCCCATATCTACCAGATTGGCGTTCCCGCCGTGGAACTGGTCCTCCGGCACGTCGCGCATAGCTTGCCACAGCGCTCGTTTGCGCGGCCAGTCGGCGGACCTTTCGCCAATGCGGGCCAGCGGTTGTGTTACGTTTGTCGCTCCAGAGAAATATGCGGTCGATGAGGGGGCAGTTGCGATTAGCGGACTTAATAAGCGCTCGCGTAACTCCTCTAATCCAGCAGCTCCGTCTTGCTCGGCATAGGGGGCGAGCAAGTAGGCGTTGCGCAGCCTGAGCGTCGTATCGGTCTGCAGTCGGGCGTTGTCCCGAAACATGGGGCGGCACCAGACTGAGGCATGCGGCGGCTGTCCCGGTTTGCTGTGATCGAGCGTGGTGTCGAGGTGGTGGTAGAGTGGGGTGTCTGCTGTTTCGGGGTCGAGACGATGATCGAGGTAGAGGGCAAAAATACTGTCGCGGCTTTGGTGGTGAAAGAAGCCCACGCCCCAGACGTGGTCGGTTTGTTCGGTAGGCACCGGGCCCTCGTGCACGCGGCCAGCTTCGTCCATCCACAGGGATTCGTTGAAGGGGCGGCCGCCGAAATACCATTCGTCGTCGCGGGCGACCCACGCGCAGAAATCACGCGTTGCTTGCATACGGCCGTGTTTGAGGAAATAAGGTACACCGGCGTAGAAGGTGTAGCTGAGGTCCATAAAAAGGCGACTCGGCGTGAATAGCGGGTGCGCCGGGCTGTGGGGGAAACCGAAACGTCGCACAATGGTGCACAAGGGGCCACGGACAATTTCGTAGTTGGGGCACTCGGCCCAGTTGGTCATACGCATTTTCTGGAAAGGGCCGGCGGTGGTATAATCGTGCGCCCAGTCCAGGTTCGGCGGTTCGCCGTGGCCGTTGCCGTGCGTGGCGAGTTGCAGCCCGCCGGTGTGCCATTTGGGGGTCAGCGATTCCAACTGGCCCATCTGCGGGGAGAGCGTGGCGACGTAGTCAGGAGTTTCGATCTCCAGGCCGACGCCCTCACCGCGGACCTGCATACGGCTAGGGTAGTCGGGCAATTCGGCGGCGGGATTATTGCAGAAGATTAGGATTACGGTTGTGTCGTTGGCGTTGACATTGGCTTCGAAGACCAGGTGCGCGTACCAGTGCGGGCCACGACGGACCTCGCCGTAGACCTGGCTGCGGATCTCGCACAACTGCCCGTCTTCGATTTGGGCTACGCGCAATTCGCGTCCGGGTGACTGCACCTGATCGGTGGGTAGGGCGACGAGTAGGTCGACCGGCTCGGCACTACGTGCTTGGCCGATGGGTTCGGTAAGCTGCAGGCTCTGGCACAGGCTCCAGCCGTCGGCCCAGCGATACCAGGCTTCTGGCAGCTCTTCGGTCGAGCGCCAGGCGGAAGCGGGCAGGTCGGCAGGACCCGTGTCGGCGTGCAGCATGCGCTCGTTGGCGACGGTGTCCTTTATGGAGTCGGCGATACCGAGGGCCAGCACGTGGTCGCCTGCTTGCAGCGCCCGGCGCAGGATCTCGATCTTGGTATCGACGTTGTCGGTGCGGTCGGCGTAGTTGGGTTCGGTTTTTTGCGGGTCGTTGTTCATCGGTGCGTCCTTATGTGTTCATATGCAACCCGCGAAAGTGCCAGGTTGAGGATCCTGCGCATCCGGTTTGCGAACCCGGAGCTAAGCGGAGGGTTGGGCGAAAATCCAAACGACGCATGTCGCACTGCGCAAACCGCGATGGTTGCTGATATGGGATTCTTCAGGTACTGGTCGATCGGGCCGTAGCAAGTGTTTGTCTCCTCGTGATATAATCCAATATTTACAATCGGCATGGTTGGGCTTTCTTGATCGTCTTCCCAACGCATACGACACTGGACTTTGTAGCGAATACCTCTTGTCAGCCGCAGCATCTGCGACAGCTGAGCGGACTCGTAGGTCGTGGTATTCTTGTGCATCGTGGGCCAGGTCCGCAGGGTTGGTGCGGGGGTTGCCGAAGGCAAGTGCCCGTGCCAAAGGGCCATGTATCCGAATGCCCCGAAGCGTAAAACTGATATTACCCGTCGGTCTCTATAAGCTCGTCAGAGACCGTGGGCTCGGTGTTTTTTTATGCTTCTTGTGGGATATCGACCCAGCCTTTTTCTGAGCGAATAGCTTCAAATACCTCTTGATAGATCCAGCCATCTTTGAAGGTCTGATACCCAGAATAACCCTCGCTTTTGATATCGGCAATAAATTCGTGGGCGAGCTGGGTCCAGCACCGTACGGCTGGATGTTCGATGTTGGGTAAACTGTTGGTGATTTCTTGTGGTAGTGGAATCTCTTCCCATTTGCCGTTGCGAGCGCAAATGTGCATCGGACCCTGGGCAAATGCGCCATTGATATGAAGGGTTGCTTCGCGTCCCATAAAGGCCATGTAGTCGGGTTGAAAACCTGGGTGCATTCCTGCTTGTTTAAAAAGCACCGAGACCATTTTTGATGTGTCGTTTTCTGGTGCGATGTGGGCGAGCACAGTGTAGCTGGAATCGCTGTCGGCTTCTGCCCATTCTAAGCCGGGTTCGTCGGCAGATTGGGGTGCAAATTGGCCACGTTTTCTAAAGTCGTGAACGCCTGCCGCGATGGGGGCGCGTTGTATGTCGTAGCGCAGTTGGCCATTGACTGAAACAATGGTGCCATTGAGGGCTTGTTGTACGATTGAGAGTTTGTGGGGGAAATTGCTGTGGGTTCGTCCACCGCCCTGATCGAGGCGGTGAAACCAGCCAAAGGGAATGAGTGGGTTTACATTGGGATGCGATATGCACTCTACTTCGAGGGGGTCGCCAATTTTGCCCTGAGCGATAAGTGATTTTGCCAGCAGGGCATATGGCAGGTAACGCATAGATGCGGCATAGGCTGTTTTAGCGCCTTCTTCACGGGCTTTGAGATAGAGCATTTTGGCTTCTTTGGCTGTGGCAGCCAACGGTTTGTCGGAGTAGATGTGACAGCTTTGGTCGAGCGCGGCCAAAATTGGATCGACATGAACACCGCCGGGTGTGCCAACGGCAACAATATCGGGCTGGAGTTGGGTAAGTGCTGTTTTCCAGTCGGTTGTGGCATATGGGATGTTCATCTCTTTGGCGACTTGCTGGGTAACTGAAAGGGTGCGGCTGACCATGCCGATAATTTCGACACCGGCGTTTCTAAAGGCTTCGGCATGGCCTTGACCCGCAAAACCAGATCCAAGAACAAGGACGCGTAGTGCTTTTGGCATTTTAATCTCTAATCGTGATGGTTAAAGGGTAGGTAGGAAGCCTTTGTTGGTACAATGTGGATTTTTTAGCGCACATATATCTCCAGCTGCCGCAGGACTACAGTCATTTATTCGATTCCCCGATACATATAGAATGGCAGGCAATGTTTTTTCGAACCACGACCCTAGCAAAGCCAGGATGCTGAAGGCCAAGGCGCGTAAGCGCCGTAGTGTGGAACGAATGTTACGAGAAGTAAGATACTGCTGTCCGGTGTGTCTCTGCTTCGCAAGCCGGGACCACGACCATCAGGGACTACCGGCAGGCTTCCGTACTGCGCGGGGCTGGTCACCAGCGTTCAGCCGAACTTCTCTTACGCGTATCGGTCCATTCTGGACTTAGTCCGGGAAAATATTCCTCGAGCGATAACTCATGAGGATTCCGCGGCGGGGCATCTCGCCCTGCCAGGCGAACGCCCCATGTGTCTGCGCTGAAGCCAGGAAGAAGAGCACGTCCCCGGCCTTCAGCGGAACGTGCTTGACCATGCCCATTGGATCGTCGTCGATGGTGGTAATGCCTTCCGGCGTCGGGTAACGCCCCTTGTGAGTCCCCGGCACGACGGCAAACCCACCATCCTCCGGTGTTACGTCGCGCAGTTGCCACACCACGTTGACCCATTCACAATAGGCGCGTCCGTTGCGCACTTCGTAGTGATTCGCAGCACGGGGGTCCCAACTACCGGAATGCATGAAGAGCCCGGATCCGCCTTTCTCGGACAGAAAGGCGTTGCATTGGGTTACGCCATAGCCGCTCCCCATCATCCAGTTCAGCCGTTGGATCAAGGCCGGGTGGGCGATCATGCGTCGGAATGGTTCACAATGGGGCGCCGGCAGATTCCACAAATCGCGCATACTCGAACGGTGGCCCTCACTCTTCAAGCTTTTGGAGTCGCCGTACGAGTTGGTGGGTTCCTTGCTAATGAGCTCGGGGAAAGCATCGATAGCCGCGTTGGCCGCCCGCTGCCAGGCCTCGTCCATAATTCCACCGACAACGAGATGGCCGCACAGGTCCCAATGGTAGAACTCCTTCTCATCGATACTCGAATCTGAATCGCGCAGGTAAATCGACGGGTGGTCTACTCTTTCTTCGATCCAGGACTTCTCCCCATCGGTAGTTACGTGTAGTTGCGGCGCGTCTGGATCCGGGTTGTGTACGACCGCTCGCTGTTCCGGTGTCAACTGCGAAGTCCATTCGGGCAGAGACTTCGATTTTCCCAGCGCCTCATTCCCAAGACCAGCGGCGATGTAGCTCCAGCCAAGCAGCTGCTGCGGCCCCTTCCCTCGCCAGGGGCGTGCGCCCTGGACGGTGTTGCCAGCGACTAGCAAAAGGTCTCCCTTGTTAAGGGTAGGCTGATGGACCAAGCCCATGTCGTCAGTTCCGTCGATCACTTCCGGCGGAGTGTCGACCAGGCTATTGTGACTGGCCGGGATCAACACGAACCCGCCATCGTCAAGATCCACGTCTGCCAGCGCCCAGTAGGCTTGCAGTCTCTGGCACAGCCGCACTCCGTGGTCGTGGCGATAGGCGCGCGACCAGTCCACCCATTCGCTACCGTCAGTTAGAACTTCCTCGTCGCCCCTACCCCGGCCGACCAGCCGCGGCTGATCGTCGACCCGAAAACCGTCACCGCAGAGCTCCGTGACATAACGGACAAGGACCGGATGATCGCGAAGCTGCAGGAACGGATAGCGGTGGGCGGCCGCTACCGGAACTTCGTCCAAGTCGATCTGCTCCAGGGCTCGTACGCACCGCTTGAGTTCAGTCGGCGCCAACGCGTTGCGGATGATCAGGTACCCAAACGCATCGAAATGGTAACACTCCTCGTTGGTCATCGGCTCGTCAGTCACGTCGCCCCCTATGCAGTGGTGTTTACTTGCAGTTGATTTCGCTCACGGATCGCGCTTCGTTTGCTGTGTAATCGCCAACCTGAGAAGTTGGAATAATCGCGCGTACTTTCCCGGTGTTAGTAGGCATGAATTGTTCGCGCGTGCGGGTCTGTACGCCGCTACTCTTTTAGGCTCGGCCGGCCCGATGGCCGCACCCGGTTTTTTTACCTCTAATGGACTAGAGTAAACGGAACAGCCTGTTGGGCGTAATTGCAAAACCTACTTGCGTATGGGCCGAACTGACAATTTTTCCATCGAGATGCGTTGGAGGTCATTGCTTTATCAATTTTGCCAACTTGGCTTGGCAATTCGCAGTAAGAGGTTCGATTCCAGTTCCTGTTAGGCATTTTCCTCTTGTGTGTCGATCAGGCGGATTGTACCAGCCGTGCCGTCGACTTCCACTAATTGGCCGTTGCTGAGTTTATCGAAGATGTCTTTGACGCCCAAGACGGCCGGGATGCGATACTCGCGCGCGACGACGGCGCCGTGGCTGAGTTTGCCGCCGGTCAGAGTAAGCAAGGCGGCAATGGTGCTGAAGAGCGGGGTAAATGAGGGATTGGTGGTGGTGGCGACCATGACCTCACCGGGCTGTAGGGCGTCGGTATCGGTCATTGAGCGCAAGATGCGGACGCGACCGCGTGCCACGCCGGGGGCGCAGGGGTTGCCGCGTAAGATACCCGGTTCATCGGCGGGTTCATCTTTTTTGTCTTCGGGCTCTTCTTTCGGTGGGGGTTCGCAGCCGAGGCGGTTGGGCGGGGTGATGGTGCTGAAATGCTCGAAGGTGGCGCGACGTTCGGCGGTGAGGGTGCGTTGATCGGGCATAGGGTCAGATAAGAGCGCGGCGCGGACTTCTTCGTAGTGCAGAAAGAGTACATCGTCGGCTTCGGCCAATGCGCCGGCCTGGACTAGGCGGCGGCCGCAGGCGAGCAAGACATAGCGCACGCGGGCGGTGACGCCGAAGTCTATATAGACGCCGTGGTCTTCGGAGAGGATCATACCGATTTGTGCTAGGTGCAATAGTTTTTCGAAGCGTTCGCGTGCCGGTTGCGGAAAGCCCACGAGCTTGGCGCGGGTCGCGGCGATAGATTCGTCGCGCTCGGCGGCGAGTTTTTTCATTTCGGCGCGGGGGTCGCGGGTTCCGGGGCGCAGGTATTCGCGCAGGTTTTTCAGCACCGGCGCGGGGTTTTCGCGCCAAGTTGGATGGGAAAGTGTCCAAGTGGGTGGTCGGCGGCCGTAACAGTCGAGATACCGGTCGAGGGCCGTGGCGAAATCTTGGCCATGCGGGGAAATTTGCAGGGATTCGAGAGTACAGGTGGGGTCGTTCAGCAGATCGCTCAGTTCAGTGTTTTGTACTGCCTGCCGGCTCAGGTCCCAGAGCGCATGGCCCATCTCGACGGTCAGGTTGGGCATGGCTTGAAAGAGGCGTTGGGCGGCGAAGGGGTCTTGTTTTTCTTCGTAATCCTCAAAGAGCTCTTCGTAGTACTCGGCCAACTTGCGCATTGCACCGTAGGCCGGGTGCACGATGGCGAAGTGAATGGCCCAGATGCGGTCGAGGCGTTGCCAGGTTTCGACGAGGTGGGTGTGGAGGTCGGCCAGCGGTGCGCCGTCGAGGTCAAAGCCGTCCCAAGATGACAGATCGCCTTGAATCTCGGGTTGCCATTCTTGTTGCCAGCGGCGCTCCATATCGTCGATGGCCTCGTCTATACGGACTTCGTTACGCTTTTTAGCTACTTCTTTTTCTGCACCGGTGACTGTGGCCTGACTAGAGCCGTAGAGATAGCCGTTGATACACCGATTACCGCTGTCGTAGAGCGGCTCGGTGCCGAGGATTTCTTGCGCGTTGCGCCAGCCATTTCTCGATGCATGCCAGAAGTCGGCCTCTAAGGGCGGGATCGGGTCCGGGCGATGGTGGGTGTCGCGATGCCAGGTTTGCTGGCCGTCGTCTGCGCTGGGCCATTGCACCGGAAAATCGTCGGGCAGGGGAATGGCTGTGCGTTCGGTTTGTGTTTCGTCGGTCATTGCGGCCGTATCCTAGTTCAAAGAATGAATAAACGAGTTCATTGCACTTCCAATGCGGCGCGTGCCTTTTGCTGAGCTGTTCGCCAGCGCGCCGTGACCTGCTCGCGGTCGGGATGGCTTACGATATCGTGGATGGTGGCGCGCGGCTGGTAGGGCAGGTAGAGGCCGGTATGCCAGCCATGGCTGCGGTAGATCATAAAGTCGCCGGCGTTGAGGTGCATAGGTTGCGCGCCGGGCATCTGTTGGCAGTGTTCGAGATAAAAGCGCTCGGCGTCGACGGTGGAATATTCTTCGGGGAGGTTGCGCAGAGTGGCGTCGTCGGTGGTCTGTTGCTCGCCGGGCAGATCAAAGGAGCGCAGGTGGCTGCCGGGTACGAACCAGGTGCAGGAATCGGCGTAGAGTGCGCAGTTGACCTGGTTGAAGATGCGCAAGTCGTGCCAGATCTCGTCGACGGCGTCGCGTACTTCCTGGTCGCGGCCAGCGATCGGCACTTCGACGACGCCATCGCGGTGCCAGCCGCAGTGCCAGGGGTGGTCTAGCGGTTCGACAAGCAGGCCCATGACATGCAGGTGTCCGTGCGTATAACCGGGGCCGAGCAGTGCTTCGACGGCATCTTTCAGCGCGGGTAGTTCGACATAGTCGCGGAAGGGTTGCAAATCGATGCGGTCGCCGTACTGGTCGAGCGGTTGAATGCGCTGGGTCTGGCGGCCGTTGAGTTGGTGCGCCAAGTCGCGAGCGATATCAGCCTGACAGCGCAAATCGGCGAGCAGGGATGGCGGAATGATATTGCGGAAGATCTGGTAGCCATTGGCTAGGTATTCGTCGATCATAGTTTGCTGTTAATATTCTCTCTTAAGTGAGTTCGGCGATGACTTGGCCGAGCAGTGTTTCGCCACATGCATAGCGGTTGAGGTTGTCGGCGGCGAATTGTGCTCTTTTGCGCGAAGTGCCGTCGGTCGAACCGGCGGTGTGTGGCATGACAAATACATTGGGCAACTGGTAGACGGGCAGGTTCGGGTCGGGCGGTTCTTGCGCGAAAACGTCTAGACCGGCGCCGCCGATGTGTTTATCGAGCAGGGCTTGGTAGAGGGCGGCTTCGTCGACGAGTTCGCCGCGGGCGACGTTGATCAGGCAGGCGGTATTTTTCATTAGGTCTATGCGTCGGGCGTCAATCGTGTGGTGGGTCTCCGGCGTCAGGTGCAGGTGTAGCGACAAATAATCGCTCTCGCGAACTACGCGGTCGACATCGTCGGGGCCGCCGAGGAATTCGGGTTGAATTTGTGCGAGAATGTCTTCTTCTATGGGGCGCACGTCGATGGCGAGAATGCGCAGGCCAAAGGGCTTGGCCCGGCGTGCCAGTTCTTGGCCGCTGGCGCCGAAACCGATTAAGCCGAGCGTCAGGCCTTCGAGCTCGGTGCCGGCGGGTGAGTAGAGCTGGCCGTCGGTGAAATTGTGGCGGGCTTCTGCATAGCGGTGTGCGTGCATCAGTATAAAGAGCATCGCGCTCTGTGCCAGGGCTACGCTGCTGAGCTGGCCGGGACAATGCGCCAGCAGCAGGCCGGCGTTGAGTATGCCGTCGACATTGACGTGGTCGAGCCCAGTGGTTTGCGCTTGCAGGAATTTGACGCCGGCTTCGGCGGCATAAGTTAATAGTTCGGGAGTGATATTACCGCCGAGGTCGACGATGGCCTCAATGCCCGCGAATTGCAGTGCGGCCGGTTGCTTGCGGTCGAAGATACTCAGCTGGTGGTGGATGTCGATGGCTTGCACGACGTCGTTGCTCCAGGGTGTGGCCAGTGCGGGGACCGGGTGTGGCAGGAAGAGCACATTGATTTTGCGCATGCGATTAATACTCCAATCCGTCGCGAATTTGTGCGAGGTGTTGGCATCCGATCGTCAAAAAAGTCTCATCGCCACCAGCGAGAATTAAAGAGAAGCCGTCGTCTATGGCCCGTTGCAGCGATTGCGCTTCGAAGGCCGGGCGGTAGACGCCGATGCCGCCCGGTTTACCGGAACGCCGGGCGGCATCGGCGAGTTTGGCTTGGGCGTCCTGAAAGACCTGGCCTTCGTAGTCGAAGGGCACACCTAACGAGATCGATAGATCGACGGGGCCTATAATAAAACTATCGAAGCCTTCGACGGCGAGTATTTCGTCGATATTGTCGACCGCTTCAGCCGTTTCGATTAGGCCGATAAATAAGACCTGGTCATTGATTGTCGAAAAGTATTCTTCGGTATTCAGACCGTATTGTGATGCGCGGTGTGGCCCGAAGCCGCGAATGCCTATTGGCGGATAACGACAGGCGCGGGCGCCCGCTTCGGCTTGCTCAGCGGTGTTGATGAAGGGAGCGAGGATGCCCATTGCGCCCATGTCGAGGTAGAGGCGGATTTGTTCTTCGTCGACGCGCGAGAGGCGGACGACGGGGGTGGCAGGGGTATTGCCTATGGCTTGTAGTTGCGCTTGGATGCCGGGTGGGGTCTGTGGGGCGTGCTCGGTGTCGATGACGAGGTAGTCGAAACCGGAGTGACCGAAAAGTTCGGCGATGGCGGGGGAGGCGAAGCGGAGTTGCGCGCCAAAGGCGGGGGTGTTGGCGGCGAGTTTTTCTTTGATGCGATTTTGCATAGAGAAAATCCTTGGGAGAGGGCTGAATGCAAATATTATCATTGAAAGTTCATATGATCCTTGGCCGTTTCAGGGCAGTATTGGACCTTATAAAATAGATTCTTGCACCACCGCCTCATCCACTCCCAAGTCTTTCGCCGAATCGCACAAAGTCTGCCAGGTCGTATCGTCGATTTCGATACCATTGGCTTCACGGTCCTTGCGGTTTTTCTCCTCAATTTCGCCAGGCATCAGAATTTCGTCAAAACCAGGTGCTTTGCGCGCGCTTTTTACGAAGTCGATGAAGCGCTGGACCTCGGCAGCAAAGCCGAGTTCCTCGGGCAGGCGGTCGCAGTCGATGATCAGCGAATACATGCCGTTGAGCAGGCGCTGGTCGTTGGCGGGGTTGGAGCAGGAGTTGCCGGTCAGCGCGCCGGCGAACATCTCGGCGATTATGCTGAGGCCGTAGCCTTTGTGCCCACCGAAGGGCAAGAGCACGCCGGGCGGGTCGGTGTAGAATTGCGCTGGGTCGGTGATGGCGTTGCCTGCGTTATCCATGATGCAGCCGGGTTCGACTTCGACGCCCTTGTTGAGCGCGACTTTCAATTTGCCTTCGGCGATGGCGCAGGTCGAGATATCGAGGATAATGGGTTTTTTGCCTTCGACGGGTACGCCAGCGGCGATGGGGTTGGCCGAAAGGCGGCGGTCGATGCCGCCGAAGGGGGCGACGAGTAGCCCATAGCCGCTGGTATTGACGAAGTGGAAGGATGCCATACCGGCGTCGGCGACCATCGTCGGCCAGTCGCCGATGCGGCCGAGGTGTGCGCTATTGCGCAGGGACACGGTGGCGATGCCGTGTTTTTTGGCCATGTCGATGCCCAATTGCATCGCTTGTTCGCCGATGACTTGGCCGAAGCCGAAGTTGCCGTCGACGATGGCCATCGAATCGGTCTGGAAGATTACGCTCAATGACTGATTGGTACGGGTCTGATCATTTTTGACATAGTCGATATAATAGGGTGCGCGGATCACGCCGTGCGAATCGTGGCCGGTGAGGTTGGATTGCACGAGGTAGAAGGCGATGCGTTCGGCTTCTTTAGATTCCGAGCCGACGCGTTCAAAGAGTTGTTGGATGAAGTCGCGCAGTTTGTTGGGATTGAGGTGTAGCATAGTCAGTCGTTTATCCTGGCGAAGGCGCGCACCGGCGAGCCGTCCCGGCCGACGATGGCCAAGGGTATGGCGCTGAAGTCGAAGGGGCGGGGGCCGATGGCGTCGAGGTTGGTGAGGTTTTCGACGATTAGCAGGTTGTTGCCGAGCAATACGAGATGGGCCTGGTGCGGTGAGCGGTCGACGGAGGGGAAGTCGACGCCTAGCAAAAGCACGCCGCAGTCGACGAGTAGCTGCGCGGCGGCGGCGGTGAGCACGGGGTGTTCGGTGAAGAAATGGTCTTCGCCCCATTGTCTGTACCAGCCGGTGTGCAGGATGGCGTGGCGGTGAGTGGTGAGTTGCTCGCGATGAGGCGACAGATGCTGTGCGTCTATTACGGGCAGGTCGAAGAGGTCGAGTAGAACGGCGGGGCCGGTGCAGTCTGTGAGCGGGATCTGGTCTATGGTGGGGCCGTTGGCGTAGAAGTGGTAGGGGGCGTCAATGTGGGTGGCGCAGTGGATGGGTAGGGTGAGTTGGCCGCAGTTTAGGCTTTGGCGTTCTTCGCGCCCGGTTTGTTCGGTACTGGCGAGGATTTTTATTTCTACGGATGGGTCGCCTGGGAAGGGTGGGGTGTTGTTGGATAGGGGGTAGCTTAGGTCAATTAGGGGCATGGGATGCTCCGTTAGATCTCTTTGAGTTTGGATAAGAGATTTGTGCCCCGGTCGAAGAGCAGGTCGAGGTCTGATTTCATGGTGATGCCCTGGAAACCGGCGGCTTTTTGTGCGGCGAAATCGTCGGGAGAATAGGTATTGCAGCAGGGCATTTTGCCGGCGGCGAGGGTGGTGTCGACGATCTTTTTGAGTGCGGCTTGCTGTGCGGGCTCTTGCTCGTATTCGGCGCGGTGGCGCGAAAGGCCTAGTGATATCGCGAGGTCGACCGGTCCGACGAAGCAGCCGTCGACACCGGGTAGGGCCATGATTTCTTCGGCTTGGTTGACCGCGTCGATATGTTCCATTTGCACTAGCAGCAGGGTTTCTTCATTGGCGCGTTCGAAATAATCGGCGCCGTAGTGCAGGAAGTTGTCGCCGCCCAAGGAGCGGTCGCCGACGGGGGGGTATTTGGCGGCGCGGGCGACGGCGGTGGCGGTTTCGAGCGAGTTGACCATTGGCACGACTACGCCGCTGGCGCCGAGGTCGAGCGCTTTTTCGACTTCGCCGGGATGGCCGACCGAGGTGCGGACGAGCGGGCGGGCGCCGGTCGCGAGGGCGGCGTGGATGCACTCATAGGCGGTTTCCCAATTCATTGCGCCGTGCTGTAGGTCGAGAATAATCCAATCCCAGCCCATCTGTCCCAGATAGCGGGATATCATCGGTTGCGGAATACTTTGCCAGATACCGACTGCCATTAGTTTTGCTCCTGTTTGTTATATAGGTGAAGGGCATGAGGTGCCGCGTTTCTTGCTCCTTGGGGCAAGGCGAATCAACTCGAAAACCCCGGTGTTCCTCGGCCCCGGCCAGCCGCTTGGTTGAGTTCCATATCGCCTGAATTCACTTTCGCGTCTGTATGCGCGTCCCACAAGTCGAGCCCGAGTAGCTTGCGGCCCAATGGGGTCAACGCGGAAGTGGTGCCGTGCTCGCGTTCCCAGTTGCGCGGGTCGCCGGGGAAGGGATTGCCTTCCGGTGCCTTGCGATGCAGCCAGGCGTCAATGCGCCATTGGCGGGCGGCTTCGTTTTGCTCCTGCGCCGGCGACATCGACATATATTGCGCTAAGCGGGGTTGATCCGAAGTGTTGGGGCTGACGCCGTGTGCTAATTGACTATTCCAAATAAGTAGGTCGCCGGCATTGATGGGCACGGTTTCTACGGTGAGACCGGTCAGATCGGGTTTGTGCGGGTCACGGTCTTTAGGTTGTGTCTTGATCCATTCGGGCAGGCGCTTGGGCATGCCAGGTACGCATTGGAAACCACCTTGGCTGGGTGCGGTGTCGGTCAGGCTTAAAATGCCTTGTACGTCGAAGGGCAGCGGGTCGAGCCGGGTGTCGATATCCCAATGGATAAACCCTGCGAATTCGAATCCTGGGCGATTCGGCGGGTTGAGATTGCAGCGGTCGATACTGGTCCACAGCTTTTCGGTGTTCCAGATATCGGCGAAGGCGCCGTGGATACGTGGCAGTTGGCGGATGGCCCACAGCGCGGGGTGGTGATACATCTCGACCATACCCGAACCGTTGAGTTCGATCATGCCATTTTTGCGCTCGGGGTGGCGATACCAAGTATCGGAATTGGCCGGGGCCATCTGCTGGAAGGCCCAGATGGCGTCGACGACCGCCTGGATCATCTCGGGTGGAGCGGCCTCGCGGACGATGACATAGCCCATGTCGTCGAAAAAGGTGCGGTCTTCGGAGTTTAGTACGTGGATGATATTGGATTTCCCCCTGTTAAGGCGCTTGCGATTCAGTCATAGGATGTGTGCGTTCGAAGCTTAAGACCAGACGAATATCTCGTCGCGATCTGCGGACATCGCAAAGAAGAAAGCCAAGACTACGCGAGGGGAAGTGCGCACGACGGGCGGTACCGTGTGGATATTTTCGGTGTAGAAGAAATAGAGATCGCCGGGTTCGAGTAATACTTGCGCGTGGGCGATTTTCTGTGCCTGCACATAGTCGTCGAATTCGCCGGAACTGATAACGGCGTTGACCTCGTCGTCGGCGTAACAGTCGTAGATAAAGGGCTCGCCGTCGGGTTCGGCACTTTGCAGGCACAGGACGCCGGCGAATTGGTGCGCGAAGTCGCCGACGGCGTATTCGGATTTTGAGCGCCGAGCTACCGAGTCGAAGTGCGGCCTGTGCCCCTCATCGCCGTGGTAAATGCGGAAGATGGCCGGGCCGTAGAGGCGGTCGTTGGGCTCGTGGGCGGTAAGCACCTTATTGTCGGGAGCTAGTTCAGCGAGGGCTTCGTACATGGTGCGTACGGGATCGTCGAAGCCGTCGAAGAGGTGGGAAAAGAGCGCGTGGGTGCGCTCGGCGTGCGCGAAAAAGGCTTCGGGGTCGGCACCGACCCGGCCGAGGCTGGTGCCGAGATCGAGGTAGGGGCCGCCGTTGAGTTGGCTTTCGACGCCGACGGTCTCCTGGTTGAAATACCCGCGTTCGGAAAAGCGCTGCATCAGACCGGTGCAATGCTCTGGGTTATAGGCGTTGCGCAGGACGAGGGCGGGGATTTGTCGATCGGCCAGGGCTTGCAGTGGCTGCGGGTATTTTTGCAGGATCTGCTCAGGGGTGGCGGCAAATGCTTGCCAATGTGGGTTCATAAGATCTGCTGGAAAAGGGATAAGGGTGATATCGTAGCGATGCCATTAGTATTAAGCGATTGCTACGCCTGGAGCAACTGGATTATTAGATCAGCGGCGTTTTATGCGTTATGAGTCGGTCGTTTATTTGGCCAGCAGCATTTTGCGCGCTTCGATACGGTCGCCGGCGCGCAGGCGATAAAAATAGAGCCCGTTGGCCAAATCGACGGCGTCGAAGCGGATCTGGTGGGTGCCGGCCGGTTGCAGGCCGTCGACTAGTGTGGACAAGCGCTGGCCGGTGATATCGTAGATGCTGAGTTCGGTCTGCGCGGTGGCGGGCAGGGTATAGCGGATGGTGGTCTGCGGGTTGAAAGGGTTGGGATAGTTTTGTTCTAGGGCGAATAGGGTGGGCTGGCTGGTCTCTTCGAGGGCGACGGCGGTGGGTTCGGGATCGGCTTCGAAGGTGTAGATGCCGCCGTCGAAGGCCAGGATATAAAGTTCTCCGGCCTGATCTTCGCCAAAGCTGGCGATGCCGCCGGGCGCTTTAGCCAGCAGCGTGTTTTCAGTGACTTCGCCGTTTTGGTAATGCAGGCCCCAGACCAGACTGGTTTCGAAGTCGCCGTAGATATAGGCGCCGGTAAGCTGTGCGCTACGGTGGCCGCGGTAGACGTAGCCGCCGGTTACCGAGCGGCCCTCGTCGTGTGCGTATTCGACCACCGGCAGCGCCAGGCCTTCGGTTTCGCAGCCGGTGGTGGGGCGGAAGCACTGAAAGCCTTCCATGGTGTTCCAGCCGTAGTTACCCCCTTTTTCGATGAGGTCAATTTCCTCGCGATTGCCCTGGCCAACGTCGCCCGTCCATAAGTCGCCGGTCAGGCGGTCGAAGCTAAAACGCCAGGGATTGCGCAGGCCCCAGGCCCAGATCTCTTCGCGCCAGCCGTCTGCGTTGCCAGTGAAGGGGTTGTCGGCGGGGATGCCATAGGCTAAGCCATCGTGTTGCGTGTTGACGTCGATGCGTAGGATGGTGCCTAGAAGGGTTGTCGGGTCCTGGCCGTTTTGGAAAAGGTCGTTGGCTGCGCCGCCGTCGCCGAGGCCAATATAGAGCATGCCGTCCGGACCGAAGGCGATCTGGCCGCCATTGTGGTTGCCGGCGGGTTGCTCGATGTCGAGCAGGGCGCGCTCGCTGTCCGGGTCGGCGCGCGCGGGATCGCTGGAGACGCGGAATTCGGCGATGCGCGAGAACAGGTTGCCGTGGTTGTAATAGACATAGAACAGGCCATTGCTCTCGTATTGCGGGTGGAAGGCCGTGCTGAGCAGACCGGCTTCGTTGGGGCCGTTGTTGACGCGCTGACTGATATCGAGAAAAAGGCCGGCAGTGGCGATGTCGTTGCGGTTGGGAAAGACGCTGATTACGCCGCGTTGCTCGGTGACGAAGACGCGGTCGCTGCCGTCACTGGCGTGGTCGAGGAAGACCGGGCGGTTGAACGAGAGGTTGGGGAAGGCCCGGTGCAGAGCGACGGGTTGTAGGCTTTGAGCATAGGTGCTGGATAGGGTCAGGCTGCAAAAAGCTAAATGTATCAGGAGCGCGTGTTTCATCGGTAGTCCTCTTAGTAGAATCGCTTGATTAAGCTTCGGGCCTCGTCGTGGTCTATTTGTTGTAGGTAGGTTTTTAGTTGGGTGCGGACGCGGCCATCGACGTTGAGTGTGGGCGAGGTAAGAAGCTGGGTATAGTGGTGGAGAGCTTTCTCGCTTTCTCCTTGTTCTTGGTACAGACGCCCGAGAAACAGATAGGCATAGGGATTTTTTGTACCTAGCTCGATGGCGGTGTTCAGGTTTTGTTGCGCAGCTTGTATTTGTTTCTGCTCCAAAGCCAAGCTGCCGAGCTTGTAGTGGTATTCTGAGTTGTCGGGTTTGAGTGCGACGGCGCGGGCAAGTGCCTCGGCGGCCTCGTCGGGGCGTTGTAGTGTGCGCAATACAACCGCCAAGTCGTGATGGGACGCGGCCTGTCCGGGGTCGAGATGGATGGCCTCTCGATAGGCGGCTTCGGCTTCGGCGCGAGCACCGGTGCGGAAATATAGATTGCCAAGATCGGCGTAATCGTGCGTATCGGCTTGGCCGAGGGCGATGATTTTTTCGATGCTGGCAAAGGCGGTCTGGTAGTGCCCGGCCTGACCAGACAGACGCGCCAGGCCGCGGTGTGCGGGGGCGAAGTTCGCATCGAGGTCGAGGCTTTTTCGGTAGGCTGCGAGCGCGGGCTCGGTTTGCGCCGACTCTTCGTAACACTCCCCTAAGAGATTGTACAGATCGGCGCTAGGCTTTGCTGTCAGCGCCTTTTGGCAGGCCGTTATCGCGGCTGCGAATTGGTCGTCGAGCTGTAGGGCGAGGATGGTAGCGTAGGTGATGCCGCGGTCGTCGGTTGCAGCGCCTTGTGCTTGCTGTAGTAGCGCGACGGCTTCGCCGGCCTGGCCCTGTTTATAGCGAATCGCGCCGAGGCGTTTTAACGCTTTGACCTGGCCTGGAGCGAATTCGAGCGCGTACTGATAGGCGGTAATGGCGCGCTGCAAATCGTCTAGACTTTCGTAACCGAGCCCCAAATTAGTGTAGACTTGCGCGAGCGCGGCGCTGGCTTTGACGTGGTTTTTGAGCGCGTTGAGCCGGCCGTTTTCGGCAAAACCGGAATGCAGCGAATTGTAGGCGAGGTTGTAGACCTGTAGATAAGAATTTTGCGGAAAGTGCGCGAGCGCTTCTTTGAGCACTGCGGCTGTCTGATAGGGGTGGCGCATCAGCCCCATCGTCAGCCGGACATAGGCGTCCTCAAGGTTGATCCGATTGGGTGCGCGTTCGATAGCCTGGCGCAGCTGCGCGACGCCGGTGCGGTCGTCTTCGGCGGCGAGATAGGTCCGGCCCGAGTTGTAATAGGTGAGCGCTTCGGCCTGGTGGAGCCCGTGGTGGGAGCTGAAGATTAGGGCGACGGTTGTGCCGCCGAGTATTGCATGCCGCCATGCGGGTAAGGCAAGCGCTGTCCGGCGCAAGGCCCAGGCAATAATAAGTGCGGTGCCGGCGCTGGGCAGGTAGAGGTAACGCGATGGGCCTACGGGTAAATCGAGGATACTTTCTTCCGTCAGCAAC
>Ga0233439_10001013_pt1 | contig 37877 bp, 43 predicted proteins | sample SI_123_September_6_FD_182713 | JGI IMG/M metagenome (GOLD analysis project Ga0233439, IMG submission 182713) | Seawater microbial communities from Saanich Inlet, British Columbia, Canada - SI_123_September2016_100_MG | ecosystem: Environmental > Aquatic > Marine > Inlet | place: Canada: British... | reverse complement strand
CGCCCCAATCGGGCACCGCACCGATACGGCCAAAGGCCTGCATGAACATACCCTTGGGTGTGGCAAAAACAAAATCCGCCGCCAGCGCCAGGTTGCAACCGGCACCGGCTGCCGGGCCATCGACCAAACTGACCACCGGCAACTCAATATTGGCAATGTCATAAATCAGAGCATGATCGGAGCGCAGGCCTTTGCGGGTCATCAAAGACGTACGTTCATCGCTGCCCATGCCCTTGATATCGCCACCGGCACAAAATGCGCCACCAGCGCCTGTCAGGATCAGCGCCTTGATCTCTTCGCCGGCCTGATCCTTCACCACCTTTAGGGCCGCGCGCAGGTCGTCACGCATTTCCGCGCTCAAGGCGTTGCGGGCATCGGGACGAAACAGTGTGATGGTCGCAATTTCATCCGAAACGTCGAATTTGATATGTGTGAAATCCATTCTGCTGGGATCCTTTTATAATATGCCAGTGGCTCGGCAGGCTTAAACAATGTGCTTGAATTTCAGTAACGATAACTGAAGTGGACGGCTGTTGAAACTATCTTGCTATTTATAAGCTGATTGCCAGGATTGCCGGGTCTGCGTGCAAGCCTGTTGGGCCTTACAAACCCCGTTCGACCCAACTGCGTAATATGGCGTGAGAGCGCTGGCTGTCATTGGTAAATTGTTCGATTTGGGGGCCGTTTTGGGCCGCGAACTCCAGGCGGTAGCCGTTCGGATCATGAAAATAGATTGAGGAAATGACACCATGATCAATAGGGCCTTCAACTTCCAACCCCTTGTCCAATAATCGCTTTCGCCAAATCGACAGGGCGTCATGATCCGCCAGGCCCATAGCGAAATGCAAGTCCATGCCCCATTGCCGTTTGAATTCGAATGGCGGCGCAGCTTCGCCCTGTCCGGCCACCTCAAAAAAGGCGATATAATTCGATGCAGCGCCGTTATGGCCGCCGATGTCAAAGAAGATATGCATGTAGCGTACCGCCTCCCCCGTCGTGGGATGGGCATCAATATCCAGGGCCTGGGTCATGGGAAAACCCAACAGGTCTTCGTAGAAAGCCCGGGTTTCTTCTGCATTTCGGCAACGGAAAGCCGCGTGGTGGGCACCCGTGACGGGCGGCACGCCGGCTTCGGTCGGGATATTGGTCATCAAAGCCTCCCCAAAAAAATAGAACTGTTGGAAAAGAATTATGCTAGCAGATTTGCGGTTTTTTCGTGCGCTTTTTAGCCGAGCCCCGTAACCTAGTGTCATGAGTAAAAATCAAGGTAATGTAATCGTCGTTGGTGCCGGCCTTGGCGGGCTGACATTGGCCCTGTGTCTGGCCCGGGCCGGGTTCGGCGTCACGGTGCTGGAACAGGCAAAGGTTTTGGGCGAAGTGGGGGCAGGCGTTCAAATCAGCGCCAATGGTGCCCGGGTGCTGTACCACCTTGGCCTGGCCGATGCGTTGAAGGCCGTCGCCTTCACGCCGGAGCGCGGCGAGATGCGCCATTGGCAGACCGGCGAGACCTTAAGCTCCCGCCCCTTGGGCAAGGCCAGCGAGGAAACTTATGGCTTTCCCTATTTCCACCTTCACCGCGCGGATTTCCACAACGTTTTGGCGGAGGCTTTGGCCAGGGAAGTTCCTGATGCGGTTCATCTGGGATGCAACGTTACCGGCTTTAGCCAAGCAGGGGACGGCGTCACCGTCACGACAGAGGATGGTGAGATGTTTCAAGGTGACATCCTGGTCGGCTGCGACGGTATTCATTCGATAATTCGCGGACAGCTGTTTGGCCCCGATGCCCCGCGCTTTACGGGTTGTGTTGCCTGGCGCGCCACGGTGCCGGTGGAGGCCCTGCCCAAAGGCCACGTGCGCCCGGTGGGTTCCAATTGGATCGGCCGGGGTGGCCACTTCGTGCACTACTATGTGCGCCGGGGCGAGTTGGTGAATTGCGTCGGGATTATGGAACAGGATGAATGGCAGGCCGAATCCTGGTCCAATGAAGGTGCCATCGAACAGTTTCTGGCTGATTTCGAGGATTGGCACGATGATTTGAAGCTGCTGATCCACAAGGCGGAAAGCTGTTTTCGCTGGGGCCTGTTTGACCGGGAGCCCATGAAAAAGTGGAGCGAGGGACGTGTGACCCTGCTGGGCGATGCCTGCCATCCCATGCTGCCCTTCATGGCCCAGGGCGCGGTCATGGCAATAGAGGATGCCTATACCTTAGCCGAATGCCTGAAAGCGGGTACGGCAGGGCCCGAAACTGCCCTGAAACAATATGAAGACCTGCGCCGGGAACGCACGGCGACAGTGCAGAAAATGTCCCGGGACAATATTCAGTTTTTCCACAACGCGGACCTGCCCAACCTCCTTGAGCGCATGGCCAGCCATCGGGAAGCGCATTTGTGGCTGTATAGTTTCGATGTCACCGCCCAGGATTTCGCAAGCTAGAAAGATTTTACAACGCGCAAATATTCGCCGATGGCAACGTGATCTACCGCCAGATCCAAGCCTTGAAGATCATCCAATGGCAGCCACAACAGCTCTTCCGCCTCGTTATTCTGCATCTCGCCAGACCAATTGTGTAGCGCATAGTAATGCAGCCTTCGCAGTTCCTCGGATGGGTTCAACAAGGTGCAAAAATATTGCGGTTCCGTCGTCGTCAGGCCCAGTTCTTCGGCCAATTCCCTATGCAGGGCGTCTTCCACACTTTCCCCCGGCTCCAAATGGCCACCGGGAATGGACACGGCACCGGGGTCTACCACCTTGTCCAAACGCCGCCTCTCGACCAGAAAGCGGTCGCCGTCTACCAGCAGGAACGTTACGCAGTCCAATATGTCCCCCCGCGCGTTCATGGGACTATCCGATGGAGACCGTGCGCCCGCCATCAATCACCAGGGAAGTCCCGGTGGTGTAGCGGGCCGCATCAGAGGCGAGATACAGCACCGCATAGCCGACCTCTACCGGATCACCCAAGCGGCCCAACGGCGTCTGGGCCAGCATCTTTGCCTTGACCTCCGGTGTGTAAGCATCCGCCAACGAGGTTTCAAACAGGCCGGGCAGGATGGTATTTACACGGATCTGGTCCGGGCCGAATTCCAGGGCAAACGAACGTGTCATGCCGTCCAAGGCAGCTTTGAAAGTGGAATACAGGGCCAAATTGGGCGAGGCGTGCCGGGCCGCGGTTGAGGATATATTGATGATGCTGCCGCCAATATTCGGGCTGTTTTTGCGCATCAACTCAACTGCGCCGACGGACATCTGCCAATAGCCGCCGATATTGACGTCGAGGGCCTTTTTGACCAGCCCATGGTCCGTATCCAGAATGGTCCGCCAGGGGCTTAGCACGGCATTGTTGATCAGAATATCCAGGCGGCCATGCCGTTCGCCCAGATGGGCATACATGGCGGCAACCGTATCTTCGTTGCCAATATGGCAGGCGCGGCCCTCGGCACTTAAACCAAGCTCGCGGAACTCGGCCGCCACTTCATCACAGGCATCCTGCTTGCGTGATGAGATCACCACATGGGCGCCATGCTCGGCCAAAACCTGTGCCGTGGCCCGCCCCAAACCCATAGTCGATCCAGTGATCAAGGCGACCCGACCCGTCAGATCAAATATTTCACGCGACATGAGGTATTCGCCCTCAGGGATGCGGTCCCCAAGGGGCTTCGTTCAACAACTGGATCTGCTGGGTCATCAAATGCGGGCGGATCATGCCTGCAAATTTCATGAAATCCGCATCTGCGAACAATCCGGCCCAATGGGCCCGACGGTCGGCGTCATCATCGAACTTCCACAGATGCACCAGCTGGCTCAACCCACCAGTGTCAGAGGTGAAATAGCCCACCAGCTTGGCATCAAAACCGCCCTTTTCAATAGCCGGCCAGCCGAACTCCGCATAGACCTTAACGATATCACCCATATGCCCCACATAGGCCTGGTAGGTCCGCATCTCATATAAAGCCATTGTCTTCTCCCTCGCTAATTTCAGCCGGCCAGCGGCGCGTATTTATCCAACAACGCCATGACTTCATCCCGTGGCGCGGATGGTAGGCCCAGAATGGCGCGGTCCACGCCCGCCTCGGCATAGCTGTCCAAAGTAGCCTGATCGCCGGGCGCGCCAAATACACTGACGGAAATTTCCGAAACATCACGCCCGGCCTTATCCGCGAACGTCTTCAGCCGCGCCATATTTGCGGCGGCGTCAAAACCGTGGCGGGCGCGCGGCAGCCAGCCGTCACAATAATCCACCACACGGGCCAGGGTATAATCCGTCTCCCCCCCCATGATCACGGGAGGATGAGGCTTTTGCACTGGCTTCGGATGGGCCCAGGAGGCATCGAAGTTGACGAAATCACCGTGATAGGCAGCGTCTTCCTCGGTCCACAAAGCCTTCATGGCCAGGACTTGGTCCTTTATCTGGGCAAAGCGGGTTTTGTATTCCACGCCGTGATGGTTCATTTCCTCTACATTCCAGCCACCGCCGATGCCGAACAAAAAGCGCCCGTTGGACATCATATCCAGGCTGGCGACGTTCTTGGCGGTGACGATGGATTCCCGTTGGGCGAGGAGACAAATTCCCGTGCCCAGCTTCAAATTCTTGGTCACGGCACCCGCATAGGCCAAGGCCACGAAGGGGTCGTGGGTATGCCAATAATCAGGCGGCAAATCCGCGCCGCCGGGCCAGGCAGATTCCCGTGAAGCCGGGATATGCGTGTGCTCCGGCAGGAACAGGCTCTCAAAGCCGCGCTCCTCCAACGCAATGGCCAATTCGTCTGTCCGGATGGTGTAATCAGTGGCAAAAATCAGCACGCCAACGTCCATGGCAAAGTCTCCTATCCCCAAATATGTGATGTGCCATTAGAGACAAGGAAGACGGCTCTGTCCACAACCCATCCGCAGGCACTAGGCAGAAGGGTTCCGAGGGCGTAAGTTGCGCTCAAATTTCGCTTATAGAATTGTTTCTCACACAGGACGGAACCACATCATGCGCATCACCACCCTAGACGTTAACGGCACCCCCACCCTGGCAGTCCGCAAGGGCGACAAATATGTGAACCTGTCCAAGGCCGCGCCGGATCTGCCCAACGACATGGCGGCATTGATCGCCGCCAACGGACTGGGCAAGGCCGAGGCTGCCGCCGGTGCGGCGGGTGACGACGCCATGATCGCGTTGGCGGATGCAAAATATCTGCCGGTGGTTGAGAACCCTTCGAAAATTATCTGCTGTGGTCTGAACTATCGCGACCACGCGATTGAGACCAACAATCCAATTCCCGAATACCCGATCATCTTTTTCCGCATGATCACCTCCATGGCGGCCCATAACGCGCCCATGATCCTGCCCAAGGCAGCGTCCGACTATGATTACGAAGCTGAACTGGCTGTAATCATCGGCAAGGGCGGCAAGCATATTTCGAAAGCCAATGCCCTTGATTGTGTGGCCGGTTATTCCTGCTTCAATGATGGTTCCATCCGCAGCTATCAGTTCAAGTCACCACAATGGGGCATGGGCAAGAATTTCGATGCCACGGGTGGTTTCGGCCCCGACATGGTAACACCGGATGAGCTGCCCAATGGCGTCGGCGATCTGCGCATTCAGTGCCGCATCAATGGCGAGACCTTGCAGGATTCATCCACCATTCAGCACATCTTTGATGTCGAAACGGTGATCGAAACCGTGTCCGAGGCGATGACCCTGAACCCCGGCGATGTGATCATCATGGGCACACCGCCCGGTGTCGGTTCCGCCCGCACACCTAATGTCTGGATGAAGGACGGTGATGTCTGCGAGATCGAGATCGAAGGCATCGGCATCCTCTCCAACCCCATCGTCGCTGAATAGCGCCCGCCTGAACTGGGGTTAGCCCTGGCTGTATTAGAGACACCGCCCCGGCCCCTGCCCGGCCTGAGGGAGAGCCTATCGGGCGTTGACCGGCATAATCTGGTCAACGCCCTGGTGGCTTGGCTATTCGCAATTTCCGGCCCCGTGGTGATCATCCTGGCCGTCCGTCGCCAGGGCGGTTTACGACCAGAAGACATTTCATCCTGGGTCTTTGCCGCCTTTGTCTTCGGCGGCGTTCTGACCATGATCTTCAGCTACATATTCCGCCAACCTATCGCCATTATGTGGACCATTCCCGGTGCGGTTCTGATCGGCGGGGCGTTGCAGCATCTCAGCTTTGCCGAAGTGATCGGGGCCTATCTGGTTTGCGGCGTCTTCATGACGTTTTTGGGTGTCACCGGTCTGGTCGCCAAGATCATGGCGGCGATCCCCATGCCCATCGTCATGGCCATGGTGGCAGGCGTTTTCCTGCCCTTCGGCCTGAACATCATCACGGCGTTTGAAGAAGCGACCATGATGGCGGTGGCCATGGTCGCCGCCTTCGCCATTCCCACCGCCATTCCCAGTATTGGCCGGGTACTGCCGCCTGTCCTATGCGCCCTGGCGGCTGGCACCGCCAGCATCATTTATTCCGGGCAAATGTCCGGCGTGGAAATCCCCAGCTTGGCTATTGCCGAGCCGATCCTCTACACCCCCGTTTTCACCCTGCGCGCCCTGGGAGAATTGGTCATTCCCCTGGCCGTTACCGTGATCGCGGCGCAAAACGCCCAGGGCTTTGTCATCCTGCGTCAAGCCGGGTTTGAGCCGCCGGAGAACGACCTGACCGTGACCTGCGGTCTGGGCAGCCTGTTGTTCGGCATCTTCGGCTCTGTCCCGACCTGCGTCACCGGGCCCGCCAATGCCATCCTGAACACCTCCGGCGCGAAGGAGCGGCGCTATATGGCAGGCGTTATCTTTGGCCTGCTGGCAATCATGTTCGGAATTTTTTCGCCTTTCACCACAGGCCTGGGTTTGGTCCTGCCGGCGGTCTTCATCAATCTACTCGGCGGCTTGGCCATGTTAGGCGTTCTGCAAGGCGCCTTCACCACAGCCTTCGACAACCCGGCCCATGCCCTCGGTGCCCTGGTCAGCTTCCTGGTTACCCTCTCCGGCGTGGCGATCCTGAACGTCGGCGCACCGTTTTGGGGTTTGGCGTTTGGCTATGCGGTGACTTTGTTATTGCGGCGGCGTGGTGCTTAGATCCGATTGACGCCTCACCCGGTCAAGCCGTAGGCTTTGGGTTAAATGACCTAGAAAAGAGACCGCAGGAGACGTCCCATGAAATCCGCACTTTGTGACCGCCTTGGTATCGAATTCCCGCTGTTTGCCTTTACCCATTGCCGCGACGTGGTGGCCGCCGTTACCAACGCGGGCGGTATGGGTATTCTGGGGGCTGTTAATCACACGCCGGAAAGCCTGGAGATTGAGCTGAACTGGATTGACGAACACGTGAATGGCAAGCCCTATGGCGTCGATCTTTTGATCCCGAATAAGTTGGTCGGCAAGGATGATGAGCTGACAGCGGCGGACTTTGAGGCCCGCGTGCCCCCCGAACATCGAAACTATGTCAAAGATCTGTTGGAAAAAAACGGCATCGATGCTTCCGATCTTTGGGATAACACGGCCGATGCCAAATACGGCGATAACTACCGCGCCGACAGCTTGACGGAGGTGATGGACGTCGCCTTCGCGCACCCGATCAAGATGATGGTCAACGCCCTTGGCGTACCGCCCGAATATATGCTGAGCCAGGCCCATGCGAGAGACATCCTGGTCGGTGCCCTGACCGGAGCCAAGGAACATGCCATCAAACATGCCGAGGCCGGCGTCGACGTGCTGGTGACATCCGGCACGGAAGCGGGCGGCCATTGCGGCGAGGTATCCACCATGGTGTTGATCCCGGAAGTCGTCGAGGCGATGGAGGCCTATCCAAACGTCTCAGTTCTGGCAGCGGGCGGCATCGCCACGGGCCGTCAAATGGCGGCCTGTATGGCCATGGGTGCGGCGGGGGCCTGGACCGGATCGGTCTGGCTGACCACGGCGGAGGCGGAGACGATCCCGACGGTGAAGGCAAAGATGCTGGCGGCAGGTTCGCGCAACACCGTCCGCTCCCGCAGTCGCACCGGCAAGCCGACCCGGCAGCTGCAATCCACCTGGACCGACGCCTGGCACGCCGACGGCGCACCCGATCCCTTGCCCATGCCCTTGCAGGGCCTGGTGACCCGGCCCGCCATGGCAAAGATCGATAAACTGGCGGAGGGTGGCCATCAAGGTGCCCAGGACCTGGCGACATATTTCGTCGGACAAGCCGTGGGCCTGATGAACGTCGAACAATCCGCCCGCTCCGTCGTCTATGACTTCATGGAAGACTATGCCACCGCAGTCGAGAGGCTGTCTGCCACAGTTGCCGAGTAGAGCTTCTCGTTTAAGGTCGCGACGGCGGCCCGGCGCTTATGCGCCGCCGCCCCATTCTCTTCTGTGGAGCAGTGCGCTCTTGCGCACATGCGTGTGCGACCAAGGACTCGCCGGGGGACTAGCCCGGCTTGCGGGCGTAGACGATCCGGGTCATATCGGCGATCACTTCGGCCTCAGCTGGGTTTTCGAAACCGGCGGCTTCCATATCGGCCATGATCCGCGCGGCGGTCATTGACGAGGCTTCCGGCGTAAATGCCATGTGCTGGACATGCCACAGGGCCGCCAGGGGAGGTTCTGCATCCTCGTTGACCATGAAATCATGCACCATCAAAATGCCGCCCGGTCGCAGGGTATTGAAGGCATCAGACAACAATCCGGCCAACGAACTTTCCGGCACGCCGGAGAACAGATAGGACATCAACACGGCACAACGCCCCGTGGGCCATTGGCATTCCAGGGCATTGGCAGGGATATAGCTGACCCGATCCACCAAGCCGGCATCGGAGATATACTCCCAACCGATTTCAGAGACGTTCGGGAAATCAATGATGGTGGCGTTCAAATCCGGGTTCGCCTTGCACAGGCTGATGGTCATGGCCCCGGTGCCGCCGCCCACATCCAGCAATGTCTTGGCATCGGACAGATCAACCAGGCGGGCAATGGTACCCCCAGGCCCCAGGGAGCCTGCATGTTGCGCCTTGGAATAAATCCGCGCCTGGACCGGATCGGACATCCAGGTGGCGTAAGAAGCGATGTCATCGGGGTCCAACGTACCATCCATAGAGGCGTTGAGCTGCCCCATCACAGGATACATCTGGCCATTAATCTGATAGCGCAGGTAATCGCCAAAATCATATTTCGCGCCCTTGACCAAAAAGGCCTCTGCGGCGGGGGAGTTGGCAAGCTTGCCATTTTCACGTGTCATAAGGCCCAGGCTGCGCATGGCCGTCGACAAAGTGGTGATGCGATTGATCGGCACATCGGCGGCATCGGCCAATTCCCTCTCGGTCTTCGCAGCGCATGAGAGGTGGGAAAAAAGGTCTACATGGAGGGCGGCAAAGAGTGATTTTGATGCCATAAAACCAAATGCAATTTTCGAAATGTCTTCGGCTGTTTCAGCCACGGCGGTTTGCACAAATAGCTCCTATTGGTAGGTCGCGTTCATATTTATCGTTCGTTGGAGGACCAATGGATTGCCACGACAGGTGCCGCACATATGGCGGTTCCTGGGGCGTGAGCGCGGGTCATGGTGTATGAGCGACCCGCAGCGCGGTCCAACCGAATTATATAGCCCTAGTGGTTCGATTCTAACGGATGGTTCCCATCCGTGAGGATCGAAAGACCATTAGACTCTTAAGAATCGTGGTGCGCGGGACACGAAACAGAAGGTCTCTTCTTTTTCGCTCGCACCACTAGGGCATTGATCCGGAAGACCCATCATAGCGCCCTTGTTTAGGCATATCAAATAATCGCCCTGGATGAATGCGCGATCGTTCCCATATGACAGCGATAGCCAGGTTGTCGGAGGCAAAATATCAGATGTCAATTTACAGCAAGTACATTCTGCCCTGGGGCATTAACGCTGCCTGCGGTGGCAAACCCGTCGCCAAACAACGGGCCAAGATTGTCCCGCAAGCAAAGGGCATGGTGCTTGAGGTCGGCATCGGGTCCGGCCTGAACCTACCGTTCTATGACAGGGCACAGGTAGAAAAGGTTTGGGGCTTGGAGCCCTCCGTGGAATTACGGCGCATGGCTGAAAAAGTCGCAGGAGAGACTGACTTGGCGGTTGATTTCATCGACCTGCCTGGTGAGGAAATTCCCCTTGCTGACAACAGCATCGATACGGTGTTGATCACCTATACCCTTTGTACCATCCCCGATACTGCCCGCGCCTTGGCGCAGATCCATCGAGTTCTAAAACCCGGTGCAGAGTTGCTGTTTTGCGAACATGGCCTGGCACCGGATGCGGACGTCAGGCGCTGGCAGGCCCGGATTGATCCGGTGTGGAGCAAATTCACCGGCGGCTGCCATATCAACCGGCCCATTGACGGTCTGATCCGCAATGCCGGCTTTCACATCACACAAATGGATACCATGTACATACCCGGCCCCCGCACCCATAGCTTCAATTATTGGGGCGCAGCGGTAGCAGCTTGATGAAGAGCATGTCGCGGCCTATATCAACGCCGATGCGATAACTCATGCGCCCAGCACCGCCGGTTTTGGCGCCGCCGGTTTTGGCAGCGCCCGTTCTATAATTGCGGCAAAATCAGTGCTGGCGGGCAGCGCGCCATAGGCCCCGGTCCATCGCTGCCCCAGGCGGGACGCACAAAAGGCATCCGCCACCGCGTTTGGTGCATGCCGCACCAACAACGCCCCCTGTAACGTAATGGCCATCAATTCCGTGATCGCCCTGGCGCGATGTTCCAGATGCTCCGGAGCCGCCAACTCGTCCCGCAGGCTGTCAGCGGCGGCATCCAGGGCGGCATTACCGCCACGGGCTGCGTCCAACTCCGCCAACAGGCTGGGTGCTGCGGCTTTCTCCCGACCCATGGCGCGCAGGACATCCAGGCACATGACATTGCCGGACCCTTCCCAGATGCTGTTCACAGGTGCCTCCCGGTAGATGCGGGGCATAATGGATTCTTCGATATAACCGGGACCACCATGGCATTCCATGGCCTCGTAGGCATGCCCCGGCGCGCGCTTGCAGATCCAATATTTGCCCACGGCGGTACCAATACGGGCCAGGGCGGCGGCGGCTTCATCATCCCCGGTCCCATTCATGGCCTCATCCATGGCGCGGCCAATGCGCAGGGCCAGGGCCAGGGCGGCCTCCGCCTCCAGGGCCAGATCCGCCAGGACATTCTGCATCAGGGGTTGGTCGATCAGCTTTTTCTGAAAGGTTACCCGGTGGGAGGTGTGATGCAGGGCCTGCACCAGGCCTTGTCGCATCATGCCCGCTGAGGAGAAACAGCAGTAATAGCGGTTGCCCTGGACCATATCGATAATGGTGCGAACGCCGCGGCCGTCATCGCCCACCATCAGCCCCCAGGTATCGTGCAATTCCATCTCCGTTGAGGCGTTGGAGCGGTTCCCCAGCTTGTCCTTCAGACGTTGGATGGACAGATTGTTCCGCTCCCCATCCGGTCGCCAGCGGGGCACCAGGAAACAGGACAATCCCACATCCGTATAGGCCAGTGTCAAAAACGCATCGCACATGGGCGCGGAGCAGAAAAACTTATGCCCAGTCAAAAGATAGCCACCCTCTGCGCCGCCACCAACACCACCACCAACACCACCAATGGGCACGGCGCGGGTGGTGTTGGTGCGCACGTCCGAGCCGCCTTGTTTTTCGGTCATGAACATACCGATGGTGGCGCCGGATTTTTCCGTCATGGGGATATCGCGCCGGTCATAAGATGTCGCCAGTAATTTCGGCAACCAAACATCCGCCACCTCCCTGGTGCCCCGCAGGGCGGGCAGCACGGAATAGGTCATGGCCATGGGGCAAAGCACGCCGCCCTCGGGTTGCGCCATCATATAGGTCAGCGCACCATGGACCACCTGGGCCCCTGGTTGGGGGTGGTTCCAGGCAAAACTGGGCACCTCGTTCTCAATCGCCATGGCCATCAGGTCGTGATAGCTGGGATGAAATTCCACTTGGTTGATGCGCATGCCATAGCGGTCAAAGGCCTTTAATTCCGGCGGGAACCTATTGGCCTGATCCGCCTTCTCGAACGTCGCCCCCGCGCCGGCGATCTTCCCGAAATCCGCCAACTTGTCTTTGGCCCAGGCACCGCCCTCCCGGGCGATACCCTCCTGCAAGGCTTGATCCCCGGCCCACAAATCCTGATCCCCCATATGGGGCGGCATGTTGGTGACATCGTGGGTGGGCAGATTGGCGAGGGGTTTTAAGGGTTGCATGGCCATATTCCCAAGTTTCTGTACGATACATTTTAGTTTATCTGAAATTTTCCGCGATAACCGCAATTTCCTGTGGCAAAATAGGGCTTCAATCGTTCAGTATCCGGCGTTCAGTATCCGGCGTTCAGCGTTTATAGGTAGTCCCATGCTTCATGATCCCCGCATCCCCGCCCCCGAAGTCTGTGTTCTTGGTTATCAGTTGGAACATTGGGCGGCAAAAAAGCCCGATGAAACCTTCTTCATATTCCATGGTGGGGAGACCTGGACCTGGGGGCAAACCCTTGCCCTGGTCAAACGTGCCGCCAAGGGATTGCAGGACATGGGCGTCAAAAAGGGCGATCACGTGCTGTCCTGGCAGCCAAATAATCGCCAATCCGTCCTGACATGGTTCGCCCTGAATTATCTTGGCGCTGTCTATGTGCCCGTGAACATCGCCTACAAAGGCAACTTGTTGCAGCACGTGGTGCAACTGTCCGATGCGAAATTAATGGTCTGCCATGCTGATCTGGCACCCCGTCTGAATGAAATCGAATGCGGTGCTTTGGTGGATGTCATTATCACCAACGGCGCGGCTGAACTGGATAATCTGGCAACCCATGCGGAGGCCATCCTGGCACCTGAAACGGGTTTAGCCGGGATGCCGGATACGGTGGCACCGTGGGATACCATGTATATCATCTTCACCTCCGGCACCACGGGGCCGTCCAAGGCGGTGCTGTCGTCCTATTTGCAGGGCTATGCCATGGGCCCCATCGGTTATACTTATGTGGATGAGAGTGATCGCTGTTTGGTCAACCTGCCCATGTTCCATGTCGGGGCGACAGCCCTTGTGGTGCTGGTCTTGGCGCGGGGTGGCTCGTGCTTTCTGGATACCCATTTTAAGACCGATGAATTCTGGACAACCGTGCGCGAGCATAAGACCACCATGACCGTGCTGTTGGGGGCCATGATACCGTTCCTGACCAAACTGCCCCCCAGTGACGAGGATACGAACCATACTTTACGCAAGGCGGTTTGTGTTCCCTGGAACGAGGAAACCATGGCCATGGGCCGGCGCTATGGCATCGAGATGTGGACCACCTTCAATATGACGGAAATCTCCTCTCCCATGATGTCTGATCCGTTCCCGGCCGTCGCCGGCACCTGCGGCAAAATCCGCGACGGCGTCGAAGGCCGGGTGGTGGATGACAATGATTGCGAGGTCGGCCCCGGCGTGGCGGGGGAGTTGATCCTGCGGACGGACCAACCCTGGGCCATGAACCATGGATACTACAAAAACCCCAAGGCCACGGCAGAGGCCTGGCGGAACGGTTGGTTCCACACAGGCGATGCCTTCACCTATGACACGGAGGGCTATTTCTATTTCGTCGACCGGATCAAGGATGCCATCCGCCGCCGGGGCGAAAATATTTCGTCGTTCGAGGTGGAGTCAGACGTTAACGCATACGAGGACGCGGGCGAGGTCGCAGCCATCGCCGTACCGTCCGAGTTGGGGGAGGACGATGTCATGATCATCATCGCGCCCCTGGCCGGCAAAACCATAGACCCACTGGAATTATTTCGGTTTCTGGAACCCCGCATGGCGCATTTTATGCTGCCCCGCTATATCCGCGTGGTGGATGAATTGCCCAAAACCCCGACGCAAAAAGTGCAAAAACATCTGCTGAAAGAGGACGGCATCACGCCTGACACCTGGGACCGGGAAGCAGAAGGTATCGTCGTGAAGCGGGAGAAGATCGGCGTCTAGAGCAATGGACGCACATAGGGACTTTTAGAGATGAACAGGCTCATCGCGGCAGTACTGGTAGTTTTTGTAATGCTGACCGGTTGCGAATATTCTGGAAGCTTCGATAACCCGGTATCGCGGAACCTATCGTGGTTCGATTACGTCGGCGGGCGTGGATTGAAGGAGGCGTGTGGTGCGGGCGCATCGGATAGATTGCGCTTTGTCTACAACGGCAATTATGACGAGCAGATCAGAACCTACGATCTGCGGGCGCTGTCACAAAAGCCCGGTGCGGTGGTCTCGGCCTGGGTCCGTAGCGCGGGCAATCTCGCCAATGGCGTAAAATTCCCCAACCTGCTGTCGCCCTGGGATGGTGATCGGGTTGAAGGCACAATGGATCGAAAAGCCTTCGCCGCTCTGCGCGCGGCCCTGAGGGAAGATCAGTTTAGCGGTTACAGACCGGTTGGCCTGCAATTGCCGTCTAATGAATATTACTGGCTTGTCACGGGGTGCCTGAATGGCCGGTTTCATTCCAACGCCTGGCTTTACCCCTCCGAACGCTTCAAGACCTTGAAGTTTCCGGCGAAATTACTGGCCGGTGATCATACCGGCATTAAATTTCGCGATCCAGCGACCGCAAAAATATACGAAGACTATCCGATCAAAACGCGGGGCGGTCGAAACCCATCCGATCCTTCGTTCCTGATTGAACTTGGGGCCAATGGAATTGTCGGGCAATAAGGCCTGTTTAACCACCCTTCATAACGCCAGCTAATATTTTTCCGGGCAACGGGAAGAGGCGGAAAAAACCGGCACGGGCTTATTCCAAGTCCAGAAACGATTGGGCATAGGTTAAGTCACCGGATTGGTCTGACAGCCAATCGGGCCGCAACTCCAACGCCATGACATATTCTTTCGGATAGATCGTCTCGAACTTATCCGCCAGGGCGACCTCGAAGCCGAAGCGGCTGTAATAATCCGGCGCGCCCAGCAGGAACACCGCGCCCCAGCTTAGTTGCTCTGCTTGGGCAAGGCCGGCGCGGATCAGCTTTGAGCCGATGGCCTGGTTTTGCCGTGCGGGCAGGACAGAAACAGGTGCCAGGCCAAGGCAGCCGTTTGGTGCCTGTAGTTTTGAGAACAGGATATGGCCAACGATGTTACCGTCCTCAGCCTCTGCCACCAGAGAAAATTCGGCATCCCCTGATGCCTGCAGGGCCGCAACCAGATCAGCCTCTGTCACCTGGCCAAAGGCAGCCAGCACGACCCGGCGGACGGCACCCTTATCATCAGCGGTTTCATTTCGTATAATCATAGCTACGTGATGACCCACCCTTGACGGGCTGTCAAATATCTAACCTTGAGGAGATTGCCATGAAACCGGAAGAAATTCTAAGCCACGCGCCAAAGGTGCTGAGCCAGGAACAGCGCGAGGCCTATTTCGAAACCGGTTATCTGGTGTTGGAAAATTTCATTGGTGATGACTGGCTGGACCGTCTGTGGGCGGTAACCAACCGCTTTATCGACGACAGCCGGAGCCATACGAAATCCGGCAAGGTCTTTGATCTGGAGCCGAACCATACGGCCGAAGAACCCCGTCTGCGGCGCATTTCCCAACCCGTCGCCCTGGACCCGGTGTACGAGGAGTTCGGTTTGCGCGGGCCGATCGTGGATCTGGCCGAGGATCTGGTGGGCCCGAATGTGAAGTACCACCATTCGAAACTGAACATGAAATGGTCGGGCGGCGGCGAAGAGGTGAAATGGCACCAGGACATCCAATTCTGGCCCCATACCAACTATTCCCCCCTGACCATCGGGCTGTATATGGACGATGTGGATGATGAAATGGGGCCCATGGGGGTGATTCCCGGCAGCCACAAAGGCGAGATTTATGACCTGTACGGCGACGACGGCAATTGGGTCGGTGCGTTGAGCGACGAAGACTTGGCAGGGGTTGAGCGGGACAGAGCGGTCTGGATGCGCGGCGGCAAGGGCTCCATCACCATCCACAATTGCCGCATGCTGCATGGCTCCATGGCGAATAATTCACCGCGCAGCCGCCCCCTGCTGCTGCACACCTATGCCTCTGCCGATGCGCTGACGTTTCCGGGCAGTGTGGTCACCGGCGTGCCCCATGCCGATAGCCTGATCCGCGGCGAACCCGCCAAATGGATCCACTTCGACCCCGAACCCTGCCTGATCCCGCCTGACTGGTCCAAGGGCTATAGCTCGATATTTGCTTTGCAACAGGAAGAGGCGGCAGGAAATTAGAATGGCCGAGATGGATACAGCAACGGGATACAGCGAGACATTTCGGGGCGACGTTGCCCCGTGGGAGGTCGATGCGACCGAGCATTTTACCGTCGCCTATTATTACGAGAAGTTCGAGGGCGCGGCCTGGCGCTTCCTGCATCAACAAGGGGTCAATCCAAATGCAGCGCGGACGACGGCGGCCCTAACCCACTACAAGGCGGAGCTGCGCAACCGGGATATCTACAGGGTTGAAACCGCACTGATCGATGCCGGTGCCAGGCCCACCATTGCCCATAAACTCTTCAATGCCGGCTCGGGCGAGCTGTGTACCACCATGCAACAAACCCTTGCCGGCGTCACTCTATCGGGGCCAACGGTTGCATGGGACGGTGATGCGCGTGAAGACCGCACTATCCCCGGTGATGAGGCAACATGGGTGCCGGCGCTTGCCAATATGGCCCGGGTGGAGGAAGCCGACTGGGCCGGGAACCTGTCCCTGCCCGGCTATATCCATCGCTTTTCCACCGCCAACAGCTTCATCATGTCGGCCTTTGGCATGACGCCAGAATACATGACCACCAACAGATATGGCCTTTCCACATTCGAATTCCAGCTTGAATTTCAAAGCCAGGCCAAGCCCGGCGATATGATCGACATTGAAAGCTGCATCGCCCAGCTTGGCGGCTCCTCCGTGCGGCTTTGTCACCGTATGCGCAATGCCGCCACCGGCGCAGCGATCGCCAGCCTGAGCCAGTTCGGCGTACAGCTGGACCTGGAAGCACGCCGCCCATCCCGCATTGCCGACGATCTTCGCGCCCGGGCCGAGGCGCTGTTGAATTCAAATTGATGGAGAAACCGAGATGACCATAGAACGTTTCATGGTGGAGGGGCAGTTGACGCCGGTCAGCCATTATTGCCATTCCGTGCGGGCGGGAAATCTTGTTTGGGTATCGGGCGTCGTGGGGATGCTTGCAGACGGCACCATCCCCGAAGACACTACGGCGCAGTTCGACATTGCCATGGATGCCATGGACGCCTGTTTGCGGGCCGCGGGCGGCCTGCCCGAACATGTAGTCAAGGTTCAGGTTTTTATGACCGATATATCCGAGCGCGCGGCCATTAACCCACGCCGCATCGCCTACTTTGGCGAACACCTGCCGGCCTCCACCCTGGTTGAGGTTTCCGCCCTGGTGGATCCGCGCATGAAGGTGGAGATTGAATGCCAGGCCGTGCTGCCGGATTAGGAACTTATCCCCTAAATCGCGCCCACTTCTTTTAGGTCGGCAATCTCCGCTTCATCCAGACCCAGCCAATCGCCATAGACCGCATCGTTGTGCTGGCCCAGATCCGGGTTCAGGGTCAACTCCATCGGCTCCGTGCCATCGAACCGGATCGGGCTGTGGTGGGCTGTTATACGGCCCGCTTCCGGGTGATCGATCCAGCGCAGCATGCCGCGCTCGTGCAAATGGGGATCATTGACCACTTCCTCCAAATCCCGCACGGCGGCGGTGGGGATATGGTGACGCTGGGCTGCGGCCTCCGCCTCATTCTTGGTCATGGTGGCGACCCAGGCGGCAACCATCTCGTCCACCTCGTCCATATTCTCCACACGGGCATTGGACGTGAGATAGCGTTCATCCTCCGCCAGATCCTCCCGCCCCATGGCGACCAGCAAATTCTGCCAATGTTCCTCCCGCACGGTGATGATGGCCACATAGCCGTCGGATGCCGCATAGACGTTGTAGGGCACCACGGACAGGCCGCCATGTTGGTTGCCCGTACGGGTGAGGATTTCGCCCCCCTGTTGTTTTTGTCCGAAATACATGCCCAGGTTTGAGGCCAGGGTGGGCAAAATGGAATCCAGCATGGCAACCTCGACCAGGCGGCCCTTGCCCGTCCGCTCCCGCTCATACAGGCCGGTCATGACGGCACCATATAAATGCGTGCCGGTGATGAAATCGACGACGGCAGGCCCTGCCTTAACGGGCGGGCCGTCGGGGAAGCCCGTGACGTGCATGACGCCGCCCACCGCCTGTACAGTCAGGTCCATGGCCAGATCATCCCGCCTGGGTCCATCACGGCCATAGCCGGAGCCGGAGGCATAGATCAAACGCGGGTTCAAGGCCATCAGGCTTTCAGCGCCCACGCCCAGGCGCTCCATCACGGTTGGGGCAAAATTCTCCAACAGCACATCCGCCTGACAGACCATTTTGCGCAATAATTCGCGGCCCCGTTCATGCTTAAGGTTAAGGGTAACGCCTTCCTTGTTGGCGTTCAGGGTCGCCAGGGGGAACGAGCCGCCCACCGCACCCGAACGCCGGCGCAGGGGCTCGCCCCCTGGTGGCTCTATCTTGATCACCCGGGCCCCGCCCATGGCCAACATGAAGGACGCGTAAGGGCCGTTATAGATCTGACCAAAATCAAGGACCGTAACCCCCTCAAGAGGGTAGGAAGACACAGACATGTATGTTTTAACCTCGTGCAACTGTTACCGCTCATACTGCCACATTATGCCGGCCCACAATACATACCTGACGAAGGAAGCCACCCTACATGCCGCAAAACAGTGTCTTGTTCTCGCTCGGCTTCCGCCCCTTCTTTCTGTTGGCCGGGGCTTACAGCGCATTGGCGGTGGGTGCCTGGGCTGGTTGGCTGGGTGATTTATGGGGCCTGCCTGAGGTTTATCCGTCAGGGGCCCTGCATGCCCACGAGATGATGTTCGGCTTTGCCCTGGCCGCCATTGCAGGCTTTCTGCTCACCTCCGTGCCGCAATGGACCGGGGCCAAGCCGTTGCGGGGCTGGGGCCTGATGGCGCTGGCGGCATCCTGGCTGTTGGGACGTGTCGGGGTGCTGGCTGCGGGCGCAGTTGGGCCCTTGGCCGCCATGCTGATGGATATGATTTATCCCATCGCCCTGTGCGCGGTGATTGGTGCCATGTTGATCGGGGCCCGGAACCGGCGCAATTACGGCTTCATCGGGCTGTTGGCCGGCGCCGTGCTGGCGAATTTTTGCTGGCATCTGGAGATGTCGGGCCTGGCAGATACGATCGAAGGTGCCTATGCCGACGAATTGGCGGGTACCGGGTTGAAAATGATGCTGAACCTGTTGTTGATATTCGTGGCGATCATGGGCGGTCGGGTGATCCCCATGTTCTCCGCCAACTGGATGCGCCGTCAGGGCCAGGACCTGGCCCCCCGCCATCCGGAATGGCTGAAACGTTTGTGCATTTACGGCCTGATCCTGGTGCTGGTGGCGGAATTTCTATCGCCCGTGCTGGATGACCGTATCATCGGCGTTCTGGCCGTTGTGGTGGGTCTGGCCTATCTCTATCGCCTGTGGGGTTGGAACGGCTACAAGACCTATGGCCACTCGTTAGTGTGGATATTGCACTTGGCCTATTTCTGGCTGGGCCTGGCCCTGTTGTTGAAAGGTGGGCATTATCTCGGGCCAGAGATCCCCATTGCGATCCCTGATAGTGCGGCCCGCCACGCGGCAGCCGTTGGTGCCGTCGGCACCATGATCATGGCCCTGATGCCCCGGGTCAGCCTGGGCCACACAGGCCGCGATTTGATCCTGCCCCGCCCCATGCTGCTGGCCTACGCGCTGATTTTGACCGCGCCGTTCCTCAGGGTCGCCAGTCCGTTTTTGGAGGGCGAGATGTACGAGTTGACCCTGATGGCATCGGGCCTGGCCTGGATGGCGGCCTATGCCCTGTTCGTCTGGTGTTTCGCGCCCATGCTGCTGGCAGCACGGGTCGACATAGCAAAATAACGGTCGCGACGGCGGCCCGGCGCTTATACGCCGCCCCCGTGGAGCCGTGCGCATAAGCGCACTGCGTGAACGACAGATAGCTACGGGAACAGTTTCTCAGTCCGCCAGCTATCCCCATCGGGTAGGTAGACCTCCCGGTCGTGCAGGCGGAAAGGTTTGTCCTGCCAGAATTCGAACCGTTGCGGGATCAGGCGAAAGCCGGACCAATAGGCGGGCCGGGGCACGGTACTAAGGGCATATTTCGCAGCATAAACCGCAACCGCCTTTTCCAGGGCAAAACGATCCGGCAGGGGCCGGGATTGTTGTGAGGCCCAGGCCCCGATCTGGCTGTCTTTGGCGCGGGAGGCAAAATACTCATCCGCCTCCCCATCGTTGACGACCTCGATAGCGCCCTGAACCCGGACCTGTCGGCGCAGAGACTTCCAATGAAAACACAGCGCCGCCTTACCCGCGCCCTGCAATTCGGTACCCTTGGCGCTTTCCAGATTGGTATAAAAAACAAAGCCCTGCGCATCCACGGCCTTCAACAACACCATGCGCACATTGGGCATACCATCGCCATCGACGGTGGCCAGCGACATGGCGGTCGCATCATTCGGCTCGCCCTTTTCAGCCTCGGCCAACCAGCCGTTAAAGCGCGCTATAATCTCGTTGATTTCGGCCATACCTAATCATTCCAACTTAATACCAAGGTGCGGTAATAACACCGGCACCCGAAACGGACCAGCCTGCCCCCGCAATCTAATCCCCCGCAATGGACCTGTCGAGCGGTGCCAAAACATCACGATTGCGCACGATCACAGCTTGACAGTTGGGGCGCTGAAACCCTATATCCCTCACTGCCCCGCGCGATTTTTATGCGGAGCCCATAGGCTCCTTAGCTCAGTTGGTTAGAGCACGGGAATCATAATCCCGGTGTCCCCAGTTCAAATCTGGGAGGAGCCACCAAAATACCAGACCCCCAACGGTCCCCGACCGCTGGGGGTTTGTCGTTTTTGGGAGTTTTTCTCAGCTTGACCCACGGCACACAATTGGAATTTGTTAACATTACATTTACCATATATGTGGTAAATCGCATTGTGAACGCAACTAAGTAGGTAACGGATATGAACAACAACACCGCCCTCATCCGCCCCGCACATGGCGCAAACTTTGCCTACCCTTTCCCTTGTGCGGCACCTTCTGAAACTGTCGCGGGCAGCAATGGACCTGCGATCTTTGAGCGGCCGCAGCCATCAGAGAAAACAAGCGCAGAACCAAATGATTGGTCTACGTGGTGGACGTCTGTGTCCGCGCCTTCCTAGAACATTTCCGACCAGGAAATGCTCAGACTCTTAGGAGTCGAGCAATTTTTCCAATCTCTTAGAATCGCCAATGCTTTGGGCGATGCTCTTTAGATTGGAATTACCCAAAACGCAACAGGGCCCGAACCTTGCGGTCCGGACCCTGCTCCGTCGTGATGTAACTGTTGTATTCTTCTTAGTAGATGTCGTTCCTAATAAATGTCGGCCTTAGTAGATGTTTTGGGCCGAGACCATGGCATAGAGCATGGGGAACGACAGCAAGGTGTTGGTGCGGCTGAACAGCATCGCTGTCCGGGCCGAGGCTGCTTTCACATCAGGCTCCGCATCGACGATGCCAAGTGCCTTTTGCTGGGCCGGCCAGATGATGAACCAAACGTTGAACCACATGATGGTACCGAGCCACATGCCGATGCCGATGGCGGTGTGCTTGGGCACGCCGTCGGTCAGGCCAAGCGAAATGGCTTCAACGATGTAACCGTTCATGGCGGCAAGGATCAGACCGGTGACGATGGTGCCCATGGCACCCCAGCGGAACCACCACAAGGCGGCAGGTGCGATATGCTTGCCCACGGCTGGTTTCAGCTCATCCGGAATGGATGGCATGGTCGGGATCTGCACAAAGTTGAAGTACCACAGAATGCCGATCCACATCACGCCGCAGATCACGTGCAGCCAGCGCATGGCGAAGGTCGCCCACGCCATATCAAAGGCGATGGTATCCACATGCCATTGCATCAAAACAATAACCATGATGACGGTCAGCACGATGCCCGCGATGACCGTGTTTCGTAGATTTGAAAGTATAGCTGCCACTGTATTATCCCCTACCCCTATTTAAAAAAACCGAATTAGCGATTCATTTATCATAGAATACCACTAAAGTTACAAATTTCAAAAACCTCCCTGACATATTACCCCGCCATCGTGCTAGAAAGTGGCTCAAACACGCCTAGATGAAAGACCACAGACATGAGTTTTGATTTCACGCCGTTCCTTCGCGATGACCTTCCCCCGGCCGCAAAACCCTGGGGCGGCTTTGCCGAATTTAATTTTGTCGGCGGGCATGTAAACGCCGCCTCTGTCCCTGGCCCATCGTTGGTGGAGGCCCTGGCGAAGGTAATGCAACGGGATGGCGATAGGCTGGGCTATTACGGTCTGGGCCATGGTTCCCAGGGCTATTTGCCGTTGCGGGAATATATCGCGCAGATGCTGGCGGAGCGCACGGGCATGCCGACGGACCCCGGCGAGATCCTGATCACGACGGGATCATTGCAGGGCATGGATCTGGTCAACGATGCCCTGTTGCAACCCGGCGACACGGTGATTTTGGAGGCCGTCAATTATGGCGGCCAGTTAAGCCGCCTGCGCAAACTGGGCGTCAACTATGTCGGCATTGAAGTGGACGAAGACGGCATGAAGATGGATGCCCTGGAAGACGTTCTGGCAGCCCAAAAGGCCGCCGGAGCGATGGCAAAATACATCTATACTATTCCGACCGTACAAAACCCCTCGGCCACGGTGATGAGCCTGCCCCGGCGGCAAAAGATGCTGGACTTGGCCCGTGAATACGGCATTCCGATATTTGAGGATGATTGCTATGCGGAGCTGTTGTGGGAGGGGGAGCGTCCCCAGACCATCCGCTCCCTGGACGACCAGGGACAGGTGATCTATTGCGGCACATTTTCGAAAACCATCGCGCCCAGCCTGCGCACGGGCTATCTGGTCGCCGACTGGTCGGTGCTAAGCCGCCTGATGCCCCTGAAGACCGACGGCGGCTGTGGTGCCCTGGAACAGATGGCCCTGGCGGAATATTGCCCGGATAATTATGCCAACCTTGTGGCTGGCATCCGTCAGATCCTGAAGGGTAAGTGTGAGGCCATGGCCGAAGCATTGGGCGAACAGTTCGGCGCGGCGGCGGAATTCAGCATGCCAAAGGGCGGCCTCTATATCTGGGTGACCCTGCCGGCAGAAGTGGACACGGACCGTTTGACCAAGATTGCCGGCGAACAAGGCGTTGCCATTAATCCGGGTTCCGAGTGGGCCGCGGATGCCGATTATGGCCGCCGCCGTTTGCGGGTTTGTTTCGGCCATCCCTCAAAACAGGAAATCCGTGACGGCATCGCCCGCCTGGCGGAGATTTGCCACGCCGAATTTGGCGTGCCCCTGCGCGGTGCCAATGTGGAACGCTGATGGCCGTATAACCATATAATATGGATTCCCTAAGCCAGATCGTCCTCGGTGCCGCCGTTGGGGTCGCCGTACTGGGCCGGCGTATGGGGCCGCGCCGGGCCGCCATCGCAGGCGGCATCCTGGGAACCTTGCCGGACCTGGACGTTCTGGTGCGCTATGACGACCCGGTAGACAGCTTTATCATGCACCGGGGGTGGAGCCATTCATTGCTCGTCCAGGCCGCCGTGACGCCCTTGTTCGGGGAGGCCATGCTAAGGCTCAGCAAGGCGCTGCGGGATCAGCGCATGCTGACCTACATCGCGGTTTATTTATGCCTGTCCACGCACGCGCTTCTCGATGCCATGACCATCTATGGCACCAAGCTGTTATGGCCGCTTTCGGTGCAGCCGTTCGCGGTGGGATCGGTGTTCATCATCGATGCCCTGTATACCCTGCCCCTGTTGGTGGCCATGATCTGGGCCCTGACGCAGAAAGACTGGACGCCGCGCATCGGTAAAGTGGTGGCTGCGGGTTTGATCCTGTCCAGCGCCTATCAGGCCTGGTGCTTCACGGCGCAACAGGTGGTGACTGCGCGGGCCCAGGCATTCCTGCAGCAACAGCATATTGCAGCCGATCGGTTGCTGGCGATCCCGACGCCGTTCAACAGCTACCTCTGGCGGGTGATCGCCCTACAGGATCGCGAAGACCGCTACCTTAACATTTATATGCCGGTATTCGGCGGCCCGGCCCAGACCACGGTTTATAGCCACCCACGCGGTACGGCCCTGAAAACCTGCCTGGGCGAGAACGCGGCCCTGGAAAAACTGGCCTGGTTCAGCCGGGGTTATTACCGCCTGGACCGCCGACCCGGTCAGGGCGGTGACGAAGGTAATGATGGTGGCGATGTGGTGCTGTCCGACCTGCGCATGGGGCTGACCCCCAACTATGCCTTTCAATTCGCCATCAACGGTGATGTGCCCAGACGTCTGGGCGGATCACGAGGGACCCAGGCAGATATTGATTGGCTGTTGGCAAATCTGTGGCATGATCCGGTAACCAGACGGGCCGAGGTTGCGGCCCGTTTAAATTTGCAAGAGCTTCATCGAACGGTGGCCGCGAACGCCGGCGACCGACGTTGTTAGCGCCCAGATCAGCCAGAGCAGCCAGAGCAGAAAGACCGGAACCATGAAATTCTATGATTGCAGCACCGCCCCCTCGCCCCGCCGGGTTCGTATCTTCATCGCCGAAAAGGGCCTGGATATCGAAACCGTCAATATCGACATGCGCAAGGGCGAACAGATGAGCGAAGAATTCCGTGCCATCAACCCGGGCTGCACCGTGCCCGCCCTGGTACTGGATGACGGCACCACGTTGGTGACGACGGCAGGCATTCGCAACTACCTCGAAGATCTGCACCCCACGCCGCCCCTGATGGGCGCTACGGCAAAGGAAAAGGGCCTGATCGCCGATGTGCAATGGAAGATCGAATTCAGCGGCTCCATGGCCATGGCCGAGGCCCTGCGCAACTCTGCTCCCCGCATGAAGGGTCGCGCTCTGCCAGGCCCCGATAATTTTGAACAGATCCCCGAACTGGCCGAACGGGGCAAGACGCGCGTACAGCTGTTTCTGGACCGTATGGATGCGATGATCGGCGATAAGCCTTTTGTGGCCGGTGACAATTATTCCGTTGCCGATATCGACCTGTTGATCCTGGTGGACTTCGCCGGCTGGCTGAAAATGAGCATTCCCGAAGATGCCGCAAATGCCCAGCGCTGGTATGAAAGTGTGTCATCCCGGCCCAGCGCGAAACTATAAAGGCGCAGGCCGGCCACTCATACGACGACCCGGTGGCCGGCGCTGGGGTTGATGCGTGGCGACGATAGGTTTTGCGTAAACTTTCACCGTAACCGTGCCTGGCGTGCTATATCCATAACCTGGAACGATTCTTATTATCATCTCTACTTCGAAACCCCGGAAACCCGGAAAACTTTGGATACGCCCGATGCTTGCTGTGATCTCGCCCGCGAAAAAGCTGAATTTTGAGCAGACCCCTATTGCCCGTTACAGCCAGCCGGATTTCCTGGCCCAGGCGGGCAAACTGGCCAAGGCAGCCGGGCGGTTAAGCCGGCCAAAGCTGGCCGCGACCATGAAGTTGAGCGCACCTTTGGCGGATCTGAATTACCTGCGCTTTCAGGCGTTTTCGGACAGCCCGCCCCGGGACCATACCAAGCAGGCGGCCCTGGCCTTTAACGGCGATACCTATGTCGGCCTGGATGCGGCCTCGTGGGATGAGGCTGACCTGGATTATGCCCAGGATCATTTGCGCATATTATCGGGCCTGTATGGCTTGCTGCGCCCGCTGGATTTGATGCAGCCCTATCGCCTGGAAATGGGGGCGCGGTTTTCGCCGCCCCGGCGCAAGGATCTGTATGATTTCTGGGGTGACCAGATCACCGATGCGTTGAGCGATGTGTTAAGCGGCCATGACGAAAAAACCATCATCAACCTGGCCTCCAACGAATATTTCAAATCCGTGCGCCCGGCCAAACTAAAGGGCCGCATCATCACGCCCGCATTCAGGGAAGACCGCGATGGGGAAAGCCGCATCATCGGCTTTTTCGCCAAACAGGCGCGCGGCATGATGGCGCGGTACATTGTGCAAAACCGCATCAAGGACCCGGAAGATTTGAAAAACTTCGACCTGGGCGGCTATCAATATCGCGCGGCACTCTCGAATGGTGATGCCTGGGTCTTCACCCGGCCGCAACCAGCCGGCGTCGGTGTGAATTAGCAATCCCCAATGGCCAACATTGTCCTGATACATGGTGCCTGGCATGGCGGTTGGTGCTGGCGTCTGGTGCGCCAAGACCTTGAAGCTCGCGGACATAAGGTCTTCACACCCAGCCTGACGGGCCTGGGGGATCGGGTACATCTGATGCACGTGGAGGTGGACCTGGAAACACATATCAACGACGTGGTTGGCTTGATAGAAGCAGAGGAACTGGACGACGTGATCCTGTGCGGCCACAGCTATGGCGGCATGGTGATTACCGGTGTTGCAGACGCCGTTGGAGACAGGATCAAATCCCTGGTCTATCTGGATGCGTTGGTGCCGGAAAACGGCCAGTCCGCCCTGTCGCTTTTGTCCCCCGAAGGCGCGGAAAGTTTTCGCAAAAAAGCCGCAAGCACGGGCGACGGCTGGAAAATACCCCCTATACCTGCGGCGGCCTTCGGCGTCACGGACCCAGACCTTGCCGCCTGGATCGACCGCCGCTGCGTCCCCCACCCCCTGGCCAGTATGGAACAGCCGCTGGCGTTGACCCATCCGGCCCGGCGCGACATTCCCTGCACCTATATCCTGGCGGAGGACTTCCCGAACTTTAAACCCGTCCACGCCCGCCTGGCAGAGGACCCCGCCTGGACCTGCCACAGCCTGCCCTGCGGCCACGACGTCATGGCCATCATGCCAAAGGAACTCAGTGATATCCTGGACGGCCGGTCGATATAGGCGGTGCGTGGACCCTCTGGATTACCGGGTCGAAGCCCGGCAATGACGAAGATAGGGTAAAAATTGGCAGAAAACAGGCAAACCCATCATGCACTTGTCATTAACGGGCTTGACCCGTTAATCCAGGGCTACAAGGCGATGAGATGGCTCCTCTTTGGTGCCGCTCTATAATCCGCGCTACGTCGCCAGGTTTTGTTTTTGCGCCTCATCAAAACCAACAGAAACCCCGTCGTTGGTGACAAAGATGGGCCGCTTCAAAATAGCCGGTTGTTCCAGCAACAAAGACACAAGGGCATCACCCGTCGCACCCTTCTGCCCCTCGGTTAGCTCGCGCCACGTCGTGCCCCGGCGGTTGATCAACTTGTCAGCCCCAATGGCAGCCAGCCAATCGGTCAGCGTCTCAGCATCAATGGGCGATTTCCGAAGATCATAGAACTCAAAAACAATGCCTTCCCCCTCCAGCCACTTCTTCGCTTTGCGACAGGTATCGCAATTCTGTAAGCCATAAACCTTCAATGTCATCGCCAACCCCTAAATTATGCCGTCAAATTATGCTGTTACGTTCAGGCGGCTTCGACGGTGACGCGCAGACGCCGGCCCAGAATGGCCAGGGCCGCTTCCATGCGGTCGATCTTGGTGTTATGGCGGGGATCGAGACAGCGGCGGATTTCGTTTTCCCCCAGGCCCATACGTTTACCCAGCTCCACGTTCGAGATACCGGCTTCGGCCATCGCTTCGTACAGGGCGATCTTGGCGGTGATCAGAGTGCCCGGCGCCACAGTGGGACGGCCACGGGCCGGGCTGGGGCGGGGGATGTCCTCATGGCCTGCCATCGCCGCACACAGGGCCTCCTCCAACGCGTCCTGGGCCTCGACCAAGGCTTCCTCCCCGTCCGCGCCATCGGTCACCGCGCCAATCACATCGGCCATATGGGCCACGATGCGGCCATCTTCATCCGGCGTCAGATCAACCGGGTATGCGAACCTAGCGTGCGATGTCATAGCATGGCCCCTTCAAAAGCCCCATTTTCTCGGAAGTCCCTATCTCAAAAACCACCATCTCAAAAGTCATTCGGATCTATACAGAGGTCGGCCAGCATTTTGGCCAGCAAGCCTTTACCAATTTCCTTCCGGCGATCCTTCAGTGTCGTGCGATGCTGCCCCAGCAAAACAGTTCCGTGGCTACCCTTACCCTGGCGGGCGACAAATTCCGGAACCAGGCCCCGGCTCTTTCCGTAACGGCGCAGTTTCTTGAGAAATTCATGACCGTTCATGGCCCTATATATCGCACGTTTTTGTGCGAATCGCAAGCTAAATCAGATTATGGGGCAGCGGGCATATGAGCGACATAGGTGAATGGGAAATTAAGTTAACTGGCACCGCGACCCTTAACGGGAACAAACTTGATTTATCATGAAATAAGAAGATATACTGTTGTTTCAATCGCAGGAGACCGGCCATGGCACAGACGAGAGAAAAATTCGCAACGCAGATCGATAAGGATGTGCTGGCGGATGTTCGTATGCTGGCAAAGGATGAAGGCCGCCAACTACAAGCAATTGTTGAGGAGGCGCTTACCGCCCTGCTGGAAGAGCGGCGTCAGGGCAAGGCCCGCTCTCATGTCATGTCGGCCTATCAGAAAAGCCATGCCCGGTATTCGGGCCTTTATACAAAGCTTGCTGAGTGAGCCGCGACTATCTGACCCTGGCGGATGTACTCGCCATTCATGGGGATCAAATCGCGACTTATGGCGGCGGGATAGGTATCCGCGATCCCGGCCAGCTCGAAGCCGCGCTGTTTCGTCCACAGTCCGGATATTATGAAGATATTTTCGCCGAGGCGGCAGCACTGTGGGAAAGCCTGTCCCAGTACCACCCCTTTGTTGATGGCAATAAGCGCACGGCCTTTGCATCCATGTTCACGTTTCTGACGATCAACGGTCACGATCTGACAGCGAATGCCGATCAGTCGTGGCAGTTTCTGTCCGGCCTTTACGAAAGCGGCGAACTTAATTTCGAAGCGTTGGAAAGCTGGCTACGCGAGAATGTGAAGGAAATTTAGACGAAGTTTGCAAACGGGCGTGCGACCGAGCAATCTACTCTGCCCCCTTTGATTGGTAATTCTTATGCATGAACATGAAGATTAGGCATGTCGTCCCATGTGCGGCCCTTAAAGGTTCTGCCTGTGCGTTTTTTGTTCACGCCACCCCATTGTTTGAAAAAGAAATGGACATCATACAGTTCGCACTGATCAAAAATTTGATCCACCCAATTTATATCAAGAGGTCTTGAATTTGGCCCTGACTCGCCCCCGACAATCGCCCAATGGATGTCCGACAAATTGATTTTGCCTACCGGACCAATCAACGGCTCAAACGAAATAAAGCGAACTGCGGCCCGGCAGCGCTTTAGCTCTGCAATGCGGTATGTAACACACTCATCTTCTACCGAAGCCCCGAGCCAGACATTTTTCAGTGCGGGTTTGTTCCTTCGCTTCAAAAACTCGGCCATACGTTCCGGTTGTTTGGTCAAAATTTGAAACGTGTGCACCTTAGCCTTTTCCATCGTTTGCCAAACACGTTCAACATATTCGAAGGGGATATTATCCTGAAATAAATCAGACATTGAATTAACGAAAACCAGTCGGGGTTTTTTCCATGTCAAAGGAATGTCCAACGTATCTTCAAGAAGATGCGTTTCGCCTGTCCAGACATATCGGGTGCCGCTCTTGCGTGTTGTGCCTCTGTAAGAAGGATGGTCCATTGCCTGAAGGCGTGCGGCCATACGCATAGCGTAGCAATTGGTGCAGCCAGCGGAAAGCACCCGGCATCCGGATACAGGATTCCATGTCGCATCGGTCCATTCAATGTCAGACAATCCGGCCATATTTCCGATCCGTTGCTTTCAATGCGGCTTTGGATAATCTATTTGCCAATGCGGTGGCCTTTGGCGAAGCGTTCCCCCAAGCGAATAATAAGTAATACGATGGATAAGCATGCTTCCCTAGAGGAATCATCTCATCCATCACACCACCTTTAAAAACGCTACGTAAGCACTCTATCATAAATTGTGCCGCACTTTCAGGTGTGACTACTTTTTCATGGCTTACTGTATCCCCAAACAAATCACCCTGCGTCGATGGTTTCAGGAAAGCGCTCTGCCACTTGTTCGGACCATACATCCGTGTCAGGGATGGCGCATGAGTAGGATCAACTTTGCCATCGCTTGAAATTTGGCGAAACACGCTTAAACCAGCGGGAAATAAATACCAAAGATCGAGCGCTTCAGTTGCTGCAATAGCTTCGATAGTTTCCCAGTGAACCTGACTTCCAAACGGGTCTAGCAACACAACCCCGCGCTGTGATCGCCATTGCTCCGCTCGGCAAATTCCCTGTATCTGCTCGTTCGCATCGCCAACTACGTAGGCTGCGCGCTCAGCATTCTGACTATCATCAAATTTTGCTTTTAATGCCTCAATGCAATCCTTGCGTTTGTCGATAAAGATATAACGCCCAAACGGCGGATCAACCTTTAACGCCCGGTCTGCCGAACCGGCGATAACCGTCCGAACCTCTTCATCAAGAAGATCGTCTTTGATTTCTGCTAATGGGACCTCGCCAGTGCCGGCAAAGCCGTCAATGTAGAGCGTTCTGAACGCCGTATTGCTCAGAGCCCTTTGATACATTGAGAGATATTCCCCAATGACATTGAGTTTTCTACCTGTGGAGTCTGCGCTGCCGAATTGTTTTTGTACCATGTCACCGAATTAGAACAAATAGTGAACATTTTGTCAAGGATACGCAGGTCGCTGCAAGCTTGAATTTCACACACAATACTAGTGTAGCATCAGCCGTCCCGCAATCATTCTTCCATTTTATGCATTTCCTGTAGCCCAATACAATTTATCGTCGATGCCAAAACGTATTTTGCGCTTGTCACGCCAAACCCTGCCGCATTTCGGTGCCGATGGGTTTGAAGCCGTATTTTTCGTAGAAGGGGCGGTTGTGCTCTGTTGTTTCCAGCAGGTACAGGCCGATCTCGGCGCAGCCTCGCGCGCGGGCGTTGTCGACGATGCGCTGGACCAGCAGGCCGCCGATGTTCTTGCCCCTGGCAGCGGGGGTCACCACGAGTTCCTCCAACTGGCAATATTCGCCGCCATAGCGCATGGCCAGGTTGTAGCTGACGGTGGCCATGCCCAGAATTTCCGCGCCCTCCGCGCCTTCTGTGGCCAGGATGATTTCGCCGCGCTGTTTGCTCAACAGCATTTCAAACGCCTCACCCAAGGGCCGGGCGGGGCCGGATTTGGTGGTGGATTTCAATTCGCCCAGTAATTCAACACAGCGCGCCTCGTCCGCCGCAGTGGCGTTTCGTAATTCGATCATGCTGCCTTACTCTTCCGCCGGTGATTGGTGTTGTGAGATCATATACCAATGGCCGTCGCGCATTTCGTAAATGGAGGTTGAGGCGGTAATGCCTTCGGTAACGTCGTCGCCGTTGATCATTTTCGTGTCGGCCCGATAAAGTAAGATGCCAATTTGGCCCCCGGTGTTGCCATAAATGCGCGTGGAAATATCGTAGGAGACCATGCGCTCTATTTTCATAGCGCCCGATTGGATGGCGGCCATGACCTCGGCCCGGGTATGGGCCTTGCCGAATGAGGAGACATAGATCATATCCTCCCCCACGACCTTGACCAGGGCATCCAGATCGCCGGTTAACACCGCATTCATCCGATCATGATGGGCGGCGATGAGAGAGGCGTGCAAATCAGGGGCGTCATCGTCAATATTGTCATTCATAGATCAGGTCCTTCCAAATAGAGCGATAAACTTTTTCGTTGGCACAGATCAAGCAGTGCCGCGCGGCTATTCCGCGTTCGGCGGCGCGTTGCCGCCGACATCGGCGAACACCATCAAACGGGCGTGCAGGAAATCAGGCACCTCGATTGCGCCTTCGGCCAAGCGGCGGCGGCGGTCCTGGGCGGAGCGGTCAAAGGGCATGCGGACCGCCGCGCCGCCCTGCACGGGACGGGCCGCGCGCACCGCCTCGGCATAGTCCGTGACACGGGCCCTGTAGTCAGCCTCCGCCATCAGCAAATCCGGCTTCATCGTCACAATAAGGTAGCCAAATTCCGCCAGTTCGGGGGGCTGTATGGGGGAGCCGGCGAGGATGCCGAGCAATTGCACCACATGGCCCAGGCCCGAACCCTTATGCCCGCCCCACGGCGTAAAGGCACCGGCAAGGGCTGCGGCGGGATCGGTTGTCGGGTGGCCCTGGGCATCGAATGCCTTGCCCGCCGGGATCTGCCCGTCGTGGCGTTGCGCCAACATCACCTCCGCATGCATGATGGACGAGGTGCCGATATCCCAGATCACCGGATCAGCGGTGGAGGGAAAGCCGAAGCAAATGGGATTGGTGCCAAAGCGCCCCTCGGTCGCGCCGTGGGGGGCAACCCAGGGCGTGGCGTTCGAGGCGATCATGGTGATCAAGCCCGCCTCTGCCGCCATTTCGGCAAAAACCGACAACATCCCCGTGTACCAGGTGCCGTCCGCCCCCACCAACGCCAAGCCCATGGCCTTGGCTTTATCTATCGCAATCTCCGTCGCCTTGTGCGCCACCACATAGCCCAGATTGTCATTGCCCCGCAGGCGGGCGGAAACCGGCGTCTCGTGCGCCACTTCCACCGGGCCCGTGGGAGGGCCCGTGCGCTGCAGACGTTCAACGATCGAGACGACCCGGGCCAGGCCGCCATAGGCCAGGCCCCGCAATTCACAATCGATGATGTGGTCGGCAATAATGGCGGCGTCTTCCGCACGCTGCCCCTGGGCCGTCATCACGGCCACGACCAAACCGCGGGCTTCTTCAATGGTGATGCGCATGCAATACTCGCAAAAATAATTCCATTATTCCGGAAGTGGCCAACGACACCTATTCAGACGCAAGCTGCGCCATGAGGCCGGCGCCATCAGCGAAGACGTCCCCCTCCACCACCTTGCCGTCGCGGACTTTGAAAAACGCCGCGGATGGTCGGCTGATCTTTTTGCCGGTTGCCGCCACGCCATTGAAAACGCCCGTATGAACGCCGGTGAAGATGTAATATACCGCCACCATATCGCCATCACCCAGGAGTTTCTGGATCGTAAATTTCGCATCGTCAAAGGCTTCATGGCGGGCCTTGATGTCGGCCACATGTTCTTCCAATGACCCCATGGAACCAACGCCGTGGCCGTGGCGCTTATAGTCGGGGTAAAACGTCTCGTACAACACGGCGATGTCTTTTTTGTTGAAGCCGTCTTCCATGATGTGGCGAATAAGGTCTTTATTGGCTTGCGCTGTCATGATGAATCCTCCCTCTCGGTCCAAATCGGTCGTGAAATTCATGGTAGTGCAGGCAGTGCGCCTTGCAAATGGCCTTGGGGCAAATGGCCTTGGGGCAAATGGCCTAATAGCCGCCATCCACATTCACTACATCGTGCATGGCCTCACCATCGCGGGCCCGGCGGACCTGGGCAGCCAGAATTGGCGCGGCGGTGGCCGCCGCCGATAGGGCGGCGATGTGGGGCGTGATGCGGATTTTTGGATGCGTCCACAGGGGGCTGTCAGGGGCCAGGGGTTCGACGGCGAAGGCATCCAGGGTTGCGCCCGCCAGGTGGCCCCCGTTTGGCTGGCGACTGTTTGGCTGAGCACTGTCGAGGGCGGCGATCAGGTCTTCGTTCACCACCACTTCGCCCCTGCTGCAATTGATGACATAGGCACCTTGGGGCATGGCGGCAAAGGCAGCGGCATTCATCAGGTTCTCGGTCTCCGCCGTCAGGGGCAATAACAGCACGGCGATCTCCGCCGCTGCCAGGGCCTCCTCAAATCCCTCAGCCCCATGCAGACAGTGGACGCCGGATATCTCCTTGGCGGTACGGCTCCACCCCACAAGGTCGAAACCCAGGGCGCGCAGACGCTGGGCGCAGCGTTCGCCCATTTGCCCCAGGCCGAACAGGGCGACCGTGCGGTCCGGCGCGTCCGTGGTGCGGTTGCGCTGCCACTGCTTTTCCGCGCCCTGGCGGTCATAGACGTCCAGGCCAAGGTGGTGATGCAGCACCGTGGCTGTGACGTATTCCGCCATACGGTCGGTCATCAAAGGGTCTACCAAACGGGTAATGGGCACATCCCGGGGCAGGTCCGGGTCCCCCAACAAAGCATCCACCCCCGCCCCTAACGAGGCGATGCCGACCAGATTGGGCAGAGAGGCCAGGACACCGTGAGGCAGCTTCCAAACAAAAGCGAAATCAATATCCGATGCGTCGCCGTCCGGGCCATCTAGATCGGGCCAGATGCGGAACTCATCATGGGGCAGGTCGTGTTGCAACGCCGCCAGCCAGGCGTCCGCATTATCCCAGGGGCAGTGAAAAAGTATCGCCAAGGCATCACCCTCATTACGTCTGTACGAATTGTGCTAGTGTTCTAGAATAGCAGACTACGCCATCATATCGCAGGAGCAAGCATGACACGCCTGATCACCGTCGCCGCCGCACAACTAGGTCCCATCGAGCGGGAGGAGAGCAAAACGTCCGTCGTCAAACGTATGACAGACATGATGCGCCATGCCCATAGCCGGGGGGCGCGCCTGGTGGTCTTTCCCGAAATGGCCCTGACGACGTTTTTTCCCCGCTGGTACATTGAGGATGAGGCGGAGCTGGACGCATTTTACGAGACTGAGATGCCATCGAACGAAACCCAACCACTGTTTGATCTCTCAAAACAGCTCGGCGTTGGTTTCTACCTTGGCTATTCCGAGATGTTCTTTGATGACACAGGCAAAAAACGCCGCTTTAACACTGCCATCCTGGTCAACCAGCAGGCAGAAATTGTCGGCAAGTATCGCAAGGTGCATTTGCCCGGCCACGCCACGTACGAGCCGGAACGGGAATGGCAGCATCTGGAAAAAGGCTATTTCGAAGTTGGCGATCTGGGTTTTCCCGTGTTCCGCACCATGGGTGGCGTCATGGGCATGTGCCTGTGCAACGACCGCCGCTGGCCCGAGACCTGGCGCGTCATGGGGATGCAGGATGTGGATATCGTCATGCTGGGCTATAACACGCCCGTCTATAATTCGATTGCGCCTGAAAGCCCGCATCTGCGCATGTTCCACAATCATATCTCCATGCAGGCGGGCGCCTACCAAAACGGCACCTGGGCCGTGGGCACCGCCAAGGCGGGCATGGAAGGTGGCGTCGATATGATGGCGGGCAGCTGCATCATCGCACCCACGGGCGAAATCGTAGCCCTGGCCACGACGTCGGAGGATGAGGTGATCGTGGCGGAATGCGATCTGGATAAGGGCCGCTATATTCGCGACACTGTGTTCAATTTCGCGCAACATCGGCGGATCGAAAACTATGGCGTGATCACCGAACGTACCGAAGCCATCGCGCCGCCTGAATAGGGGAACAGCCCATGTCCGAACGTATCGTCGTTATCAATCCAAACTCCTCAGTCGATGTCACCGCCGGCATTGATGCTGCCATGGCACCGTTACGTTTTGCCGACGGCCCCAGCATCGATTGCCTCACCCTGGCAGAGGGGCCGCCCGGTATCGAATGCCAGCGCCACGTCGACGGCGTCATCGGTCCGCTGTGCGATTTGATCGAACGCGAAGGCAACAGCGCCGATGCCTTCGTGGTCGCGTGTTTTTCCGATCCCGGCCTGCATTCGGCGCGGGAGACGACGCCGCATCCCGTCATGGGCATTTCAGAAAGCGGCATCACCACGGCCCTGACCCTGGGCGAACGTTTTGGCATTATCGCGATCCTGCCCGCGGGTATTTCCCGCCATAAACGTTATATCCGGCAAATGGGGTTAGAGGGGCGGATGGCAGGCGACCGGGCCATTGGCATCGGGGTCACGGGACTAAACGCGGATGGGGCCACGGACGCGGTTGAAGAACGCATGCGAGAGGTGGGTCGGCAATTGATCGAAGAAGATGGGGCCGACGTTCTGATCATGGGCTGTGCCGGCATGGCCCGCTATCGCCATTCCCTGGAAGACACCCTGGGCGTGCCTGTTATCGATCCCAGCCAGGCGGCTGTCGCAAACGCCATCGCCGCCGTGCGCCTGGGCTATAGCAACAGCACAATGAAGGCCTGAGCAACCACCTACCAACAGCCATACCAGCATCAAGACCAACATCAAACCAACAGTTTCGGAGTACCCAACTATGCAATTGATCGGCCGCAACCTCTCCCCCTTTGTCCGTCGCACCGCCATCGTGCTCAACCTTCTCGACCTGAAGTATGAGCAGGTGGGTCTGTCCACCGCCGATGACATGGCGGAAATCGCCAAGCACAACCCGATCGTCCGGGTGCCGGCGATGATCCTGGATGACGGTGAGGCATTGTTGGATAGCAACGCCATTATCGATCATTTGCTGGAGGTCGCTGACCCCGATAACCGCCTGCTGCCCGCCTCCGGCGCTGAGCGGCGGGCTGTATTACGCCTGGCCGCCATCGGCCATGGGATCATGGAAAAGGCTGTCTCTTCATCCTACGAACGCAACCGCCGCCCGAAGGAAAAAGTCTTCGACGGCTGGGTCAACCAGGTTGAGGATCAGGTCAAAGGCGGCCTGGCTGCGTTGAACGCGGCAGCCGCCCAGGCCAAGGGCGGCGAATGGCTGTGCGGCGACCATCCGACCCTGGCGGATGTCAACGCCGCGGTGGCCCACGATTTTACCCAGATCGTAGCGCCCTACATCATGAAGGATGATCCCTACCCCGCCCTAACCGCCCTGGCCCAACGCGGCAACGCGATGCCCGCCTTTGGCGATACGGCGTTCAAACCAGGCTAAAAAACTGGAGCCTTAATTGCAGCAGGTATCAGAGGCGCGGGTGCATGCCCAGGTCGTGCTGGGGCGGGCCCTGGTGGCGACCTCGTTCCCGGTGGGCGCGGCCATCACCCATGGCCTGGCACCCGAGCTGTTGATCCTGGTGCGGTTCGTCCTGGCGACCCTGCTGTTCGCACCTTATGTGATCTGGCGACATGGCCTTAGCCTGCCGCCCCTGAAAACCCTGGCCGGCTATGCCGCAATCGGGCTTTGTCTGGTGACGTTTTTTTGGTGCATGTTCGCCGCCCTGCGCCTGACATCGGCCCTGAACGCTGCCGCCCTGCACACGGCATTGCCTGCTATTTCAGCCTTCTATGCCGCCATATTGGTGCGGGAACGCCTGGGAAAATTCCGCCTCGCGGCGTTGATCCTGGGCGGGGTGGGGGCGTCGTGGGTTGTTTTTCGCGGCGACTGGGACCTGGTGATCAACCTCGCCATCAACAAGGGGGATATGATTTTTCTGGCCGGCATGTTTGCCATGGGCCTCTACACGCCCCTGGTCGGTCGCTTGCATATAAAAGAACCGGCAGCGGTGATGGCGTTCTGGACCATGGCGACGGGGGCGGTCTGGCTGCTGCTGCTTAACAATATCACCATATTCGAGGTGGACTGGGCCGCCGTCGAATTCAAAGTCTGGGGCGGCATCGCCTATCTGGGCCTGTTCACCACGATCATCAGCTTTTTCATCCTGCAGCACGCGACCCTGCGGATCGGCCCAACCCGGGCGGCGGCCTATGGCTACCTAACCCCGGTCTTCGTCGTGGCCGTCAACTGGGCCCTGGGCAATGGCCTGCCGACACCCATGACCTGGCCCGGCATCATCTTGATTATCGCGGCAATGGTCGTCATGCAGCGCGGCGCGGTTAAAACCGCCGCACCTAAGGAATAGGCGCGAAACCATGTTGAGCCTAAAAAGCGCTTGATAACATGTGCAGCGTCCCCTAACCGGCGGCGGCCTTGTCGGCGCTGTGGCGCAGCCGTTATGATGGAAAACCTCTTGATATAGCAATCCAACTTAGTGTACCATGCATGGTACTTTCTCGATGGAGCTTACGCGGTCAGCATCAAG
>Ga0233439_10001011_pt1 | contig 37925 bp, 65 predicted proteins | sample SI_123_September_6_FD_182713 | JGI IMG/M metagenome (GOLD analysis project Ga0233439, IMG submission 182713) | Seawater microbial communities from Saanich Inlet, British Columbia, Canada - SI_123_September2016_100_MG | ecosystem: Environmental > Aquatic > Marine > Inlet | place: Canada: British... | reverse complement strand
ATTTATTTGTATTTCTTTTAAAGTCCTCACTCTCATCTTCAGAGAAGCAGCCTAAGGCGTAGAATCCCGTTTGCTTAAGAACCAACCTTGACATAGCTCTCTTTTCTGCCATTTCTAAAACATAATAACTATTTGTGTTACCATCTTTAAATGACTTGCCTTTAATAGCACTACCAAATGTCTGTAGCTTATCATTATAAGCCTTTACAGCTGCGAAGTCAGGCTCACACCTTACCACTTCATAATTTACTTCGATACCGCTTATAGCCTGTATCTTCTCGATTCCGCTTCTTGCGATAATTAAATAATGTTGATGCTTAAATAAATCGTTTTCCGTTAAGTCGAATTTCTTGTATAGCTCTGCTATTTTACCTCTGTCCATTTGTTTATATATTTAGTTATTAATTTTATTATAAGTTATAGTCTCTATTTCCAAAAACTTCACTCCTTACTACATCTTTATATTCTTGAGGTGTATCCTTCTCAAGTAGTGTATAAATGAAGGTTGTCAATTCAACTTCATTGGCTCTGTACTCTGCATTAGATGCTTCTAAAGCTTCTATACGATGCATTAAATATTCTTCTAACATCATTTTTATTGGTTTTCGTGGTTAAATTTAACTTGTTTTCTTCCATTAGCTCTCCTTACTAAAGTTTCATTAGATAGGTTTGATGCTGACAATTCATTATCGTCCTTTTTCATTGTAATAGGATTTAAGTTGTTAATCCAAAAACGATGGCATTTTGTGTCTTTCATTGTTTAATTGTTTAGTTTAATTTATCTAAAATCATTTCTTCTATCTCTCCTATTTGAGATTCAGATAGTAAGTCTATAATATTTATATCTTCTACCATAATAGAATAAGTTTCCCATTCATCACCATAACTTAATTCATTCCAATCACCTTTACTTCCTTCGTGTAAAGCTCCATCAACTTCTAATATTATTCCTCTATAAGTAACCCTCATAATGTTTATATTTATTTGTTCTATGCAAATCTATAACAATTTATTGGACTTACCTAATTTTATATTCAATAAATCTTTATTTAATTTATCTTTTCTTTTACCTGTTGGCAATAAGTCAAGTAATTGCTGCATCTTTTGGATTATTTTCTTTCTACTGACCATTTTCATAAATTGCTGTTGCTCTTGCTAATGTTCCTACTATTGCTTGTTTTCTTGTAGGGTATTCACATATATAATCTTTATCTATAAATACCCCATAAGATTCCCCTATTGATGAAGCTATGCCTCCTATATTAATAACCTCAACCGTTATTCCTCTTGCCTCTAAGAACGACTGTTCTACTCCAAAGGTCATCGATGTATCTAAGTCATTAAAGCTCCACTCTCTATCGTCTTGGTATGGTATCTTAAATAGACTTTTACTGTACCAACCCCTTAAATCTTCTTTATAATTTCTCATATTATTTGCTTATTACTTCAATCATTATATATATTAGTACAATAAATATTATTGCTACGACACTTATCTTTATTAGTTTTTTCATAATCTGTTTATTTTTTTTAATTCGTTTTGATATGCTTGTGAAGCTTCTTTTTCGATTTTAAATCGACCTAAATATTTAGATTTACCTTCTATTCTAATCTCAGAAACCCATCTGTTTTGTGAAAAATATACACCAATGAATTTAGATGTTTTGTTTTTTTTGTCTTTTGAAAGGTTTTCTCTATGAGTTATTATTTGTAAATTATAAAGCCTGTCATTTTTTTTATTATTATCTAAATGGTCTACAACCATTTTATGTCCACAAGGTTTATGATTTAAGAATACAATAGCCATTAAAACCGAAATCTTATTATTTGTAGTTCTTGTTTTATCATTAGATAAAGTAACACAATACCTACCTTTGGTATTTAAGTGTTTAATATATTTAATTCTGTTAAACTTTAAACTTCTTACATTTCCTAAATTACTTACTTGGTAACTTTCAAACTCTGGTATGTTTTTCCAAACTTCTATTCCTAATCTACTTAATATTTTTGCTTTCATAAGTTGTGTTTTTTGTCATCCTCATTTCTTTTTAGGTTAACATACTTAATTCGCCTGTTTGAGTACTTTATAGCATCATTGGTTGAAATCATTGTAGCAATCAAGCTATAAAAAAACAAGAAACAAAAAACCGCTAACAGTATCTCGCTAAAAACATAATCTTTGCTTTCAGAAAGCTTAAAAGACGCAATAATATACACTATTATAGAATAAAACAAAGATACAAAGAGGCTTCCCACAGTCCATTTAAAAGTATTTATTAGCTTAGTAAATAATCCATACTCTTCTAAAAAACCAACAAATTCATCGTCACTTGCTCCAATAATAAAAGCTAACGCAGCAAAGAATATTGAGAAAATTATTGACAATACCCCGATACCCATACTTAATAAATCCTTTATCAAATCACCACTAATCCATTGAGGCAAAAAGTAGAGACAGCCTAATGTTAATAACACTGCTACAAGCGTATCATACGATAATAAATACTTTATTATAAGCTTCATTTTTTAAATCTTTCAATAACTCTTTCAAAAACTTGTCTAACGGCGTTCAATTGCTCTATTAAACTTAAATCTTTATTAATACTTTTTTTAGTAATAGACTCTTTACTATCAGTGCTAATTTCGACTTGATTACCATCTTGGTCGGTGCCTTTTCCTTTTGTGCTTCTACAGTTACATAATTGTCACCGTAATTTCTAACTTCTAATTTCATTTTGTTTGTTTTTAATTATGGTGCAATATAAAACCTTTTTATGACATACACAACTTTATTATATATTATTCACTAATTAATTTGAAGATTTCTAATTGAAGCTCGTGGGAGATGTTGTTAGTATTGAAAAGAGTGAATAAGAATAACCTTTCTAATTGGTACTCTTCCATTAATAAAAGCGTTTAAGTATATCAGATATAACAAGTCTACAGTCTACTTGAGATTGTGGTTTATATAAAACTGTATTAGGTCTGTTAATAGAAATCCATCTCTTAAACAACTTCCATCTCATAGGGAAACTCTCGTTAGCCCTGCCCTTAACTTCTATAATAAAGTCTTTAGATACAAAATCAGGTGTATAAGTTATAGCTCTTATCTTATTATTTCCTCTATCTATCATTGGTTTGTTGGCAGTTCTCTCAAAAGAACTGACATCGAACTTAAACCCCTCTATTAAAGTAAACTTTTCACCCTCATAAGTGTTCTCTATATTATTATCCCTTAATAGTGTGTACATATAAGATTCTAAAGTGCTATCAAACTTAATACCATCAATCTCCTTTTTCTTAGACTGAATAGTCATCTTACCTTTCTTCCTTTTATATTGCATATTAACGAATGTATAATTTTGGTTTTTGTAAATAGTTATCTAAGTCAAACTCAACATAGTTATCTGAAACTGCTATTCTTCTAACACCTCTTATTATTAAGTTCTCTACTATAAACATTCTCTTTTGAGAATTAGTAACCCTTAACCTAATACCCTTACCAACCCTATAAGGTGATATAAAAGGTAGTCCAAGTAAGTCTGCATAAGATTTTGAAGTGTAACCTAATTCAATTAGAGGTACATATCTTTGAAACTGAGTAAGAATATCATCCAATATAAGCACAGGTTCTCTCTCCATAAAACGGAACCCACTGCCTTTGTGTTTAGGACAATCAAATAACTCCCAATAAAGATGAAGTAATCCTGTCCTATTAAAGTTATCCCTGTTTTTTTTATCGTATCTACTTACCTCTATCATAATAAGGTGTTAAAAAGGAAAAGCTCCACTAGTTATAATGGAGCTTTTAAATAATCAAAATAATAAACATTAAAACTGTAACACTCTGTAAATATATTGAAATAAGTATAATGTTAATGGTATTATATTAGTGTAGTTGTTAATAGTTATTAACGGATGGAATCTTTTGTCAGCCCTCAAAGGCTGTAAGAAATATTCCCTTAAACAACTTTTTTTTATATTAATTTATGTATTTTATAAAAATAACATAATTATCCCGTATTGATAACATCACATCTTTGTACGCCTTTGTGGGCTACCAAAGATATTAACTTGATAATAGTGTAAAGTTAGACATTTAAAAATTAAAACAATACTATTTTAGTATAAAGTTATTAACAATTTACTTCTGCTTTGTCTTTCCGTATTCTCTTAATGTGAAGTAACCACCAATAACAGTAACTCCCATTGTCATAACTAAAGGTAAATAAGCCTCTGCTAATGGTCTACCATACTGAGAAGATATTAAAAGGAAATCAATTAGTATTGTAAAATTAAGAACAACCAATGGTCTGATATTACGAGTTAATTGACTCCCAAACTTCATATCAACTTCCCATCTCTTAGTAATCTCAATCTCTCGCTTGCTTATTTCTTTTGCAACCTCAATATCTTTATCTATTTCTGCTAATAGTAAGTCTTTATCACTTTGAGGTATATTACTATTACCTCGTATAGCATCACCTAACTTATTTAAACCATCGACACCTGTTACAGTACCAAGAATATTTAAAATATCAGGAGAGACACCTACAATGCCTCTAAGCACCTTACCAACGAATGTACCTTCGCCTCCGTTCTTTATTGTGTTTGGATTTTTACTTGTTTCACTCATAACTACTACTATTACCCCTCTTCTATTAAAGTACCCCTTTTCTATTAAACAGTTCTATTATCCCATCTGCTACGGTTAGACCGTATGTCGATATGTGTAAAGGTATTATACCTACCTAATCCACCTAAAGATAATTCTTTATCTTCAATCATAGACTCTATCCTATCAGCTACTTCATCAGGGGAATTACCACCAATAACAATATCTGCTGCTTTACCTAAAATATGTTGGCTACTATTATTTGAACCGATAGAACTATTATGCTTTACACATCTATATGCACTATTAATCATTATACGTGCATTAAAACAGTCTCTAATCTCTTGAAGTTGGATTGCAAGTAACTTTATATTCTCAAAAACATCATTTGGCATCTTACAACCACATCGACATTCAAATTCTGACAAACTAAAGTTCTCGGTTAATTTCATTTCCCTTTATTCTTAATAAGATAATACCATCTTGATATTCCGTATCCAAGAAAGACTACCCCCGATATTGTAGCGATAACTATATTGAAGTCAGCTATATTTAAACCAATACTCATAATTGCTCCTATAGTTATTTTTAAATCAGTAATATTCATTTCTTTTAACATTTTATGTTAATTAGTGTTCTGTTTATTCTTGAGGTACTTCTGAATCAATTGCCCATCCTGCAAAAGAATGTGCTGCTTTCTCTGCGGGATACACCTCATAAGAACCCATATCTAAAGTATCGCTTGACATTACATCATAAGCAACCCCATCATAATAAATCGTAGGTGTTAACTCGTGACCTTCATCATCATAGGTAGCAGGAAACTCAACTACTTTACCGATATAAACAACCGCAGCTGTACCGTTTGTAAATTGCATTGAAGTTACACCCTCTTCTGTTACTTCCTCCCATACTCCTTGAGATATTAAATAGTCTTTACCTTGTTGTTCGTTGTCAAAAACTGTTTTGTATATTTTCATAATTTTATTTATTTATTCACTTATGGTTATAACTATTGGTTATTATATGTATAGTTTTTTTAATTATCTTATCTTATTGTGTTTGTTATGTAAAGAAAATTAACTTGTTAATGCTTGTAATTCTGCATCTGTTAATGCGGTGTTATATACTCTTATGTCTTTAACTTTTCCGTAGAAATCCTCTGCTCCACTTCCACTATCAAAACTTAAATCATTTAAAGTGCCACTTGAAAACACATTACCAGTTGATGTACCTACCTCAATACCATTAACCCATAACGCAAAATCATTTTGCTTATACTTTATAGCTAATTTAATATTTGAAGTTTGAGATATAGAGTAAGGCATTACAATGCCTTGTACCACTCCGTTTTTAACAACACCACTCAAAACTTGACCACTTGTTGCTCTTAATTGTAAAAAAACTCTATTCGATACTGTGTTATTTATTGATATAGTTCTGCTTGTCCCATCATCAGACAAAGCACTTATCTCCGCATATAGAACACCCTCCGTTGAATTAAACACTTGGTCATTACCTGCACCACTACAAGTTTCAGCCACCCTCGTAACCGTACTCCCTTGCGTTGGTATGTAAGAGGTAGGGTATGATAAAGATTCATTTTGACAATATTGTATATATATTCCAGAAACTCCATCTCCTGTATATGAGTTACTTGAACCATCGTTGTTAACGCAAACTCTTAATGAAGTATAAGTCATTGTTGCTGTATATACACATCTCCACCATCCATTAGGCATTGATTCCATAGAAGCTGTAACCCCTGTTCCTGAACTAACAACAGTTCCGTTGACTAAATCATAATAAGTTCTAAATACACCAGATTGATTTAACATTAAATAATTTCTTTCTGCTGCTTTTGCATATATGGTAACTGTTTGTTCTGCTGCTGCTGTTAAGCTACCTGCTAACTGTACAAAATGTTGCGCTGTAGATGTGTCTTCAGTCATTTTCCAAGCATTTAATCCACCACTAACACCACTTTGGTTGTCTTGTAACGTAGCCCCTAAAGCTGCCCAACTTGTGTTAAACTGATTAGATTGAGTTATCAAATTAGTCCTCTGTGGTTCTAACAATAAAGCACCGTTAGTATTACCTAAAAAGTCTATTCTCGGTGTTCCACTTCCAACCGTTTCTATTAAACCTGCTTTATTTACAACCGTAGCACTTGATGCTCTTGTAAAATCAAAAGGTAGAGGTTTGTAGTTTCCATTTTCTGAATTGTATGCAAGTAAAGAGTCTTCTTTTGTTCCCCAAATCCCTGCTCCTAATTTTAAAGTTTCTGCCATCTTATATTATATTATAGTTTTGTGCATTAGCCATTGCTATGAATGACGTCCAACTCGTTAGCGTTTCTAATTCTGCTGATGTTAATACGGTTTGAAAGTATTGTATTTGTGATGTTTTTCCGTAGAAAGGATTTAAGCCATCTGCTCTATCAAAAGAAAGTTTATTTATTCCTGATGGAGGTGTTCCAATTGTATCTTCACCAACCTTAAAACCATTTGACCATAATTCAAATTGATTAGATTTATACAATACAGCAATTTTATTAAGAGCTGTTGGGCTTGAAATAATATATGTTATATCGGCTTGTGGCAAACCTCCATTTTCTATCCTTGTTCTTATTGTATTACTTACACCTGAATATTGTATTGTTGTTGCATTATTTACAGTTCCATCCGATATAGAAATCATTCTATAAGTACCATCATTAGCCAAAGCACTTATCTGCGCCATCAAAACTCCCTCTGAATCATTAAACGTAGAAGCATTACCTGCTCCTGTACAAGTCTCCGCTACTCTTGTAGTAGTCGTTCCCTCTGCTGATAAGGATGTAAGTGTTGGAGATGTTGCGTAGCTTCCTTGTTCAAGTTGTGACATAAAAAGATAAACACCTGATGTTCCGTCTCCTGTGTATGACTCAACCCTTGCACTTGTTGATGAAGTTATTAATCCTATACGAGCATAATTTATAGATAAAGCAGCATTAATAGCAGCTATACATCTATACCATCCGTTCCCGTAATCAATAATAGTTGGAGTATAAACATTTGAACTACCAACCACTCCCAAGTTTAAATCAAAATTAGCATAAGCAGAAGCGTCTTTACCGTTAGTAATTTGAATAAAGGAATTTTCACCTTTTTTTGCGAAAAAACTAAATGCTAAATCACCACTCGATGAACTCGGTGCTTGTGTTTCGTGCCTTCCCGTACTCGTATCCTCAACCAATTTAAAAGCACTTGTAGGAAAATCTACACTTGGAGATGAATAGCCTTGTACTTCTTTTACTGATACGTTGTCTATTGTTCCTATAAAGGTACTATTCGCTCTAAATCTAAAAGATGTGTTTCCTGTGGATGTTAAATAATCTGTATATGTTCCACTTGTTGTTCTATTTGCTCCTACTACTGTTGCTCCACCACCTTGAAATCTAACATCTATTGAACCTGTGGTTATGCTAACAATTGTATAAGTTATTTTATAAGTCTTATTAATCGTATAAGTTCCGATTTGATTTAATACTGTAATTGCTGTTTGAGTTCCATCACAACTCGCTACTCCACCACCAATACTCCAACCTGTACCTTTAGTCCAATCCGTATCAGTAGCAAAATCACCATTAACAACTTGCTCCGCTCCAGCAGTACTCGGGTCTCCTTCAATTGTCGCTCCACTTTTAGTCCAATAAGGATTACCAAAACTAATAGGATATGTAATTAAGTTTGTAGCTTGATTCTCTAACAATAAACTCGGACAGCCATTAACAACTCCATCTATTAAAGGATATTCTAATCTCGGTACTCCTGTTGCTTCAACTTCAAGTAAACCTGCACTATTTATTCTTGTAGCTGCTGATGCTCTTGTAAAGTCGAAGTCTCCTACTCCACTTTCAGGTAGTACGCTATAAACTTTTCCTGCTTTAAAGCCTGTGGGAATGAGTGCGAGTGATGGTGTGCTCATAATTTATGTTTTTTTAAATTAGTCTTATTTTTACAATAACCATTAAGCATTGCAGATAATGTTGTGTATTTTATATTAAAATCTTTTGCAGCTTCTTTCATCGTGCCATATATTTTATTGTTACTTGTATCTATAATTTTTATTGCTGCTGGGTTTTTTGAACCACAAGTAGCTTTTGATATTTTGTTTTTAGTTTCCTCTGATTGTTTTTTACCAATATTAGCAACTCTAATTTTTTCTTTAGTTGATTCTTTTAATTTAACACCTTTTCTTGGCGAAACTCTACCCATCGCTGCTAATGATTGTTTTAATTTTTGTTCCTCTGATTGTTTTTTTCCTTTATTCCAAGCAACCCTTCCTTTCATTGATGCTTTCATTTTCTCTATGGTTTTAGGACCTAAATTACACATCCCATCCCCTCCATCAGTCAAATTAACTAAATTACCTAAACCTAAATCTCTCCTTCCATACTCTGAAATCATAAACACTTCTAATTCACAAGCATCTTCCCAACTTAAATTTTTAGCTAAAACCTCAATATCATAATCACTCTTACCAACTATGTTTTGCCAAAAAGAACTTCTACTATGTTTTTTGTATGGTCTTTTTTCACTCCCAATACCTACATAGAAAACCTCATTATTATCTAAACGTATATGTCTATATAAACAAGTTGCCATTGTTTTTTTATTTTATGTTAAATCAGCCTTATCTATACAAGATGCAGACTCAACTACGCCTCCATCAGCCTCTACTCTCGTAACGAAGTTCCTTGCCAAGTCTGATAGGCTAAAGAACAACATCATCATTTTTCTTCTTCTACTCAAAGCTTTGTTGTTTTAGAGGTTAATAATGTGTTCATTATATAGTTGAATCAAAGAATCCATCTAATGCAGTCTTTAACGCTGCGAAACTTGCATAAGCTACTCCTGAAGAGTTTTGTAATTGTGAAAAGATAGTAGGGTCTAATATACTTCTACCTGATTCTGAATGTGTGATACTAAGATTAGTGTCATTGTCATTTATTCTTGACAAGTCACTAAAAGCTCCATATCTGCTCTCAAGACCTCCTCTTATTACTACTAATTCTTTAGTTGTTGCGTCTTCGTAAATTTTTGTTGCCATATTATTTGTTTTTGTACTATTATAATACTAAATTATTTGTTTTTTGTTTGTATTTAAACAGGTTGCTGGTAAATCTTCTGTATCAACACTTTATTATGATATGTTGATAATGGTGCCACTCCATAAGTTATTTGAACTGACGATGCACTTCTCTGTACAATTACAGATACATCTTTACCATAATTAGGGTCTGTAAGGTCAGAATTACACACTTGAACAATAATATTAAAACCTAATGAGTGAGTGATATCCCATACAGTTTTAGTTCCATCTCCGTTTATATATTTTACTACTGATGTTTCATTTAATGAGTTAGCTAAAACCCATTCTCTTGTAGGTACAACCTTAACATCTGTATCTGCAGATATTTCAGAAGTAGTCATAGCGGAGTAAAGCTTTAAGGCTTTAACTCCTGAGTTGGACAATAATAATCCTGTGTCATTACCAAAACCATCTGTAACAGTTTTATATCCTGTTGATACAGGGTTATTGTCAGATAATTTTACAATCCCTTGATAAGTGTCTCTTATTGCCTTACCTGTCAGTGTTACACCCATTTTCTATATCTTTTTTAATGTTATTATCTAATTTCTCTATAAAAGTATCTAATTGAATAGGATACTGTTCTTTTAATTTATATATATTTATTCCCTCTTCTTTTTTATTTTTTTTACTCATAATACATACCCCTTATTATATTAAAGTTTATTTACTTATTTAACTGTTTACCTACCCTAAGAACCAACCAAATGAGTCAGTATCTTTATCTGGTGACATATCTTGAGAGCCTTGATTGTATTCAGGATAATCATTTCCATTATCACACATAAAATCTATAAATCTCTCAGCATAGAATGATGCCTTGTCATTAGCTCTTGAAGCTAATCCAGCAATCTCTACTCTATCAACAGCATCTCCATTATCAGAACGGTGTTTAAATAAACCACCCTCACTTAAAGTATAAGCAGCAAATGGTATATACTCTGACTGTGCAAACCAAGCCAACATAGGTTTAATGTAATCATCTAATAAGTCCCTGTATTTTTGATTAGCAACGTCTGTTATAGTCCCATCAACTATTAAAGCCTGTATCTTTTTATAAAGAGCAGTACCTAAATAGTTTTGAATGTGCATATCTTGAGCTGTCTCAATAAATTGCAACATCTTATCAGGGTCTACTGTACCACTTATAATAGACTTCTTTTTAACATAGCCTGTTGAGGCAAATAACGCTTTAGCCATTATATGTATTTTTTAATTAATTTACTTATTTTATTTAATATCCTACCTTGATTTGGCATATCTGTAGGTCTTATAGGCATCTCATTAGGATTATTTGGTATAATAAGTCCTTTCTTTACTGCCTCATTAATATTAACCTCACCTGTACCTTTTTTCTTAAGTACAATCATCTTCCAGAAATGATGACAATTAACACCGCCTTTGTATTTTAGCAAACTATAGCTGCGTCCTTTATGACCAAGCTGTCTGTTAACACCTCTAAATGACATTTGATTAATATCTTCTTTACGATACACTAAACCTTCCTTTGTAAGTGCTTCTATTCCTTTACAGAAACCTCTACTATCTAAAGAGTTTCTTACAGGTGAATATTGGTATCTTATTTTATATATTCCTTTATCCTCTATAGACTTATCGTTCTTAGCTAATTTAACACCACTTTCTGCGTCACAAACATAAATCTGTTCCCAACTATCATCTATTACCTCTCCGACCTCTAAGAGTTGCTCTAAGACGTCCTGTTCCTCTTCTAAAGATAGTCCACTTTGACTTGATAGTTTTTCACCTGTCTCTATCTCTTTTACAACTGAAGTAGATATATTATCTAATTCAACAAATTCAATAGGTTGTAAGGTAACAAAATATAATGATAAGAATATTTTATTAAAAGCTAATATGTCATCTAAAGCACTTATAATGTTTTGTTGGAAAGGGCGTATAACGATATTATCCATAAGTATTGAAGCTGTTCTAAGCTCCTCTGCATTATTACCAAATCCTGTGTTATCCTTTATACCAAGTAATATAGGTGATACAATTCCGTGACCTAACATTATCTTCTCTCTGCTTTCATCAGCTAAGAACTGATATTGAGCGTGAGCATCAGGTAAATGTATTGGCTCTACAGAAGCAGCAGTTTCTTTATCCTCATTAAAGGATAAAATGAAACGTCCACCATTAGATGAGCCACCAAACTTATTTTTAATCTTAGTTTCCATTCCAGCCTGAATAGTTTCAGATGGAACCCCATTATTAAAGTTAACTAATAAAGATGGTTGAAGACCGTTTTGTATATTCGATATATGATAATTAGATACCTCTTCTTCTAACTGACTATACTGTAAAGATGCTTGATAATCACAAGGCGAATAATAATAGAACCCTGAAACGTAAGGTCTTATTACATATACCTCTGTTGTTTGCTTTTCATTACCATTACCAAATGTAGGTATTCTTTTAGGTGTCTCACCATTTTTCTTATTCTTCCAATCAGGATGATAATAATATGCTTTTATAACACCATTTTTTGTTTTCTCAGCTCTAAGAGTTTCCATTGGGTGATGTCTAATGGCTATTATTTCAGTCTTACTTTTGTTATAGTTTACTTTAATACATCCACTACCTAATAATTTTCTATCACCAACAATCTTCCTTAATTCACTCTCATCTATAAGCTTCTTCATTTTGATATAAGAATCTCTATTAATATTTCTATCAACAGCCTCTAATCCTCTACCATAAATCATATCACTTATCCCATTAATACAACGAGAGTTAGTAGGAGAACCTAAATATCTTTCAATTATGTCACCATAATAGTTATTATCAGAACCATAAGAGATATAGTCATCGTGTAGAGTTTCGATTACCTCTGGTCTTTCGTAGTTAGCAAGTTCAACGAATCTTACGCCTACCTCTTTAATTGTTTTTTTATTACTCATATACTTTCATTTCATTAGAATCAGTGTCTGTATCGACAATAAATTCATTGTTGTTTATTGTATAATTTACATCGTTATATTCAGTGACAAGAGCAGTACCTTTAAATATTAATGTAGTTAATTGTTTTACATCAAATGTATAACGTTCCCCTTCTTTAAAAGTAGGTACTTCAATATCTAATACCAAATTATTACTCACATATCCAGAACTTGTAGGTGTAATAGTTGTAAACTTTCCTGTATCTTCATTTTTAAACACCACAGAAGTAGCTGTAGCTCCATTATAGCTTCTAGGTAAAATGAATAATTGATTGGTTACTATGTTAGGGTTTATTAGCTTCATACTATAATACTAATTATTTATGTTTTTGTTCCTAAAACAAAAAAAGCTCCAGATTAAAGGAGCTTTTTATTAACTAAATTATGAATAATATTACAATCCAGAAACAATAGTACCACCAGCCGCAACTAAAGTAGTATCTAAGAAATTAGCAGGTATTTTCTCTGTACCTGTTAAGGTAAGAGTGTATCCACTCATATCTCCCATTGCTAGTCCAGTAACAATAGTACCTCCAGTAACTTCCATTCCATTTATTAGACCACAAACGAAGAAAGAACCATTTTGGTCTTCAACAACTATGTTTGGATGTCCGTATGCAATTAATTTAATCTCCTTATTATCTTCTTTAGATAATTTAGGCATTGATAATTCAAGTACTTGTTCAAAAGCAACAGTTCCATTTTCAGTACTAGCCTGAATATTTTGTGTTAATGAACTAGAAAAGTGAACATCATATTTGTAACAAGATACACCAGTACCTATAGTATCAATTACATCACCATCAGTAGCATTATAAACAAGACCATCTATCCCACCATAATTGATGAAATACACAGATTTTATGCCACCTACTGAGTCTTTACAGGGTTTTAATCTCCCTAAAGATAAGTTTTCGCAAGCCATTTTTTTATTTTTTTATAGGTTATTGTAGATATTAGGAGAGTTTTTACACCCTCCTTTTATATCAATTTACTTGTTCAATTATACTACGTTGTAATATACAACTTCAGCACCGTAAGCGTAACCTACAGCAGCAGTGTAACGCATTATAAATCTAACGTTCTGAGAACCATCAAGTGAAGCCATATCTAAAACAGATACTTCGTTTTGGTCAGACATTAATCCTGTTCCGAAGAATAAGTTACTTGATTGTGCAGCTACCATTTTACCTGCAGATAACCCATTAGCCATAAATACATTTACACCTTCAAATTGTAATGAATCAAATCCTTGATTAGAACCTCTTTGCTCGTAACCATTACCACTTCCTGCTAAAGATAAAGAAGAAACATAAGCTCTAAATACATCAGAAGCAACGTATAAGTTTAAATCTTCCTTCCCATAAATAGTTTGAGGGATAGCATTTAATACTTTTCTCATTTCAGCTTGGATAGTTGCAGCAGCAGCAGCAATAGGAGTAGCTACATCAATTACAGTTGAATCAGCTAAGAATAAAGCTTCAAAACCGTCATATTCACCTTCGTTAGCGTCAGCACCTTGCCAGATAATAGTCTCATTAGCAGTTGCAACCTCAGCAGCAGTTTTAGCTATAATAAAAGAAGCTAAATCAGGTGGTAAGTTATCGTGAGCTGAAAGACCCATAGAAACTGCATCCCAATCCGAACGGAAATCTTTTTTACAAAGAGTATAATTTACTTGAAATTCTTTTGGCTCAAGTATGTTCTCAGTAATATCTACTGTAGCAGTTGGAGTAAAGTCACAAGTACCATCTTTGATTAAGTCGCTCATAGCCACTTTCTTCAATACTTGTTTAAATTTAATGTTTGGTTTAACTGTAACCCCACCATTTCTGATAGTGCTTGGAGTTAAAAGTGCAGCTTGTAAGTAAGGCATTGCTTTCTCACCTGCATAAGTTGTTGTAATGTTTGTTGTTGTTGCCATTCTTTTTTGTTTTACTTGTTAAATAATGAATTGAAGACATAGTCTTCTGTTGTTTTTACTCGGTTTTGTGAATAAAGGAACTTTTCCTTTTTTTCAATCATTGATTCAGGGTCGTGAACTAATTCATCGACTACCTCCTCTGATAATAAAGTTTCATCAACTACTTCCGTAGAAAATTCAACTTCTTCTTTAACTTCAATTTCCTTAACTTCTTCTGTAACTTCAGAAAGAGACTCAGGAACTTCTTGTGGTTGTGAAGGAGATATACTTTCTAATACTTTAGTGTACATCTCTTTAATTTCAGCAATAGCAGAATCAAATTCACTTTTTGATACAGCAGCAGGTTGTTCAACAGGAGCTAAGACAGGAGTTTCTAAAACAGGAGTTTCTTCTTTTACAACTTCCTCTTTTTTTACTTCGTCCTTAACTTCTTCTTCAATAACCTCATCAGCTAAAATCACTTCTTCCACTACAGTTTCCTCGCCAAGTACTTTCTTAGATAGATTCACTATAGATTCAAATAGTTCTTTAGGGTTTTTCATAATTATCTTTTAATTACCGTTATATAGTTGTATAACTAATTATTAATATTATTGTTGTTTTTTTATCCGTTTGAAGTTGAGGTTGTTCTTGGTGTAGATGTATTATTTACGTTACTCACCCCATTTTCTATTAAAGAGCCTATGCCTTGCTTCCAATAAGCAGGGCATTTGGCACTATCTTCACAGTCACAATCATTTGTGTACGTTTTTTTACTTTTACAATAAACTGTTTTCATATTCTTCTAATAATTTAGATATTTCATCCATTGTTTTTAACTCTTCTTTACTAAACTCTTCTTGTTCTGTAAACATACCTTCTATAGAAAACCCTAAATAATCACCCTTCTTGATTCTATTCCATAAACCATCATCTTCTACCCTCATAGATACTACCCAAGCTCCTTTAGGTGCATTTAAACCATATAAAGCTGTTTTATCTTGAATAGGGTCTTCTACTATCCAACTCTCTGTTAAGAACACTCCCTCAACTTCAGTTTCGTGTGCTACAGTAGTATTATGTAGTTTCATTGATTTAAGATACTTTTCAGACGCTTTACGCACTGTTTCCTCACTAAAGGTTATATTATACTCAAAACCTTTATTTCTTCGGTAAATGAGCTTATTTGGTACTAAAGCAAGTCCAACCACCAATCTTTTATCCTCATCAATAGTTTTCATTTCAACTTTATGCTCATTAAAAGCATAAAAGTTTTCTTCTATTGCAGGAAACTCTACAAAGGAAATAGCATTTATACCACTATCTTCTTCTGAGTCAATAAATAATTCAATCGTTTCTAATTCTTCTATATTATCCATATTATTATTATTTTATTATGCTTTTTTCTGTATTATAAACCATTCTACTCCATTAGACCAAACTTGTATTCCTTCATACGGTTTGTTTATTCTATACTTATTAGTAGAGCCATCTAAAGTATCTCCGCCTTGTGGTGTTACATCTGCATGTGTTGAAGCTGCAAAACCTGTATTAGATATAAACCTGATTACTCTGTTTACATTTGAAGCAGCAAGTGGTAAATTTAAAACCATTGTACCCGTTGCTCCACTCCAAGACAATTCAATCATATCTGAGTTTTTATAAGCTGAATCAGATAAATTAACTGTTATCCCTTCTGTCACTGTTAATTTTGTTGGGATTATATAATTACCTATAGAAACCCAATAAGAGCCATTCCAATACTCATTATCACCTATATCATCGTTAAATATAATCTCTCCTTTTTGTGGATTTAAATTATCTCTTTCAATTGCTGTTAACTTATCAGGTCTTACCGTTATAGCAGAACCTTTTATTATTCTAACTCCCATACTAAATCTATTTTATATTAAACTATATTTTAACTTAATTGTCTTAAATCCCTGAACTCTCTACAGCGTTATCATTTATTTCACCAGCTTCCTGTATATCTTCATATACAACGTAAGCTCTTGTAGGTTGATTAATTTGATTACTAATTCCTTGAGCTAATTGATTCTCTCCACTATTACCAACTACATCGAAGTTTGGCGTGAATGATGGAGTAGGTGCAGCACCTCCACCACCACCACCACCACCACCACCAGAACCACCACCTAATGATTTAGATGTTAGAGTTGTCGCTGCTATCTTAGCAATAGATACACCAGCAGTAACATTATTTTTGATTAAAGTAGCAGTTCCAGCAGAAGCCATAGCTAAAGCTGGACCCAATCCACCTATAGGACCCAACTGAGCATAACTTTGAGCCTGTGCAGCTGCATAACCTAAACCAACTTTAGCGTTGGATGCTTGTGTTTTTACTATTATATCAGCAATAGCTGAACCCTTCTCTAATGCTAATCCTACAATAGCTAAAGCCTTTTGTTCTTTACCTAAAGTAGATAAAACTTGACCAACGCCCCTAACAAAAGAAATGTATTCCATTTGAACAGCCATTTTAGCATTAATAGTGTCTGTTTCAAGTTGTATTTCGTCAGCAGCTCTTTGAGCTGAATAAGCATACTTCTCGTCATCAATAATAGTCTGAATCTCTAATTCAGAATAACCCTCCATCTCCAACTTCTCTCTTTTTCTCTCTAAATCCTCTTCAAACAACTGGTCTTCAACTTCCCAAACAGCTCTTTGGTTCTCTTGTAATAAAGCTAATGAATTAGGGTCTTTTTCATTTAAAAGTTCGCTCATTAAATCTAAATGAGCCTCTGTAGCGTCAAGTTCAGCTGATAATGTACTTTGAGTTATTTCGTCTTTAAGTACTTTATCAAATTGAGATTCCTCTATAGCGTTTTCCTTATGTATAGCTGTTAAAGCAGCTTCGTGGTCTATTAGAGCTTGTTTTTCCTTTTCATCAAATAAAGCCTGAGCAGCTAACTTTTGAGCTGGGGAAGCTTTACTATTTAAATACGCATTTAGTTTTACCTTATTTTTCTCTTGCTCTAAATTGTAAACAGCTAATAAATCATCTTCCTGATATTGTTGATTTAGAAGTAACTTCTCTTTATTACTTGTGGCTAATAATAACTCTTGCTCTCTAAGGGACTTTTCTATTAAATCTAATATTTTACTTTCTTGAATTTCAAAATCCTTTACCTTACCATTACCTTTCCCACCTTTATTCTTAGTACCGCCAGTTATTTTATCTATTTTATCTTGAACTTCCTGAATCTTGACAGCAAACTCATCATATTTCTTAGAAGTTGCTGAAACGTTCGTTTGCAATAATACTAATGCTGCCTTTTCTTTATTTAGACCCCCAAGAGCGTTTGATTGAGCTGAAAACACTCTATCTTTAGCGTCCGCATATTCAAGTTCAGACTTCATTTGCAAATTAGAAATGCTTAACCTTTCCAGTGTGAGCTTTTTCTCTTCCCTTACAAGTTTATTGTAACTACTTTGAATATCCAATCCTCTGTCAGTCGTTCTACCTGCGTTTAATAAGGATTGTAAACGTATTCTCTCTTCCTCAATATCATTCAGTCTTTCGGTTTTTTCAGCTATTTTATCTTTATCCTTAAGATTCTGTTCGTCAAGCTTAGCCCTAACCCCCATTAGATTTACGTAATCCTCTAGTCTCAAAGCCTGTTGCTCTTCAGTTAAGCCTAAGTTTCTAAACTTTTCAGCAAGCGTTCCCATACTGTCAGCTAACTCATCTGTAGACTCTGCTGCTTTCTTTGTTGAACCTGCAAAGAAATCTATAGCAGAAATAACAGCTTGTATAGCAATCATTATACCTAAAGGACCCATCATAGCAGACCACATACCTTTAATAGAACCACTAAGACCTATCATCTTACCTGTAGCTGCATCTGTAGCTCTTGCACCTTGAAATAATAGTGAAGTTAATTGAGATACGTTATTTGCCATACCTCTAATACCATAAGGAGCATCAGAAATAACCCTACCAAATTCCATAGCAGAAGTAGCAGCTAATCCTGTAGACCTTGCTCCCTCCTGCATACTTGCATTCATCCCCATCATATTGGAAGTGGCAGTCTTGTATTCATCACTGCTCATATCCATTACTTGCATCTCCTCCCTTAACTTATTTATCCTAAGTTGTATAGCTTTAGTAGAGTTAGCGTGAGCATTAGCCTCTGTATTTACAGTGGTTGTCTCTCTTTTAGTCGCAGCTGTTAGTTGATTAGTGGCATTAGTCAACTTATCCTTTATAACTTTAGACTCTAAAGTTCTTTGGTCACTCTTTTCATAAGCAGCTGTTAATTGCTTAACTTGCAACTTAAGTCTAGTTATGCTTTGTTCTGCTTGTGAGGAGTCTACAATTAAAACCTTTTTATTTGTGCTTGATTGAGCCATTATTTATTTCTTTTTATGTTAAGTTTTACCTCTTTAAAATTCATTGGTTGTTCATACTTACCTTTTGCTATATCAATGTCCTCATCTCCTATTAAGAAGTCTGAGGACTTTAACATTTTTAATATACCTTTTATCATTTTATTATTTTTATAAGTCTATACACCCTAAAGATTCTGTTTCTCCACCATCATCAGATACTCTAAAGTAATATTCCCAATTATAATTAATTATACCTAAGTTGTCTAAGCATTCTAAACTCTCTACTGTTCCACCATCGTCAGATACTCTAAGGTAATATCTATTATTGAAATAACTAATACTACTCTTCTCTAAAGACTCCCATTTCTTAGACTCTAAGTTCCATATTCCAGTCTCTTTTTCTAAAGATGTTGAACCTTGTACTTTACCTTTTAATCTAGTTTCAATATCAGTTACTCTTAGTAAACTAAACTTAGTCTTACTTGTTGTGATATTTATATCCATTGTATCTATAAAATACGATATACCATCAACTATAATAGTATCATTAAGCCTTAACCTAGTAAATATCATAGGTGGTAAAAAAGCATCTAATTTTATCTTCCTAGCAAATGAAGAATATATACCTCTAATGTAATTAGAGTGGAAGTTTTCAAATAAAGAACTTTCATTAAGTTGCCTTGTGTATTCATCAAACTCTGAGTTAAAATGGAGGGTTTGACTACCTGTTGAATTTACATTAGAAGGAGATATGTATTTATAACTTACGTGACCATCAGACCAAATAATAGGATAAGTGTTTTGTAATGGTGGACCTATAACTCTATTTACAGTAAACATAAATAAAGGCTTGCCTATAGCTGGTTCTGGTACGTTTTCTTTATTATCATTTACAAACCAACCCCATTGAATAGGTGTTAGGATATCTTCAGAGTCACTAAGCCTCTCATACATCATCTTCTCTAACTTAGGCTTAACTTCATACTTACCACCGTCAAATAATAGTGAATTATTAGAGTCATCACCCTCTGTAAAATTATTTACATTAAAAGTAACATTACCAAAATCATCTCCAGTAAGTTCTTTTTGGTTTATAGCTAAAAATGTCTTAGGTTTTGCAAAGCTATAGTTTATAACAGAGAAAGGAGATATTCTTTCAACAGTACTCTTTTTTATATCAATATATTGTGTAATATCATACTCAAATCCATTATTAATATAGTAATCATAAGACTGTATGTTAATTTTATAAGAGCCATCATCTTGAACCTCTTCAAAAGCCACTAAGTTATATAGTTTAAATAAGTCAGATAAGAAATCTATAACCTTATAATCTGGCATTAAATTACTCGGGTCTATGTTTGATATTGTAATTACTCTATTTTCACTACCACCAGAATTAAAATTAGTAATGTAAGTACCACCACCACCTTGATTGTCAGTCTTTTCTGTTTCTTGAAATATAAGTCTTGGCTTAAAAGAAATAGCTTGTGTTTCACAAGTTATTGTTGTTTTTATATAATAACTTCCAGCAGAAGGTGGTCTGTAAGATGAGTCAAGAGCTAAAATATTATCGTCACCTTGTTCAACTACAAAATCAAGGAAATCATCTTTAAGAACCTCTGTAGAACCTAATCTATAGTATCTGTTTCTAAGTTTAAATTTTCCTACACCCTGAATTTCATATATTCTTATTCTAGCAGTAAACTCATAGTCTCTGTATTGAGTTTGAAAAGAAGTAACCTCAAAAGGTCTTCTATCACCAGTATCACCATAGTCAAACTCCCATTCACCTTCATCTTCTCCGTTTCCATTACCTTTAGCTAATCTTTCCCAAGTAAAAAGAGTTTCATCACCAAGATAACCTTTTCTATTGTGCAACCATAAATACATTTCATTTATAGGGGAAGCTTCTTGTCCTCCACCACTAATATCAAAAAGCCATTCTTTATTAAAGGAAATATTACTAAACTGATTTTCTATAGCAGTAAATATAAATGGTACTTTAATAGCTGGCTTTAAATCTAAAATATCAAGTCTCTTTGAAGAGACTATAGGAGCAGACATATCTTGTTTTTCCGTGTCGGTAAGAAGAATATGAAATCCCTCATAGTAGGTTGGTGTGCCTATTGTTTTAGTATATTCGAATCCTCTTGTGTGAGATAATAAAGGGAATTTAAACATTCCTTTATCATTTTCTATAGTAGATACCTCTGTAATATTTTGAGGTAAATCCGTTCCTGTTTGTATAGTTGCTAAAACTACTAATAAGCCAACAGCACTACCATAACTAAATCCTATAGGTGTTTCAACTTGGTTTACATCAGATACGACTATAGCTACATCATCAGAAGAAGAAGATGAATAACCAGATATTAAGTTTATTTCAGTAGATATATTAGAAGCTACAGAAGCAAGTGTAGCTCCTGAACCACCACTAACTTGAAAAATATAATCAACACTATTTAAGGTAACTGTAACATTACCAGTTTGGGTAGGAACCTGTGTAACTGTTATAGAACTTTCTTGTCTTAATCCTGCACCGTTATTTATAACTACATCAAATCCTGTTTCAAATCCTTTTTGGATATTTTCATTAGTATAAGGGAATGCATACTTAACTAAACCAGTTAAGTCTCTAAGTTTAGTTTCAGATAAAGTATCTTTAAGAGATGCTAATTCACCAAAGAATTGTACACTATAAGACAATGGTTGATTATTAACCATATTAACCTTGTTTAACTTAATATAACCTTTCTTAAAGTCTATGCCATTAAGCTGTATTCTTGCGTCATACTTTCTTCTTGGGTCAAAACCTTCGTAAACCTTGTTATTACTAAACCTCTTAAATATAATATTATTTCTTTTAGAGGCTGGTAATGTAAATGGATTGGTGTATGCAGTAAATACTTTACCAACATCCTTTGCTTTTTTAATAGCATCCTTAATAACTATACTTGCACTTTCATTTATATCAGAAAGAAGCCAATTAGATTCTATACTTTCATCTGTCTGATTTGTTTTGCCTGTATCTATATATAATTGAGGTTTAATCATATTATCTTACTGAATTAATCCAATCGTGAGCTGCCTCAAATTTGAATGAATAATTAATCATTTTATCGTTAAGTCTATTCTTTATAGTTTCTTTGTTACTGGTCACATTAACAGGTATAGTCCAACTTGATGATTTTTTAGGTGTCCACCCATTACCTAACTTTGTAGAGTCTACAACCATCCATACTTGTTCAGACATCATCATTTCTATAATAGTATCATTCTCTTCTTCTGTTCTCCAACCTGAATTTAAGGTTATATTTATCTTACCGTTCTTATTAAGTATAGATTTTTGGTGTCTAGTAGAGTTATAATCTCCATTAACCAATATATTCCTATTAAAATCTTCATCTTTAGCAGTCATACTTACTTCAAACTTACCAAAGAAGTGAACCTGTTGTGTACACCCTAATCTATTTACAAAATACACCCTTGTATTACCATAAGAACTGCAATTAGAATAGTTTATATTAACAAATTCATCAGCCTTATTACTAAAATGGAATAAAATTCTGTCAGCATATACAGCTCCATACGAACTCACAACATATCTAATCAAGTTACTTGTGTTTTGTACTTGAGTTATTCCTGTTACAGTATGAAAAGTGTGTAATTGTGCAGGGTTGCCTACAGGTCCTACATAGTGTTGTAATGAGTAACCAGTTAATGTTTTTTGTAACACAGGTATATTAACTGATGTATCTGGATATGCTGTTACATTAATATCACTAATCATAACTTGCTTATACCATTGGAAGTTAACTCCATCTTGGAAAGTACCATAACCATCTAAGCCTGTTAGATACACTCTAGATTGTATTACACCATCATCACCATTAGAAAATATGGTTAGTTCATAACTAATAAATACTGCATCGCTATCTGCACCAGTATTAAATATAACCTCTACAAAGTCTCTAGCGAACTCAGCTAAATCTATAGATGTGGTATTATTAAGTCCTGTACTCCTTAGCTTTATATCAGCATAAGTAGGTTCAGCAGATAATTCACCTGTCCAAATCCTTAATTCACATAGAACATAATCTAAATTTGTTTCAGTTACAGTCACCCAATATGGTGAGCGTAAGAATATTTCTGTTGTTGGTAACGTTGGTGTTGGTGCTACTGGCATTTTTTATTTATTTATAACTGTTCGTATATTATATTTACTTCTTTATCAATAACCTGTGAAATGTTTTCCTCAAGCTTACGCATAACTAAACTTTTATTACCTATATTATCTAATACCTGCGTTCCTCTATATCCAAATCTCTTAATAGTTCCATTATCTCTAATAGCTCTTGCGATTAAGAATGCAGATGATATAAGGTTTCTTCTTGATGTACTTACAAATCTGCCTTTAGCAGAACCTGACTTTCTTGAGTCTCTTGGTCTTATATTCTTATCTCTCATCCATTGAAGAATAGAATATACAGAAGGACCTTTATTTTTTAAAGATATACCAGCATCTAATATACCTAATGTAGAATCATAATTTATATCTACAGTGTTACCTGTTACTTTATAGTTTATAGAATTAACAGTTCTACCAGATGCAACAGTTCTATCTATCTTTACTTCACGTTTAAGTACAAGGACAGCCTGTTTACCATATTCATTAAGTAATCTGTTAATTTCCTTTTTCACTTAGCAAATAGTTATATCGTTAGAAGTAGATATTTCAATATTCATTCCCCATCCTGATAGCTTATTATCAAACTCTTCATACAAATACTCTGCTTTAGGGTCGTTCTTAAGTACAAATTGTAATTCAGATAAGTAACCCCTACCTGCTCTAAGGCTTTCTACAAGTTTATTAAGAACCATAGCCTGAGTATTTAATACATCCTGAAGGTTCGTTGCCCCAGCAAAAGAACCGTCATAGTCCTTACTCTCATCAACTATATCTAATACCATTAGATTAATAGTAAAGTCTATAGTTTGACCTACATACTCTATAGCACTTATATTAAAGTGTGCTAAAGGAAATAATGTAGTCTTTTTTAAATCTGTATCATCAAACACCCCAAAGCGTACACTGTTAGTATTATCTTCATTGTTAGTAAAGTGTTGCTCAATAGCATCTAATATTGCATATACATTTTTCATTATCTAAAACTTTTCTTTATTGATTCATTATTTAATATCATTTTCTCTTTCTCATACTGTAACCATAACATAGCTTCGTGTATAGGTATTAAAGTAGCTTCGTTGATTTTGAGAGCAATTCCCCCTGCAAGTGCGTGAAGCTCTTTATACCAGCTATATTTTTCGTTAAAACTGACTTCTCTTCCTCCGACAGTATTGAGTCCTCCTCCAGAAGTTGACGAGAAGAGTTCAGTATAGCTCTCGATAATTTCATCCCTAAACGATAAAAAAAAACCCTCGCACCTAATGCAATCCCTAAAGGCATATCCTTCATAACTTCGGAGAAGAACTCTGTGCCTTCATAGGAACTTATCTGATATTTCTCCCTATCCTTATATGACTTATGTATAGGTCTAAATAATACAGCCATTGCTTTATGTAATGTATCTACACTTTCAAAATAGTTGTTTAAGTCAATGTATTCACCCATAGTCATCTTATCTAAGTTAGGTATAAACCCAAACTCAACTTCAACACCATCACTACCCGTCATATTAAAGCGTCTAATTAAAGGACAAGTAACATCAAATATTTCATATAGATAAGTAGTAACCTCTTCAAATGTCCCCACAGGTAAGTCGTGTATGTCTTTATATTTAACATCACAAAATATCTCAAGTAGCTTGGTTTCTATAAACTCATCACTAGCATTTTCATTATCTTCAATAATCTTAGTGTATTTTTGATAATCTCCAAGCTTGATTGAATTTATATTATCTGGCACTTCTATTTTAATCTTCATACTATACAACTAAAAAACCCTTAATCTGTTCTCTTGGTTATAATGTTAATAAGTTTATAAATAAAAAGCGTATAAGATAAAACAAAAAGACTTATATTTGGTTATATAGTATAATAAGTATATGAGTCTCGGTTCTCTTTCTATAAAGAGCAAGTAGCAAACTTCAATCGTAAATGGTTGTTGGTTCAGCTAAATCTCCTCTGACACTCTCTTACAATCTTTTATATCTTTTGAAGTAGCCCGTAAGAACTCGTGAACAGACGGTAGGGTAATTTAACTCTATATTAAAATAGTTGTTTAAAGATATTAGGGGGCTACATATAATCTTTTATAATCTACTTTATAATAAAAACATCACCAAATGCTCTTTGCGTTTTTGAGACGCACGAGCATATAACTCATCAAACATCATCACTAACTTATAACACAGCAAAGTTGCTGGAGTCACAAACGTAAGCAACTATTAATATACTATTTTTCATAATCATTCTTCAGAGCGAGGGTTTACTAAACACCAACTAAGTTATAAATAATAAAGTAGACCCGAGCTTCAAAATCGAACTTCCTGATATTCACTTTTTGTGTAGATGTGGCATCCTCTATAGTACTATAAGAGACTACCGTATTTACACATTTTTCGACCTTATCTATTTTCATAATGCATTTATATAAAAAGTGTATAAGTATATGACTAATATGAAAGACTCGTGTGCATCATAATGATGATTATTATTTTAATATTTATAAATTTAATAACTGCATAAATATAAAAAAGATATTTCACTATAACCCTATATCCCATACCCCATACCCTATGAAAACTCTACACTGGGTAACTCATCCTACCATTATTACGTTTTACGTTAACCACCATATAAGACTAATTAATATAATTTATTACATATTTTTAATGTACCTATCTATATTAAAGGTATAAAGTTTATTTATAGTGGTATAAAGGTATGCTATTGCTGAAACAATAAAGTAGTGTTAAATTCCGTTTTATATTTTATTATAATTCTCAGTCTGTTACAAATTTATTAGCAACTGTTTTATTTCATTATTTATTTCATTAAATGTATATTTTTTTCTTAAGTATAAATAGCTTTTATAGTCACCTAAAATACTTTTTATTTCATAGTGTCCGTATAAATTAGATAGTGTATGTAGTTCTGTTGCTTTATTCATTGTTATTTTATTTTTATTAATTTTTGTATAGTCTTTGGCACGTTAACCAAAGAATTGCTTGAAGTTCAAAGCCATTCATATTTATATCTTTACTTTTATTAATAAAGATACTTTCGATTTGCTTATAAGCTATGCGTCCAATAGCAGCTTTATTTATTAATATATTTTTGTTAAAGCAAGCACGTAAAACCCATATGTCAACAGTTACCTTTGTTTTATCTAATGTAGCAAGATTATTACAAAATGAATATGTTTTTAAGCTTTTGTTAGTAATTTGTGAACCGTTTAAGGCTATCTTATAGGCTTTGTATTTGTTTTTATGGAATGTACACAATTTTATAGATTCAGGAGGTATACCATCTCTAACCGCATTAAAAACGGTATACGCATCAATTATATTTCGCTTCCATTTATTTCTAGGGGATAAAGCTGATATTACTTCGCTTGCTATAATTGTAGAGGTATTATATTTAGAGGCAATATCTTTGCATATATTATTGCCGTTAACATACCATTCTTTACCTTGTATAATTTCGTTTTTTGTTGCATTATTATAAAAGTAGTTTATATTTTTCTTAATTTGCTGTATTTTGTAATTAGTTAATTTTTTCATAGTTTATATATTTATTATTATATTTAAATTATTTGCAGTTTCTTTTATATAGTCTTCATCCGGATAACAAGAACCAAGTAAGTACATTTCTTTTTCTTGATGCGAAAATGCAGGATATATATATTTTTCTATAAATTGTTTTTCAGTTAATTTTTTCATTATTTATATATTTATTATTTGTTTATTCAATTCATTTTTTATACAACTTAATACCCTAAAATAAGTATATTTATTTTTATATCTTTGCAAATCGTTAGTACATTTAAAATATTTTAAATTACTATTTATATCAATATCAAAAAGCAAAAAGTCCTTATTACTTTTTATAATATTATATCTGTTTAAATTATTTATAGTTACTTGCATAAAATTAGTATTTTAGATTAATTACTTTATTTTCTAACTGGTCATAAATTGCAATTTGTCCTGTTTTTTTGCCTGACTCAATAGCATAGTTTAAATTGTCAAAATGTAAATTTGCATCCAAAAAGTAAGTGTTTTTGTCATTTATCCAGCCACCAATTGAGCAAAAGAAACCCGAAGTAACTATTTTTTCAACTCTCAAAATCAAATCAAAACAAATCGAAGGATTGGTACCTGTATATATATTAAATTGGCTTACTACATACCTACTTTTTGAATTATTCAAATTTGTAGTAAATTCCTCTTTACTATTAGCTTTATTTGTTATTTGTTGTATTAAACTTGTTTTAATTGCTTTCATTTTATTTATTTTTTATGGTTAAATTATTCAAGTCTTTTTGTATTGCTTCGATTATTTTATATAGTCTTTTTTCTGCAAAATCATTATCCAATTTTATACTTTTACTTTTTACTTGCAAATCTATAAAGTTAAATAATTGTAAAAAATTACTATATTCATTTAATGTTAAATTTATTTTGTCCATTATATTATTATATTTTTTAGTGTTAATATTTTAGTTAGTAAGCTAATTAATAAAGGTAGTATAAAAACACCTACTATTACAAAGCCAATTAAATTAATTTTGTCGATTTTTCTAATTTTATTTATCATATTATTATTTATTTAGTATAATTAGGTTAGTTCCTAAATATGGTACAAATATAGTAAAAAAAACAATACAAAAAAACGCCCATACAATAAACAAAATTAATATCCTAACTTTTTCTTGATTATTTTAGTATAATACAACTAATTTATATTTTTAGATTTGCATATTAATATTAAATTTAATATACTAATTTTATTGCATAAAGTTGTTAACATAATTTTGTTAATAACTTTTATGTTAAAATTGTATTAAAAAGTTGCATATATTAAAAATACAAAAACCAAAATAAAATATCATATTTCAAGAATATCAATAATGTGTTACCCCCTCTTCTATTAAACAGACCCCCTTCTATTGAACAGACCCCTCTCTCGTAGAACGACCCCTCTCTCGTAGAACGACTAAACACAAAAAGGAGGTTGCAACAGTTATGTCACACCTCCCTTTCTATTAAAGTTTATCCTATCCTATCTTATAGAGTAACTTCCTTTATTCTTATTCTGCACTAAGAACATTGCAGCATAACGTATAGCATCCAAGAAGTGATTATACTTATCTATAGGTACAGAACCTTTCTCTTTCCAAACATAGTGGTTTATTTCTCTTATTATTCCGTGAGATTGTGGGTCTACTAATATCCTATAATCCTGTAGAAGGGCAATACCTGATAGTATTGAACCTTTAGGTTGTTTAGCCCCAACTATATTAACACCAATATCTTTAAGCTCTTTTATTAAACGAGGCTCGTGATTATCAGCAATAATTACCCCATTACCTGCGTGTTGTCTATTCTTACGACCAATTTCAGAGGTCTTCATACCAGACTTACCAAAGCATTCTTTCACATATATCTCCTTCTTAAAGTCATCTACAGATACTTTTACTAATGTAGTTAAATCTTCAGACCAACCAAAATCTTGACCATAACAGGTCTTATTTAGTTCAACAAAGTTACCCTTACCCCAATTAGTATAAACAGTACCAGACATTTTCTCTAACCAACCACCTAATATTTGATGTTCATACTTATCAGGTCTTTTAAGTTTCATCTCATATATACTTTTCAAGAATGAATTAGGTAGGTTCTCTTTATTATCTTTATAGGTTGTGTGTATATAAGTAGTGTCACCGTGAACACCATTAAAACCACCCTCTAAACCTCTTGACTCAAAGAACCTTTTATATATCCAATGTTCTTTTGTAGTAGGGTTAAGTATAAGTATAACTCTATTCTGAACCTTTTGAGTTCTAACTGATAGGTCTATCTTATCGAAAACATCTTCATCTATTAACTCTTCAGCCTCATCAACAACAAATGTACTAACATTAGCTAAACTTTTTAATGCAGCTGTTTGATTTCCTGATGCAGTCTTAATTCCCTTGAACATAATAGCTGAATCTGTTATCTGATTAACAATTTCGTCCCTAGTAACTCTAAAATCATTTTCAGCTGACATTAGGTCTATTTTATCTACAAACTCAGGAATAATTGAAGAGTGAGCTGATGACATAGTGTAACGAGTGAATAAGACCTTGTGGTCTTTCTCGTATGTTAGGTTATTTAGGAATAATGTAACCCCAAAAGACTTCCCCGACCCTCTGCCCCCAGTAATTATGTAATACCTTGTGTCTCCCTTGAAAAGAGGTACATATTTAGGATTTAATGTTACGTTACTCATCTTCGTCAGGTGTTACATCTATAACCTTTTCTTCTTTAGGTTGTAGGTTGAATTGTATAACAGGAGCTTTACTAGATGTTGGCTTATAGGCTTTTGCTTCACCACTCTTACCATACTGATAATTCATTAACATCTCCATTGCCTTCATATTACCTTCAGCTGCCATCTCTGCTAAGTGATTCCATATACCATCTTCACCTTTAAAGATATTACTTATAGCCTTTTTAGATAACATCTTAGCCCTATCTTTCTTAGCCTTATTAACCATTGGAGCAGGAAGGTTTTTGTCTTTTATAATCTTAATCCTGTCCTGTCTCTTATTATTCTTCCGACCATCATTCTTCCTTTTATTGTTGTTTATCTCACCCATATTAATATAACTGATTTTATTGCTTTTTGTTCATATTATTGTACTTATAGAGGTATAATTCAATGATTTTATCATACATTTCATCATTTTGCTCCCATATTATGTCACCTTGATTCATTTTTGTAGGTGTATGAAATCCTATTTTGACCTTTGGTGTGAATTTCATTGATGTTGATTGCCCTTTTATAACTAAAGGATAGAAGTAAATTTTTCTATCCCAACAAAAACTTCTTGCTTTACAGACTTCAGGGTCATCGTGTAAGTATTTAACTTTGTATTTCTTAGCCATTTACATAGAACAACTAATTATTTCAAACTTTTCCTTCCTAACACTATCTTTATACTTCCATTTAAAGCTTTTTAAGACCAGATTAGCCCTTTCATCATAAACAACCTTATCTGCATCATTTAAAGCTCTGTATTGCACCTCAAAATCAGTTAATTCAGACTTATACTCCTCTGATTTATATACTTTCTCTTTAGCGTCTTTCAATAAAGTCTTTAAGAACTTTATATCAGACTTTAACTTATTTACATTATCTAAAGCCTCAATTAAACTATGGAGATTCTGACCTGCATCTACATCATTAGGTTCAAAATTGTCTACATAGTTATTATAAGCAACTATATATTTAGGGAAACCATCCATCTCAGGAAACAGATTCTTTACACTGTGGCTAACTGTACTATGGTCCCTATTAACTATACTACTAATATCTGCATAACTTGCTTCAGTTAACCTTAAAGCCAATTTAAAATACAATGTTCGACCTCTAACATCTTTATATTGTTTCCTTTTTGATGATATATCCAAATTAAAAGCATTATTTACATAATTCTTAATATCTGTTAATTCTTTTTCATAACCCTTAATTGCTCTATTCATAGTGTTTAATGTTTAATTATTAATTATAATGTGCTGTCCCCATATTTCTTAAAGTTAATTGCCTTTTTAATTCCTTCAGCAATCTCATACTCTTCTGCTTCTACATTTCTAAGCATTTCTTCTTCACAATATTTCATTGTGTAGTCTCCCGTCTGTATATTAAAGTAAAACATACAGAATGTGTTCTCTATAATCTCTTTTGTAGTCTCTCCTCGTTCAAAGTCCATTAAAATATAGCTAATTTAAGTAATAAAAATGTTCTTATCATCTTTTCTCTTGCTCTACCCTTGTATAGTTGTTTATAAAGAGTAAATACAGTACGCATCATAGCAAATTCATTCTTACCAGTCAAATTCTTCTTACACCAAGATGAACCATAGCCCTTACACACCTTTACATTATCAGCAGCATCACCGACAACCATTTGTTCATACAAATTATATAAAGCTTCTTCCTTACTTATCTTAATAAACTCTCTATTACGATAATTAAATATTGTGCATTCAAATTGCTTATAGTCTTTATCAATACTTATTATAACACTATTATCCTTACCATAATGAAGCATAAGCTTAGCTACTATATCGTCAGTTTCCTGTAGATAGCGTGTTATTACAGGTGTTGTATCTTTAACGTGCTGAATTAACTCTTCAAAGAAATCTGGCTTATCTGCCGACCTTTGAGCCTTATAGCTCAGGTCGACCTTCTTACGGTAGTTGTTCCTACAGAAACCAACAGGTATCATCTCTACATTACCATACCTTTGCTCTAAATGATAACGTGCATCATTGTAACGACCCCAGAATGATTCTTGAGCCTCTTCTAAATCTTCAGAGTTATAACACGCTTCATATATTAAACTGTCTATGTCAAATATTCCCTTAATCATAATTATTATTTTTAATGATTATCTGTTAAGTATCTTTCTAATCCTGCTAAAGCTCTCCAAGCTACCTTAGTTAAGTGTAATATACCATCATCATCAGTAGGATTAATTGTATGGTCTATAAGGTGTCTTGTTAAAGCATCGTACTCATCTTTACTCTTATTCATATCCCAATGCAATGGTTTATCAGGGTGATGTTGGTCATTACCTGCCTTAGAGCATTTAGATACTTCTTTTAAAGCATTAGGGAAATATTTTAGTACCCCACTAAACACAGGAGTATCCTTACGCTTTTGAGCTTCATATATTTGAACCTTCTTCCAATCTTCTGTTGATTTTATAGAACCTTCTTCTTCTTCTTCTTCTTCCTCTATATCAGCTAACATACTTCTTGTTACATTCGTATCCATATAGTCACTAATCATAGCCCCCATATTATCTGATACGTGCTTATTCCATTCATCCTCCATATACTTGTCGTTAGAGTTCATAATTAATTTCCTATTGGATTATAGTTAGTGTTTGAACATTCGTATTCTACAGAGATTAATTCTCCATTTACGTAGTAATTATCTACGCACCATCCATCTACTGGCTCACAGCTTGTAAGTATTGTAATAATACTTAATAATAATAATATTTTAATTGATTTCATATTAAAGTTGTTTAATTGATTCTTTTATACCTTCAGCATACATTTTCTGTTGCTTTGTATTTTCTTTTGTTACCATTGAAATAATTGTTGGTAAATCTTTATAAAATGTATCTACATTAATAACAAGGCATTCATCCTTTTCTCCATAGCCAAGATATAATTCTCCATCGCTACAATGTAAAGTATGTATCTCGTGTACATAAGTATACTTCTGTGCTAATTGCTCTTCTAATTGTTTAATTCTGTCTTTGTCTTTCATTTGTTTATTGTGTTTAATTATTAATATTTAAAAAGGGTTAGTCGCTTACCTGCAAATCGTATAACCAATGACGAGTTGTTTATTTGTTATGTTGTATAACGCCAACCCCTTTTTTTACTTTATAAGCTCTTTTAACCTCAATATTTCATTGTTTTTCTCCCTCCTTATTAAAGAGTTCATTATTTCTAAGTCACTTAATTCAATCATTAAATCTTGGTGTCTATTAAGGAAGGCTAATATAAGTTCTGCTAATCTTGTTAGCTGTGGGTTCTCTTCATTTGTTTTAGATTGCCAATCCTCTATTATACCTAAAGCCTCTAAGTAATTAGTGTGTGCTTTTACCTTTTCTGTTAATGATGTTAAGGACATAGTTAATGTGTGTTTGTTATCACTGTTAATATTAAAAAAGCTACTAATGTTATTATTATTTTCATAATATTATCTATCATACTGCAAACATATAATAAAAAAACCACTCTCGCAAGGGAATGGCTATTTTTATTTAAAATAATTTAATAATCAATTAATATTTATTTAACTCCATCCCAAACAAATGTAATAATCACTATACCTAAATAAAAGTCTAAGTAATTAGTTTTATAATCGTCCTCTTCAGATGTTGTAATACTTCCTCCTAACATTACTCCTGTAATGAAGCTAATTTCTATGTTTGCATTCTTAAAGTACCACAGGTATAATCCTAAAGCTATTAATGCATAAAATGGTAATAGTATTGTATTTATCATAATTAAAATAATTTAGTTATTGGTAATAATATTCCTTTGCTTGTATTGTTGTCTCCACCAAGCCTATCTTTGTTAGTTCCTATAAGCACACGACATCTTTCCTTTAAGTCAGATGTCTTGATTAAGTGAAATGTATCACCAAAACAAAAGCAATAATAATCTGATATACTTGTGCTAATACCACTTAATTTACCTCTAGAGAAATATTCTACATATACATTCCCAGTATCTAAAGCTTTTAAGTCATACTTAACCTCAATAGTAGAAGAGTTGAATATTTTACCCAACTCCTTTTCTTTTATCTGACCAACTTTTAAGTCATATTTAAAATCATTATTGTAATTCATATTACTTATATTTGCTACCTCCTTTATAATCCTCCATTATCATAGGGACTACAATAGCTTCTTTACCCCCTATAACAACTCCGCATCCAATAGCGTTCTTTTTACCAGCCTTTGCATAGGCAAACGCATATTCATCTTGCTTAACACCACAGCCTACTTGCATACCAAACACCCTGTTGTTTCTACCTACAACATACTCTACGTACATTTGAGTGTGTAAATGACCTTGAACTACAGATTGTAAGTCATTCTTACATTTACCTCTTGCTGTACCTCCTTCACCGTGTATATACAATACACCATCTATTTCAAGTTCGTGTTGGTAGGTCCAATTAGGAATACCCATCACTTCATTATATTCTCTAAGCCACTCTTTAGGAATGCCCGCTGTCCCCATTCTCCTCATAATCATTCTACTATGATTACCCCATACAACATCTACTTCAGGAAATACTTTATAGTATCTTGCTAACTTCTCTTTAGCATAGTACATCTCATCTGATGCACTCATACCATTAGGGTCTGACTCGTGATAAGAATTTGCGTGGAAATCCACACAGTCACCAATATGGACTACTCTATTACAATTATACTTATTGTAAGTGTCCTCAAGGAAGTCTAAGTATGTGTCTAAATCGAAGGGACAATGCGTATCTCCAATAATTAAAACCCTGCTGTCATCATTTGAACGATAATTATTAATCATATTCTGTTCAATATCTGAAAGCCTTGCCCTAGCACCTACTCTCTTTTTATTTGCTTTTCTACGACCACTCATAAACTAAAATTATTTATTTGGTCTTGTGTTGCATCAAAATACTTATGCAATTTATTAACTGCTTTTATAAAGCCTTTATTAGAACAAGTAGCACAACCTGAAGGAGCTACCATCCTTTGTTCAAAAACGTGGTTATAAATATCTACTAATCTAACTTGAGCAGTAGCATCTACTCTGGTCCTTGCTCGTGCAAAGAATGATTTTAAGTATTTATAATCATCCTCATTTACACAATTAACCGCTTCTACACCAAAAGGTAGGACTGCATTTAAAGCATCTTTTCTGTCACCACAACCACAATCTTCTCCAAAGAATGACTTAACTACTTTAGTTATTCCTGTAGCATTAGCTACTTTCTCTACTAAATCACCAAGTCCTTTATTAGATTCTGATAATTGAATTTCTTTTAATTCCTTCCAATCTTTGTACTCTTTAGTTCTCTTATCAATGTTTTGATAATAAGTATCATCTTTTGTTGCACTCATAATTAATCTTTTAAATTATTAAAATCATCATTAAACTTTTCTTTTATATTCTCTCTATACTTCGTAATAGAAGTGTATATGTGAGTTAAACCTATTCCAGTTCCTTGAGCTATATTTCTCATAGAGAAGTCTGTCTTGAAGTATAAGTTAAACAACTTAGAATTATAAGCCCCCCAACTATCTGCCTCTTCTTTAATTTCAGTCATTAAGTCTTGATAACGACTCTCAAATTCTTTATCTGCACCTTCAGAAGCCTCCTCATAATAAAACTCTGGGAAGCCAACATATTTACCCTCTTTTCTTAATTCAGTCCTTACAGTGTTTCTAATCACTCCAAACATATAGAATGTATTAACACTTCCATCATTTGCAATCAATTTAGGTTCTGCTGTCTCCTGATACTTATGTAACCTTAAATAAACTTCCTGTATAATATCTCCTGCTAAACAAGGAGGGCTACCCACAGAGATAGCCATTTCAATCCATTCTTTATGCCTCTTACAAACCCTATCTAACATTAAGCTTTCTTAAGGTTGTTAGTTGCATCTACTATAGTTCCATCAGACATATCTATTTGTACATCCTCACCATATTTCTCTTGAAGCTTAACCTTAAGACCTGAATATTTCATTTCAAAATCGTAGGCTTCATTTAACTGCTGAGACTTTCTCATCTCTAAAGCACCTACAGATTTAAAAGCTTCGTCTCTGCCTTGTATCACAGTCCTTAACTCTTCTAATTGTTTCTTTGATAGTTTCATATAATTGGTTTTTATTTAAAAGTCTATATCTGGAACATTGGTATCTATTACCTCTGGAAATCCAGCTTTGTTTATGAAGAAACTGAAGTTTTCAAAAAGTCTGTTTCTACTGCGTTTACAAGTTACGTCTACTATAAGATTATTCTCTTCCTGTTTACTTAATGATATTTGACATTCCCCTTTTTTTTCACAAGTACTACCTAAATGACCTGTCGGCTTATCGCTTCCGTAGTTACTGTGAATAACAGTTATAATATGGCAATTATATTTAGTTGACCAAAGCATTAGCTTCTGTACACATAAATTTGACTCCTCCATATTATTAACATCTACAACTAAATCTGCAAGACCATCAATAATAACAAGACCTATAGAACCCTTTTTAGCTTGTTCAAGCTTATATTCAATGAACCCTAATCTAGTCTTATAATCAATCTTACGTAATGAGTAAGTATGATAACCTTTGTCATTTTCAGCATTAGCCATATCAGAAACCTTACGAAAACCACGTAAACAATGCCATCTTCCTTGCTCTGTATCAAAATGTAAAACATCCCTACCTTTTCTATTAGACTTCATCTTAGAAGTACCAAACTTATTCCCAGACTTCAAATATGAACTGACTAATAATGATACAAAGAATGTTTTCATTGTCTTTGGTGGTGCCTGTACAAAACTGAAATTACCATCTGTTCCTATAGGAGTTTGTTCTATAGTAGAACCATCTCGTTTAGAATAAGATGAATGAGTACCAAATGATATTGATATTGGTGGAGCTTCCACCTCTTCATCTAAATTCACTTTTAACTCATCGTCTAATAACTCATACAGCATTCTATCAGTCTCTAAATTATCTCCACCACTTTTTATTTTTGTGTTTACCATTTGTGTTTACCATTTGTGTTTATATTGATTAGAATCTAACTTATTTATGTAATAAGGGGACAGGGGTTTTGAGACCCCTTTACCCCATACATAGTTGGTTAGAATGGCAAACCATCTGACACTGTCTGAGACGAAGCTTTAACAGCTTGGTCTTCTTCTCTCTCTGCTACAGAAACTCCTTCTGGAGATATCCAAGCGACCTTACCATTACCTATGTAAGTCTTTTGATTTCCTGCTTCACGTTCCTCTTTGGATTGTGATAAAGAGATAGAAGCATTGTTACCATACCTTGTTTCATCATTAGCAAACATTGTAAGGTTAATGTAAGAACCTTTCTTACCTTTGATAATTTGCTCTTTAGGTAGAGCCTCTAAATTGATACTAAAATTGATAATCGCACTCATAATTTAATTGCCTTTTACAAGGACTTTTTTAGTTATTAATATTTATTCTTAATGCAAACCTACGAAAACTTATTCACTCTCACAAGTTTTTTGTTGTTTATTTTATATCTTCTTATAATTTAGCTTAAAACCCTACTAAAAGCCTCTCTAAGCTTTTTTGATTTATATAGACTTATTTCTTTTTCTACATCATCATACATCTGTTTACCTTCTTTTGATTTGTCTTTGTATTCGGAAGGTATTAAATGTGTAAAACGATTATGTTTACCCATTATGTTTTGAGGAGGGTTAAACATATTTATGTATTTATATTCTATATCTTTAATATCATCGTCATTATGTTCTAAATTAATAAACTTAAAACTCTCAAAAAGCTTTGTATCTGAATGATTTGTATGAAACGTATTTCCATACTCTCCAAATATTCTTTTTTTAATTCCTGATTCAGACATCCCTACATAAGAGACAAAACCATCTACCATTAAAAAATAAACTCCTCTTTTAGGAAACTTTAATTTGTCTACTTTATCAAACTTAACTAAATGATATGTTGGGTCATTCTTACCTATTATAAACTCACAATTATGAGTTTTTAACTCGTCAAATCTTTTATATAATTCTTCTATTTCTTTTTTAATTATGTTATCTTCCATTTTATATATTCTTATGATTAAACTTATATTCAGCCCACCAATCAGACATCTTTTTGCTTCTTAGTTTTGTGTATTCCTCATCGTCATCTTCCTCTTCAAAGTCAGCGTGTTCTTTACATTGTGAACATATATCTGTTTCATCGTACCACCTACTTGCACCACAACAATTTGATAATTCTTCCATAATTTATTTATTTGTATTTCTTTTAAAGTCCTCACTCTCATCTTCAGAGAAGCAGCCTAAGGCGTAGAAACCAGTTTGCTTAAGAACCAACCTTGACATAGCTCTCTTTTCTGCCATTTCTAAAACATAATAACTATTTGTGTTACCATCTTTAAATGACTTGCCTTTAATAGCACTACCAAATGTCTGTAGCTTATCA
>Ga0233439_10001009_pt1 | contig 37941 bp, 35 predicted proteins | sample SI_123_September_6_FD_182713 | JGI IMG/M metagenome (GOLD analysis project Ga0233439, IMG submission 182713) | Seawater microbial communities from Saanich Inlet, British Columbia, Canada - SI_123_September2016_100_MG | ecosystem: Environmental > Aquatic > Marine > Inlet | place: Canada: British... | reverse complement strand
CTGCGGTTTTATGGGCCAATGGTAACGATCTGTTTTTGAATGGTGTGGTACATATTAACCGTGCACCTGTAGAAGGTGTTCGTCCGGTCCAAATTAATACCTCTGATCTCAGAGTTAAGTTAGATCAGAGTTATGCGGAAACTGATAATTGGGCTGAAATTATTACGCCTCCTGACCGGACCGAGGGAACAGGACTTCAAATGATTTATTCAAAACCCATTCAATTGGAATTGATGCATACGGTGAAAGGGCGTTATGAAATGCAGTAAGGCTATGAGAATGTCACTTTGGGTGGGTATTTTTATGATTGCTTTAAATAGCCTTTTTATTCCTGTTATTAGGGCAGAACAATCGAAAAGTAAGACACCGGTTTACATTGATTCTAATCGTGCTGTTTATTCGGAGGATAAATTAATCACCCGATTTATTGGTGCAGTAACGACTGTTCGTCAGGGGCTCGAAGTGAAGTCAGATGAATTGATAATTTACAGTAATGAGCTAGGTGAAGTTGAAAAGTTAGTTGCCACCGGTAACCCAACGTATATTAAGCAAATGACTCAAGATGGTCAGGGTGTTGAATATAGTAGCGAATCTTTACAAGCGGATTATTTCCCAAGAAAATCATTATGGGTGCTTACGCAAAGGGCGGTTGCTTGGAAATCCCGTGACAGATTGCGTATTAAGGGTGATAAGATTGAAATATATAATAAAGAGGGTCACCTCGAAGAAATGAAAGCCGAGGGGAAACCGGCAACAATTAGGAAAATGTTACCTGATAGTACACTGATTGACTATAACAGTGAGTCGTTAAAGGTCCACTATTTGCCAGCTCAATCGTTATTAACACTGACAGAAAATGCAGTTGCTTGGCAGCCTTCAGAACAATTACGGGTTAAGGGTGATCAGATAGACATTTTTTTTCAGGAAGATAGTCGTGTTAAGAAAATGACATCTTATGGAAGACCGACCCGAATAAAAAAGCTGTCTTTAGTCGATGGGCAGGAAGAATTCAGAAGTAAGTCTTTACAGGCTGATTATTTTCCCGGGCAATTATTTTTATTGTCAAAGAGTGCTGTGGTTTGGAAAAGTGATGGTACTTATGTGGGTGAAAAAATTGAATATGATTTGGAAACTAAAATAGCCAAAGCAGTGGGTGAGCCTAAATCTAAAAAGCGTGTTCGTGTGATTTTACAACCTCAAATAAAATGATTTAACTATGGCCAGATTAGCCGCTAAGAACCTTGTTAAAAGTTACCATAAACGCAATGTTGTGGATGATATTTCCATTCATGTTGATACCGGTGAGATTGTTGGGCTTTTAGGACCGAATGGAGCGGGTAAAACAACCAGTTTTTATATGGTTGTAGGGTTGGTGAAGTTGGACTCCGGTAGGATCTTTTTAGATCAAATAGATATCACCCATCATCCCATGAATTTAAGAGCGAAAATGGGGATTGGCTATTTACCGCAGGAGGCGTCAGTGTTTCGTAAGCTCAGTGTGGCAGATAATTTAAGAGCGGTGTTACAACTGCGGCCAGAATTAACAGACGGACAGATTGAAGTCATGATTGATGAATTGCTTCATGAGTTAACTATTGAACATTTGTCTGATAATGTAGCAATGGGCTTGTCAGGGGGGGAGCGTCGCCGCGTAGAGATAGCGAGGGCTTTAGCAATGGAGCCGCAATTTATTTTATTAGATGAGCCTTTTGCCGGTGTTGATCCGCTGTCAGTTAAAGACATTAAAGGAATTATTGAGCACCTTTCTAAACGTGGGATTGGCGTTTTAATTACGGAGCATAATGTTCGAGAAACACTCGGCGTTTGTGATCGGGCCTATATTGTTAATGCAGGAAAGATTATCGCCGAAGGAAGCAGTCATGAAATTGTAGATAACGAAGAGGTGCGTAAAGTTTACTTGGGTGAGGACTTTACCTTATAAATTTTGTAAACTGCGATTATTTGTGGTTTGTACCCTTAAATCGATCAGTTATAGCGGGTTAGGTGTAGTAAACTGTCAGCAATGCTTTACTTTAAGTAATGGGTTAGATTAAAAAAGTTAGGGTAATAAATGTTTTTTTATAGGTTTGAAAATTGAGTTAAGGTAAAAAAAAATTAATAGAATCAGGCTGAAATCAATGTGTTCTTAGTAAGGATCTTATGAAACAATCATTACAACTTCGTCTTGGACAAAAGTTAACAATGACGCCTCAATTGCAACAGGCGATTAAGTTGTTGCAATTATCCACTTTGGATATGCAGCAAGAAATTCAGCAGGCTTTAGATTCTAACTATATGCTGGAGGTTGAAAATGAGGATGAAGCGGATGATTTTCAAAAACCGGTAGAAAATAGTGATTCTCTTAGTCAGGAAAATGAGGGTGACTTAATTACAAGTCATGGCTCTGAGGTCGTACTTCCTGATGACTTGCCGATCGATACAACGTGGGCAGATATTTATGATAACGCTCAAACTATGCCTGTTAATGGTACTGCAGATAGGCCTGATTATCAGGCTCAATACAGTGAGGCTGAGTCGTTACAAGATTATTTGTTTTGGCAATTGGAATTTGTCTCATTCTCAGAGCGCGAACAAATTATAGCAAGTTCCTTAATTGATAATATTAGTGATGATGGTTATCTTATTGACTCTCTGGATGTCATTTGGCAGAGTCTTATTCCACAGTTAGAGGAGTTGTTTTTTTCTGAAGTTGAAGCGGTTTTGCATCGAGTCCAGAATTTTGACCCGCCCGGTGTCGCGGCAATTGATTTATCTGATTGCTTAAGACGGCAATTACAACACAAGGCGTTACCTGAGGAGATAAAGGAAATCACCTTGAGATTGGTAACCGATCATCTTGAATTACTTGCTAGCAATAACCGCCAAAAATTAAGGCGAAAATTAGCGGTCACTATAGAGCAATTGAAAGATATTATTGCCATTGTTCGTTCATTAGATCCAAAACCTGGTGCTATCTTAAATACGGTTCTGAGTGATTATGTTGTGCCTGATGTTTATGTGGTGCGCTTAGGAAAGGGGAAATGGCAAGTAGAACTTAATCCTGATGTAGCGCCAAAAATACGGGTCAATGCCTTGTATTCAGGTATGGTTAAAAGAGCCGACGAAAGCACAGACAATATTTCGATGAGAAATCAATTGCAGGAGGCTCGGTGGTTTATAAAAAGTTTGCGCAGTCGTAATGATACTATTTTGCGTGTTGCTAAAAGTATCGTGGAAAAACAGGTCGGTTTCTTAGAAAATGGACCTATAGCGATGAAACCTATGATTTTAAAAGATATTGCTGAGGAACTAGACCTCCATGAATCGACTATATCAAGGGTGACAACGCAAAAATATATGCACACAGTGAGTGGTGTTTTTGAATTTAAGTATTTTTTCTCAAGTCATGTTTCAACTGCTGGAGGAGGGGAGTGTTCTGCAATTGCAATTCGGTCTTTTATTAAGGAGTTAATTGATGAGGAGAGTCCTGAGAAACCACTAAGTGATAGTAAGATTGCTGCTTTTTTGAATGAAAAAGGTATTAACGTTGCAAGACGAACTATTGCTAAATATCGGGAAGGCATGTCTATCCCATCATCGAATCAAAGGAAAAGACTTTCGTAAAAGTGATTTAAGTTGTTACTGAAAACAGGAGTGTATTTATGATGATAAGTGTAACTGGCCACCATATTGATGTAACTGAATCTTTAAAAGGTTATGTTAATGCTAAATTTAAGAAAATAGAGCGGCATATCGATAATGTCACAGATGTGCATGTGATTTTATCAGTAGAAAAATTGATTCAGAAAGCAGAGGCGACTGTTCAAATCCGTGGTGCTAAGATTTTTGCAGAAGATCATCAAGAAGATATGTATCCAGCTATCGATGCCTTAGTTGATAAATTAGATCGACAACTTTTGAAAAATAAAGAGAAAGTTAGTGATCATCGCCTTTAGTTAAATGTGATTTTTCTGGGTTTTGCAAAATAGTGAACAGTTTCGGTTTGCCCCGTTCTTAAGTTATTTTGCAGAATCCAAAATGAAAGATCTTTTATCATGAGACTCGTTATTGTCAGTGGCCACTCTGGAGCAGGTAAGAATGTTGCCTTAGGTGCTTTGGAAGATTGTGGCTTTAACTGTATTGATAATTTACCGATACTGTTATTCGAACAATTCATTAGTCATGTTATGTTAGTAGAACGAAACGTTTATGAAAAAACGGCTATTGGTATTGATGCAAGAAACCAAAGTGAAGCGCTAAGAGACTTTAAAGAGGTCTTGACCTTAATCAGAACAAAAGGTGTGGATGTTGAGGTTATATACATTCAGGCAGATAAGTCAGCGCTGTTAAAACGTTACAGTGAAACCCGTCGGCGTCATCCTTTATCTGATTTTAATTTGCCCTTGGCTGAGGCGATTAATATTGAAAAAGATGTTCTAAAATCAATTGCAAAATATGCCGATTTAGTGATCGATACCAGTCAAACTAATTATCACCAGTTACGGAGTCAGATCAAATCATATGTGGGTATGCATGACAATACCCGATTGTCGTTGATTCTTCAGTCCTTTGGGTATAAGCATGGTACGCCACTCGATGCCGATTTTATTTTTGATGCCCGAAGTTTGCCTAATCCCTATTGGGTGCCGGAATTAAGAGGCTTCACGGGGAAAGATGCCGCAGTCGTTGACTTTTTTAATAATGAAGAAGATGTGCAACTGTTTTATAAAGACATTACCGGTTTTCTTGATCGTTGGCTTCCTAAGTTTATAGCTGATAATCGCTTATATTTGACAGTAGCGATTGGTTGTACCGGAGGGCAACATCGATCGGTGTTTTTAATTGATAAACTGGCACAGTATTTTAAGTCATCAGCAATGAATGTGATTCACCGGCACCGCGAGTTGTTGTAATATCTAACGTTTGAGTTGGGTTTTCTTTTTGAAAATGAGGGAACTTATGCTTTTAAGTCCTTATGAGTTATTTGAGTTTTATGACTGTTAAATAACGTAGCTAATAACGCCGGTAAATTTATGCAGCCCAATAAAGAACAACAATTACAGTTTGTAACCGATCGTCTTGAAAGCGGTACCTTACAATCGGTGCAGCGGTTGGTGAGTGTCCTACACCCGGCCGAAATAGCGCATTTACTGGAGTCATTAAGGCCTAGAGACCGTGAGATTATTTGGGAGTTAGTGCCGGTTGAATTTGTTGGCGAGGTATTGGTTGAATTAAATGATGAGGTTAGAGTCGGGCTCATTGAAGCCACAGATGATAATGCACTGATCAACGCGGCCGATACATTAGAGTCTGATGATTTAGTTGATTTTCTAAAAGATGTGCCGGAAGTTATATTAAATACTGTTTTAGAGTCCATGGGGCAACAGGACCGCGCGCGTGTTGAAAGTGTTTTAAATTACGACGATGATTGTGCTGGCGGCTTAATGAGTCTTGACACATTATCGATTCGCTCAGACGTAAATTTAAATGTTGTTATTCGTTACTTGCGTTTGAAAGGAGAGATTCCTAAGTCGACTGATAAGATTATTGTTGTTGATCGCGACGATAACTTTAAGGGGGTTTTACCGTTAACGGCATTATTAACCTATGACGGTGGGGAGCGTGTTGAGAACCTCATGATTAAAGAAAATGTGGATGTTATTCAGGTACAAATGCCAATTGAAGACATTGCTTTATTGTTTGAAGAACATAATCTTGTCTCGGCGCCTGTTTTATCGGAATCAGGGAAATTATTAGGTCGAATAACCATTGATGATGTTGTTGATGTTATTCGTGACGAGAGTGACCATTCGTTTATGAGTATGGTTGGGCTTGATGAAGAACAGGATATGTTTGCGCCAGTATTGTTAAGTGCTAAAAGAAGAGCGCTCTGGTTGGGTGTGAATTTGTGTACTGCTCTGTTGGCCTCCTGGGTGATTGGTGTTTTTGAGGCGACGGTTGATAAGATCGTTGTTTTGGCTATTTTAATGCCGATTGTTGCGAGTATGGGCGGGATTGCCGGCAGTCAGACATTGACCTTGTTTATTCGTGGTTTGGCACTTCGTCAAATTGGTCGTGCTAATGTTAATAGTCTGGTAATCAAAGAGTTAGCGATTGGACTGATCAATGGTGTGGTTTGGGCTTTTTTTGTTGGTTGTATCGTTTCGCTTTGGTTCGATAATATTAATATTGGTATTTTAATTGCTGTAGCGTTAATGATTAATCTGGTTTTTGCAGCCTTAGCAGGAGCGTCAATACCCATGGTGTTACAGCGATTAAATATTGATCCGGCCTTGGCGGGCGGGGTGATTCTGACAACCGTAACAGATGTTCTTGGCTTTTTTGTTTTTCTTGGGCTCGCTACTATTTATTTGCTGTAAAACAGGCTTAAAAGATAGCTCATTTTAAGCCTGTTGATAGCAACAGGGAGCGTTAGTCTGCATCACTGGGGATATCTATTTTGAGTTCAAAAATATCTTGATGTTCATCTTGTTCAAAATTAATGGTAATGGCATTGAGGTCAACCTCAACATATTTAGCGACTACGGTTAAAAGTTCTTTTTGTAGTTCGGGGAGGTATGAGGGTTGATTTTCAGCGGCATGTTCATGCGCTACTAAAATTTGTAATCGCTCTTTCGCAAGAGATGCTGAACTTGGTTTTTTAGTTCTAAAATAATCTAACAAGCTCATTATTTACCTCCAAAAATTCTGCCAAAGAGACCTTTCTTGTTAGGTGCAATGAAACGATGTGGCACATCATTGCCTAAATAGCGCTCAACAATATCAGAGTAAGCTTGTCCTGCTTTACTTTTCTCATTAAGAATTATCGGTATGCCTGCATTGGAAGCATTCAATACTGCTTTAGATTCAGGAATCACACCGATCAGATGGAGTGATAAAATGTCCTGGACGTCATCAATACTTAACATCTCACCCAGTTCGACACGACTCGGTGAATAACGTGTTAGTAACAGGTATTCTTTAATTGGTTCGAGACCTTCTTCGGCACGTCTTGATTTACTTGAAAGTATTCCCAGCATACGGTCAGAGTCACGGACAGATGAAACCTCAGGGTTAGTAACAACAAAAGCATCATCCGCATAATACATGGCGAGTGTGGCGCCTCTTTCTATTCCCGCCGGTGAGTCACAGATAATATATTTAAAAGTTTTTGATAACTCATCCAGCACCTTCCCAACGCCTTCTTGAGTGAGCGCTTCTTTATCACGTGTTTGAGATGCGGGTAAGATATACAGCTGATTACATCTTTTATCTTTAATTAATGATTGGTTAAGTGTTGACTCACCGCTAATGACATTAATAAAATCATAAACGACCCTGCGCTCACACCCCATGATTAAGTCAAGATTACGTAGACCTACATCAAAATCAATGACAACAGTCTTATGACCTTTTTGAGCTAAACCCATGGCGAGTGCAGCGCTGGTTGTAGTTTTTCCAACACCACCCTTTCCTGATGTTACGACAATAATTCTAGCCAATTTGATGTTCTCCTGATAAGTCTGTCTTTAGAAATCTTGAATAATTAATTTTTCATTATTCAGAAAAATTTGTATAGGTTTTTTGTGGCTTGCGGCATCAAGATTTTCGCTAACTTGATAAATGCCGGCAATAGAAATGAGTTCTGCTTCAAGGTTTAAGCAAAAAATTCGGGATTCTTTATCGCCTAAGACACCGGCTAAGGCACGTCCTTTTAAGGATCCATAGATATGGATGTTACCTTCAGAAATTATTTCAGCTCCCGGGCTGACGCTGGATAAAATGATTAAGTCAGTTTTGCTGTATATACGTTGGCCAGAGCGAACTTGTGAACTTATGATCTTGCTGGTTTCTAAGTCAGGCTCGTCAGGGGTGGGTGGTGATGCCAACTTTGATGGTTCTGTTTTTGTTGCATTTCCTTGATGAGGTGTCGTGAGGACGGCCAGATTTAATAATCTGGCTTGCTCATTTTGGGCTGTAGTACCACCTCTCAGTCCAATAGGCTGGAAATTCAGTGTGCGAACTAAGACGATGAGATCGTTTGCATTGAGCGTGATATTTTTTTCAGTTAGTGTCTGAAGGTCAATGATAATAGCGGATTGACTAAAAAAATCAGGTGCCTGTTTAATTTTTATTTCGAGCTCAATTTTAATGGCATCTAAATCATTCCCGACCAAATGTAAGCTAGGAACGGTAAAAGATCCACTTTTAAATTCGAGAACCGGTTTATGTGAGATTTTTGGGTCGCTGGTTAAAGACATTAGCTCGATGTATGTAAGTATGCGATATCCACTGAGTATTTATTTAGGGTCAACGGGGTTACGTTGGTGAAGAATAGCATTCTTTTTGTTGGCAGGGGAACAGTTTTATATGTGCTACGAGCCATTAAGTATCATTGCATAAGTTTTTTAATCAGTAATAGAATTGCTTTATCTATAAGTCAGGAGTCAGGTTTGCTATAATTATTGGCAATAACCAAACTTGTGGGATTTAATGAGAGCTAGTTGAAAAACATGGCTAGTTTTCTTATGCCCCAGAACACCCAAGGCTAGGGGTGCCTGATTTAAGGCTGAGATTACCCTTTGAACCTGATTCCGGTTAATACCGGCGTAGGAAAGCCCCATACTCTTGCGCCTTGTTTAAAATTATTGGAGATTAGCATGAGCGCTATTCGTGAAGACATTTCATCGGCTACTATTTCTAGTGTCAGAATTGATCCATACCCTGCTTCTGAGAAGATTTATCTGGAAGGAAGCCGCGAAGATATTCGCGTACCGATGCGGAAAATAACCTTGTCAGATACTCCGGTATCGATGGGCGTAGAAAAGAACCCCCCTATTTATGTTTATGATACTTCTGGGGTTTATACCGACCCTGCAGTTGAAATAAATTTACTGAAAGGTCTGTCATCAGTTCGTGGCAACTGGATTGAAGACCGGAATGATACGGAACAATTACAACAATTAAGTTCTCGTTATGGACAGGAGCGCTTATCAAATCCCGCACTTGACTCTTTACGGTTCCAATATACGCATAACCCAAGAAAAGCAAAGTCTGGCGCTAATGTCTCCCAGATGCATTATGCGAAGCAGGGTGTTATTACACCAGAAATGGAATATATTGCGATTAGAGAAAATCAGAAAATTGCAGAAAATCACGAGTTTTATCGTAACCAGCATCCAGGGGAATCTTTTGGTGCAGCGATTCCAACCATTATCACGCCAGAGTTTGTTAGAGATGAAGTCGCCAGAGGCCGGGCGATTATTCCGTGTAATATTAATCACCCAGAATTAGAGCCGATGATTATTGGTCGTAATTTTTTGGTCAAAATTAATGGTAATTTAGGAAATTCAGCGGTGACCTCTTCCATTGAAGAGGAGGTTGAAAAGATGTTGTGGGGTATTCGTTGGGGCGCCGATACGATTATGGATCTCTCTACGGGTAAGAATATTCATGAAACGCGGGAGTGGATTATACGTAATTCCCCTGTACCCATTGGTACCGTGCCTATTTATCAGGCGCTTGAAAAAGTAGACGGTAAAGCTGAAGAACTAACGTGGGAAATTTTTAAAGATACATTAATAGAGCAAGCAGAACAAGGCGTTGACTATTTCACTATTCATGCGGGTGTTCGATTGCAACATGTGCCATTAACGGCACGGCGTGTAACGGGTATTGTTTCACGCGGTGGCTCTATAATGGCTAAGTGGTGTTTAGCACACCATACGGAAAGTTTTCTTTATACGCATTTTGAAGATATTTGTGACATCATGAAGGCTTATGATGTTTCCTTTTCTTTAGGGGATGGCTTGCGCCCCGGCTCTATCGCTGATGCCAATGATGCTGCTCAGTTTGGTGAGCTCGAAACCTTGGGGGAATTAACTAAAATTGCTTGGAAACACGATGTCCAAACCATGATTGAAGGGCCAGGGCATGTGCCATTGCATATGGTTAAGGTCAATATGGAAAAGCAGCTAGAAGCGTGTGACGAGGCGCCATTTTATACCTTAGGGCCATTAACAACCGATATTGCGCCGGGTTACGATCATATTACTTCAGCGATTGGAGCGGCTAATATTGGTTGGTATGGTTGTGCTATGTTGTGTTACGTGACTCAAAAAGAACATTTAGGCCTGCCGAATAAGGAAGACGTTAGAGAAGGTATTGTGACCTATAAAATTGCGGCACATGCAGCTGATTTGGCGAAAGGACACCCCGGTGCGCAGGCGCGGGATAATGCTTTATCTAAGGCGCGTTTTGAGTTCCGCTGGGAAGACCAATTTAATCTAGGTCTTGATCCTGAGAAAGCACGGGAATTTCATGATCAAACATTGCCTAAAGATTCAGCAAAAGTTGCACATTTCTGTTCGATGTGTGGGCCTCATTTTTGTTCTATGAAAATTAGTCAAGATGTTAGAGATTATGCGGCAGAGAAAGGTATAGAGGTGGGCGAAGCTTTAGAGACAGGTATGGGTGAGAAATCTAAAGAGTTTTTAGATGATGGTGCCGATATTTATCATAAAGTTTAGAGCTTGACTCTAATTTGTATTTTAAGGTTGAATTTCAGGAGAAGTAAAGATGCGTAAGATCCAGTTAGTAAGCATGGTTGTCATGTTGGTTAGTTTTTCTCAAGGTTGGGCCGGTGGAGCGCCGGGTAAGGTTATTGGTGCAACAACAACTGACTCTTATTTAGCTTATAAGTTATCGAGTCAGGACGGTTTTGTTTTTATTGATTTGCGTCCCATTGAAGAATATAACCAAGGGCATGTTCCGGGTGCTAAGCATTTGGATTATAACGATCTAACAGAACAGTCGTTGGCAACGCTCGTGAACAAGAAGAGTGGCCGCGTTGTTTTTTATTGTTCAGGTAATGCTAGTGAGTTAGCCGGGTGGGCTTCTCAGAAAGCATTAGATTGGGGCTGGCAAAATGGATTCGTTTTTTATTACCGTACCGGTATTAGGGAATGGATATCGTCAGGTCTATCTGTAGAGAAATAACTAAATTTGAGATAATAAAAAAGGGCAACTAAATTTCTTTAGTTGCCCTTTTTTTGTTTGAAGATTAATCCTGCAGTTCTTTGAGTACCGCTTGCAAGCTGGTATTGGCATCGCCGAATAACATTTGCGTTTTCTCATGAACAAACAATGGATTATCAACACCGGCATAACCTGAGGCCATGCTTCGTTTAAGAACGATAGTGTTTTCACCTTTCCAACATTCCAAGACCGGCATTCCAGCGATCGGGCTGTTGGGGTCATCTAATGCGGACGGATTAACAATATCATTAGCACCAATAACAATAGTGACATCGGTATTTGGAAAGTCATCGTTGATTTCATCCATTTCAAAAACCACATCGTAAGGCACTTTAGCTTCTGCTAACAATACATTCATGTGACCGGGCATACGACCAGCAACAGGATGAATGCCAAAGCGGACATTTTTGCCTTTTCCATTCAGTAGCTTGGTGATTTCATTAACGGTGTGCTGTGCTTGGGCAACGGCCATACCATAACCTGGAATAATCATGATATTTTTTGAATCTTTTAGTAATGCTGTTGTTTCTGAAACGTTGATTTCAACAACTTCACCTTCTACTGTTGCGGCCGGACCGCCACTGGTTGTGCCAAAGCCACCGGCAATAACGCTAACGAAGCTTCGGTTCATAGCACGACACATAATATAACTTAGAATCGCACCACTACTACCAACTAAGGCCCCGGTAACAATTAACAGATCATTGTTTAGCATGAAACCGGTTGCTGCTGCTGCCCACCCCGAGTAACTGTTTAGCATAGAAACGACAACGGGCATATCAGCACCGCCAATAGCCATCACCATGTGTACGCCAAAAGCCAATGCGATGATCGTCATGATCAATAGGGAGAAGGTGCCACCGCCAGTTTCAGCACCTGCAACAAATTGTGTGCAGAGCCATATTGAAGTGACGAGTAAGCCGAGATTCAGCCAGTGACGTCCTGGAATCAAAACAGGGTTGCCGCTGATCTTTCCACTCAATTTACCAAATGCGATCACAGAGCCAGAAAAGGTAACCGCACCAATAAGGATGCCGATATAAATTTCAACTTCATGAATGGTTTTTTCAACACCGGTCAGTGCTGATGAGGGATCAATAAAATTAGCATAACCGACTAAAACGGCTGCCATACCAACGAGACTGTGCATAATGGCCACTAATTCGGGCATTTCGGTCATTTGCACCTTGAATGCGGCTTTAGCGCCAATGGCTCCTCCTATGAGTAGCGCAATAATAAGCACAACATAAGAAGAGACCGAATCACTCATAATGGTCGCAACAATAGCGATAGCCATTCCGATCATGCCGTAATAATTACCGCGGCGAGCTGATTCTTGATTACTTAAGCCACTAAGACTTAAGATAAACAAGACAGAAGCGGCAATGTAAGACATTGTAACTAAACCTTGAGACATGTTCTAACTCCTCTTATTTCTTGAACATTTCCAACATGCGCCGGGTGACTAAGAACCCACCCGCAATGTTGATTGAAGCGATTAAAATGGCGAGTCCCGATAGTACTGTAATCATAAAACCCGGGGATGAAATTTGGACCAGTGCGCCAATAACAATAATGCCACTAATCGCATTGGTTACGCTCATGAGCGGGGTATGTAAAGACGCAGAAACGTTCCAGATCACTTGATAACCAATAAAACACGCCAAAACAAAAACAGTAAAGTGTGTCATGAAGGATGCGGGTGCCGATGCGCCAACCATATAAAGAGCTGCACCGCCCAGAATAAGTGGGATGAACTGCGTCACCGAGGCAGGAAGTAGTGGTTTTTTCTCTTTAATAGGTTCTGCAGCGGGACTCTCTTCAGCTTTAGCACTAGCTTTGGGTGCTGCAGATAATGTAGGAGGTGGTGGAGGCCAGGTTATTTTTCCTTCTTTAATAACAGTGGCGCCACGGATCATCTCATCATCCATATTGACGTCTATTTCACCATTTTTTTCAGGTGAGAGTTCTGTCAGTAGGTGCCGTAGGTTAGTGCCGTATAGTTGGCTGGACTGTGCAGCCATGCGGCTTGGAAGGTCCGTGTAACCAATAATGGATACGTTGTTTTTGATAACAACTTTCCCGGCTTCAGATAATTTGCAGTTTCCGCCTTGCTCCGCAGCCAAGTCAACAATAACGCTGCCGGGTTTCATGGATGCAACCATTTCTTTGGTGATTAATTCAGGGGCAGGTCTACCTGGAATTAAGGCTGTAGTAATAATGATGTCAACATCTTTTGCTTGTTCGGCAAAAAGATCCATTTCAGCAGCAATGAATTCTTTACTCATGGTTTTAGCATAACCACCGGAACCAGCGCCATCTTCTTCAAAGTCCAGCATTAAGAATTCAGCATCCATACTTTCGACTTGCTCTTTAACTTCAGGTCGGGTATCGAAGGAGCGAACAATGGCGCCCATACTTTTCGCAGCACCAATAGCGGCAAGACCAGCAACACCGGCGCCTATAACCAGTACCTTGGCAGGAGGAACTTTACCTGCAGCAGTAATTTGACCGGTAAAAAAGCGTCCAAAATGTTGTGCAGCCTCTACGACTGCTCGGTAACCCGCAATGTTAGCCATTGAACTGAGTGCGTCACACTTTTGTGCGCGTGAAATCCGTGGAACGCATTCCATGCCCAGTACGGTTACCTTTTTGGCAGCCAGACGCTTCATAAGGTCTTCATTTTGTGCGGGCCAGATAAAACTGATTAAGTGCTTACCTTTAGATAAAAGCTCGACTTCGTCGACTTTTAATTTAGGGTGCAGTTCAGGTGCTCTGACTTTAAAAATAATATCAGCATCAGCCCAGAGCTTTTCGGCACTCTTATTTATAGAGGCGCCTGCATCCTTATACGCTTTGTCAGAGAAGTTAGCTGCTTTGCCTGCGCCGGCTTCTACTGAAACACTAAAGCCGAGTTTTATGAGTTGTTCTACAATAACGGGGGTCGTCGCTACACGTGCCTCGCCACTGTGAACCTCTTTAGGTATACCGATCTTCATTGGTTCTTCCTCAAATATTAGGTGGTAATTATTAATGGGTATATTCGTTTGTTATTTCTATGAATTTGTCGAGGTAGTTGAAATAGCGAAAAACCTGCAAAAAATCCAGCGTAGAGCATAAGGTATTGAGTTTGTTTTATCAATGTGATATTGGAAATGGATGGGTAATTGTGCTTTTTGGTGCAGTAGTTCAGTCTTAAGTGCCATACTGGTGCGGAGGTTAAACTCGAAAGTTTCACGCTGATGGGAACAGTTAGTGCTTACTAATCAGTATTTTGGGTTTTATTAAGTGACGGGTATTTGGGTCATGTTAGGCTAATGAGAGATTATTTTTATGAGATTAAGATGAAAACTTTTTTAGCAAAAGATTTTATTCAGACCCGGGAGGGGCTTGTTTTTGCAGTCGTTGAAACGGGTCTGGAGCAAGGGCGGGTTTTGTGTTTTTTGCGTTATGTTAATAAAAGTGGTCAATGGGTTAAGGTTGATACCGAGCAGGCGAACAGATTATTAGCCGATCAGTTTCCACAATATCGTTATTTTTCACCGAGTAAAGATGTTTTTTTGCATGCGGTGTCGCTTGATGATGTTTGTCATCACTATCAACCACGTCGTCGACTCAGGGAAATAATCAATGTAGCTAAACCTAACTCCTCCGTTATTAAGGATTTAATTGGGTTAGTGGGCGTTCTTGAAGCCCAAGGGTTGCCGGTTTCCCAGTTGGGAGTCACTGGATCAATTCTTTTAGGATGTCACAACAGTGCTTCGGATATGGATGTGGTGATTTATGACCGGGCGACCTTTATGACGGCCCGGGAAATTATTAGTTCATTCCATAAAGCAGGGATTGCGCCGTTAACGGTTGAGGCGTGGCAAGCGTCATTTAAACGTCGGGCTTGTGAGTTAACTTTCGCTGAGTATTGTTGGCATGAACGTAGGAAATTTAATAAAGGTTTGTTTGCAGGGCGAAAATTCGATATTAGTTATGTTGCTGAAAACGTTGAAGAATACCCGGTAAGGTATAAAAAACAAGGTGCGATTAAATTGACTGCGACAATTGTGAAGAGTGATAAGGCTTTTGATCATCCGGCGATATTTGTTATTGATCACCCTGAGATTAAGGAAATTTGTTGTTATACGCCCACCTATACGGGCCAGGCTGAAAAAGGAGAGCGTGTGACGGTTTCTGGTTTTTTGGAGCAAGATGAAAAGGGTCAAAAACGTATTGTCGTGGGTTCCAGTCGTGAAGCGGCGGGCGAATATTTGAAAGTTATTAGTCATGATCAAACGTCCTGAATTTTCAGCGGTTATCCTGGATCTGGATGGATTGGTCTTAGACACTGAAAAAACCTATCGGATTGCTTGGTGTTCTGCTTTGGAAACGATGGGGTACTCGTTTTCTCAAAATTTTTATCAGCGATTAAGTGGCTTGCAATATGAGTCTATTGAACGAATTTTTTTGGAACAGTGTGGAACTGATTTTGATGTGGCACTGTTCCGTAAGATCAGCGTTGAACAGTGGCATGACTATGTAGATGCAGAGGGTCTTGCTGTTAAACCCGGTGTTTTTGATTTGTTAGCGGCATTAACGGAGCGACAAATACCGTATTGCTTAGCCACCAATAGTTTAAGTGAAAATGCTGAGCGCAATATAGACATTGCCGGAATAGCACATTTGTTTCCGAATAAAGTGACCCGCGACCAGGTTAAGCGGGGTAAACCTGCACCTGATATTTTCTTGTTGGCAGCACGGGTCTTAGGTCTTCCTGTCGGGCAATGCTTGGTGATTGAAGACTCTGTTGTGGGTGTTGAAGCGGCCCAAGTTGCCGGGGCTATACCTGTTTGGGTGCCTGAGTTTTATTTAAGTCAGGCGGGAGTCGATTTAGAAAAAGTGTATCTGTGCAGTGATTTAATGGAGTTAGAGCAACTATTGTTTTGATTACGATGTAATAATTTCCGCCAGATTGGTTGATTAGGTATAATTCTTTTATCTATCATTACTTAATCTTCTGTTTGTTTCTTGAATACCACACCGACTAAAGTTACTGTTATTGCGCCGGCTCGATTACACATGGGTTTTATTGATCTCAGTGGTTCATTGAATCGTTATTTTGGTAGTATCGGTTTGGCGCTGAATGATTTTGAAACCAAACTTTCGTTAACCGCTTCATACCGAAGTTATGTGAATGCACAGGCGCCGGAGAGGACGCAGCAGTGTGTACAGCAATTATGTCAAAAACTGGGGGTATCAGATCAAGTGCATGTAGATGTTCAGTCTGCGATTCCAGCGCATATTGGTTTGGGATCAGGAACCCAGTTAGCATTAGCGGTAGGGATGGCGCTTAATGTTTTTTATCAATTGGATCTTTCTATTCGTGATATTGCCCATTTGACTGACCGAGGGGGGCGTTCAGGCATTGGGATTGGTGTTTTTGAAAAAGGTGGGCTTGTGGTTGATGGGGGGCGTGGGAAACAAACCATTACGCCGCCGGTGCTTGTGCAAATGTCGGTTCCCGAGGATTGGCGTTTTATTTTATTGTTAGATCGTCGCGGTCAGGGTTTACACGGTGATGGTGAAATACAAGCCTTTAAAAAGTTACCTCCTTTTTCTAAAGAGGAGGCCGCCAGATTATGTTATTTGTTACTGATGCAAGGGTTGCCGGCCGTAGCCGAACAAAATCTGGATGAATTTGGCGCCGTGATTACACAATTGCAACGATCCGTTGGCGACTATTTTGCACCCGCCCAAGGGGGGGCTTTCACAAGTCGTGAAGTGGGCGAAGTGATGGCGTGGTGTTCAAGGCAAGGTGCTGTCGCAATCGGCCAAACATCATGGGGGCCGACCGGCTTTTGTGCCGTTTCAAATGATCAACAAGCAAGTGAACTGGTGAGTGCAGCGAAACAACGATTCAAAAACTTGGTTAATTTAGACTATGTCATTACCCGGGCCACCAATCAAGGTGCAAGAATCATCGTTGAGTAAAAAGGTCCTTATTATTGCCAATTCAGGACGAATGTTGGCAACGTCTGCCCGCCGCGCTAAGTGGACACCTTTAGTCATTGATCGTTTTGGTGATCAAGAAACCGAGCAGATTACTCTGCATAATTGGGTAGTTAACGATTTATCCCGACTGTGTTTAGAGCCGATTGTTAATAATATTAAGCATTATTTTGACGTTGAAGGACTGGTTTATGGCAGTGGCTTTGAAGCCCATTTAGAAACGTTAAGCTGGCTTTCTCAGCAATTTATTGTTTGGGGAAATACCTTTGCAACATTTCAGCGTGTCCAAGATAAATACTTTTTCTTTAGCACTCTTCAGCGCTTACAAATCCCCTTTTTAGAAACGTATTTTACTCAGCCACGCGTTGTTGGCAGTCGATGGCTTGTTAAACCGCTGTCAGGTGAAGGGGGGGAGAGGATTCATTTTTATGATTCACTTGAATCGATCGAGGATACGGTTTATTGGCAGCGTTATCAAAAAGGGTCTGTGGGTTCAGTGCTTTTTGTGAGCAATGGAAAAAATGTGCAAGCTATCGGTTTTAACTGCCAATGGGTTGAGGGTGATCAGGCTAAACACCCCTTTGTTTTTTCTGGAATCAGGCATTTTCCAGAGTTGAGTGCTGAGCACTGTCAGCAATTGTTAAGTTGGCTTAATCACTTAGCAAGTGCATTTTCTTTGGTGGGGTTGAATAGTCTGGATTTTATTTTTGCTAAGGACCAGTTATGGGTACTTGAAATTAACCCGAGGCCTTCAGCAAGTCTGATGCTTTATGACGGCTATAGTCAGCGTAAGCTGTTTGATCATCATGTTCAGGGGTGTTTGGGTTACTTTCCTGATCTTCCCGTGCAACCGATTGATTATTGCCGTGGCTATCAGGTGTTGTATGCCTATTATGAATTGTTTATTCCGGAACAAATTGAATGGCCAGGCTGGGTCTTGGATAAGCCTCAATCAGGTGTAATAATTCCCATTAATAGCCCTATTTGCAGTATTATTGCGGCTGAGCAAGATACTGAGAGACTCGTTGAAATGTTGAAGCAACGTGCTCGGGTCGTCTATCAATTACTTATTTACAAGGAAAAAGTTTTATCATGCAATTTTATGCCAGTGTTAATAAATTAGCGAAGCCTTTAGTAACACAACTGATAGAAAATGCGGATGCATTAAGGCTGAATGTCGAGCAATTAGAAAATGGTTGCACCATTATTGATGCTGGCATCAAGGTTCCGGGTGGACTGGAAGCCGGGCGGATAATTTCTGAAATATGTCTGGGAGGAATAGGTTCGGTTACTTTATCGCAAAGCGGGCAAATCAGTCAGTGGCCCTTAACGGTTAACGTTCATACCGGTAATCCGGTTTTGGCCTGTTTAGGGAGTCAGTACGCGGGCTGGAGTTTATCGTATGAGAAGTTTTATGCGCTGGGTTCGGGCCCTGCACGGGCGCTCTGTGTTAAAGAAGATTTATTTAACGAGCTTGATTATCGCGATGACCTCGATACAACCGTTTTGGTTATTGAGGGAGACAAAGTGCCACCATTACCGTTAATAGAAAAAATCGCGGATGCTTGTCATTTGGCAGCGTCTCAACTCACCATTATTTTAACACCCACCAGTAGTTTGGCCGGTTGTGTCCAAGTGGTAGCAAGGGTGTTAGAAGTCGCTATGCATAAAGCCCATGAACTTCATTTTCCTTTGGAAGATATTGTTGACGGCAGTGGGAGTGCACCGTTATGTCCTCCGCATCCTGATTTTGTTAAAGCGATGGGACGAACTAATGATGCCATTTTGTTTGCAGGCCAAGTGCACTTGTTTGTTAAGGGAAGTGATGAAGCGGCAAAGAACTTAGCCACTCAACTTCCCAGTTCTACCTCTAAAGATTACGGCAAACCCTTTGCCGATATTTTTAAAGCCTATGATTATGATTTCTTTAAGATTGACGGTATGTTGTTTAGTCCAGCGCGGGTTACGGTCACAGCGGTAGATTCAGGCAATAGCTTTCATGCGGGACAATTAGATGAGGCCTTATTAAATCAGTCGTTTGGAGCCTAAAGGTTCGTGCCTGATATTGTTATTTTTACGGATGATCCGGGGTGGCATGGTGCGCGATTACAAGAGGCATTTGCACAGCAAGGGTTAGCGAGCGTTTTTGTTTCTTTAACCGATTGTCAATTGAATTTGAGCGATCAAGGGTTGCCCCTGGTAATTCCGGGTTTTGAGGCACAGTTGCCAATAGCTGCTTTTGTACGAGGTGTCCCAGGTGGCTCGCTAGAGGAAGTGGTCTTTTATCTTGATGTCTTACATGGGTTATCTTTATTAGATGTTCCGGTATACAACAATGGTAAAGTCATTGAGCGCAGTGTGGATAAGGCAATGACTAGTTTTTTGTTACAGACAAACCAGTTAGCGACGCCACAAACATGGGTGCTAAGAGACCGACAGCAAGCGGTCGATCGGGTCAGTCATGAATTACAACAAGGTTTTCGTGTGATCGTAAAGCCGGTGTTTGGTTCTCAGGGAGAAGGAATTCGATTGATTGAAAAAGAATCAGACTTAATTTGGATGGCGCCGAGTCAGGGAATCTATTATTTACAACGGTTTATTGATTGTCAGGGGGCCGGTTATTCTGATTGGCGTGTATTTGTTATTAATCAGAAGGTTGTCGCTGCGATGCGTCGAGAAGGGTTGTTTTGGTTGAATAATGTAGCCAGAGGCGCTACATGTCGAGCAGAAATATTAGAGGGTGCTATGGCTGCGTTAGCGTTACGGGCTACTGAAGCGTTAGCAATGGATTATGCCGGTGTTGATATAATCGTTGATAAAGAGGGTCATTATTCAGTTATTGAAGTCAATAGTATTCCGGCCTGGAAGGGTTTGCAAAGTATTTGCTACATTGATATTGCACAATTATTAGTAGCAGATTTATTACAACGTCATTTATTTCATCATACTAACACGCCCAAATCAGTGGCACTGAAGTGATAGCGCAAGATCAGTTAATAAAGATGTTTTTAGAGGCCTGTGAACTTGAATTGCAAACCTTTAAACCCGGTAATGTCAGTGTTTATGCGGATGGTCATGATATGGTCGTTGACGATTTTCGGTTAAGTGCAAAAGTCAGTACTCAATCGATTACCAACCCAAAATATTCTTTGGGTGAAAAAATATACTATGCGGTAAGGCAGACGAGAGAAGCGGTTGGCTGTAACACTAATTTGGGTATTTTATTACTAGCAGCACCTTTGTTTGAGGCGGTTAAGTATTTAACCGTTTCTGTTTCTTTGCAACAAGCGGTGGAGCGAGTGTTAAAGGAGACGACATTAGCAGATGCCAATTGGGTATTTAAGGCAATAGCCTTAGCAAATCCAGGGGGATTAGGGCATTCAGAGCAACAGGACGTGCATAGAGAAGCCTCTGTAACACTTGTGGAAGCGATGGACTTAGCGAAGGATAAAGATAGAATAGCGGCGCAGTACGCTATGGGTTACAAAGATATTTTTACTGTGGCGATTTTAATGTACAATTCGTCTATGGATCGATGCTGTGATCCACGAGTTGCTTCGTTATCAGTTTATGCTGGGCTTCTATCACATTTTCCGGATAGTCATATTGAACGAAAATATGGTAAGAAATATTCTGATTTAGTGCAAAACAAGATGGAAAATATTGCGATTAGGTTGTTAGGTTCTGATGATTTTTCTGCTATAGAAGAGACGTTATATGAAATTGATTCTGAATTTAAGGGGTTAGGGATCAACCCAGGAACCACGGCAGATTTGACAGTTACAACTTTATTGGCTGTTTTTATTCAGGATTATTTTGTCCCGTCTTGATTTTGGACTAGAGTATGTCTGAGCCTATGTTGACGATAACGTACGCACCATTATTGTTAGTTGTTGCACTATTATGATGAGAATAAGGAGCGCTCAGGTAGGGGTTTGAATCATTGGCTTAAACAATAGCCTTTGAAAACAACACCTTAATTATTTGGTCTGTTTTTTGCTTGGGTTATGTTTTTCAGCCTAAAGTCGTGGCTTACAATGTTCACCAGAAACATTGATGTATATTTTATAGAAGGAAGCATAGAAAGTGTCTATACTTACGAAGGTTTTATCATTTTTTGATAAAGATAAATTTAAAGAGGATGGGGAGCCGGAAGGTTCTTCTGAAGCAATAGCAAGTGAACCAATATTAGAAACTAAAGAGGAAAGTACAAAAATGGCTAAAATTAATAACATGTGTGTGGGTGAATCATTAATCGGTGATGGTAACGAAGTTGCTCATATCGACTTGATTATTGGTCCACGTGGTAGCGCTGCAGAAACAGCTTTTGCTAACTGTATTACAAATAATAAAGACGGTTTCTCAAGTCTACTGGCAGTTGTTGCGCCAAACTTGATGGTTAAACCTTCGACCGTAATGTTCAATAAAGTAACGATTAAAGGTTCAAAACAAGCGGTACAAATGTTTGGACCAGCTCAACGTGGTGTTGCCATGGCCGTTGCTGATTCTGTTGAAGACGGAACTATTCCTGCAGATCAAGCTGATGATTTGTTTGTTGCTGTAGGTGTTTTTATTCATTGGGCTGCTGAAGACGATGCAAAAATTCAACAGTACAACTATGAAGCGACTAAAGAAGCGTTGGCACGTGCTGTAGCAGGTTCACCAACAGCGGCTGAAGTTGTAGCGGCTAAAGGGGAAGCAACACATCCTTTCGCAGCTAACTAAAATAAACCAGACTAAAATCTGATTTATTTTTGGAAAATACCTCGGCAGGTCCGGGGTATTTTTTTGCCTGAAATTTGACTCGAGGCTCAATAATGGGCTAATTGGGAGATGATACAGCTATCCAGGCGTTGATTATGAAGGGCACTGGCGATTAATGCCGTGTGGATATTCCGTTTTGTAAGTTGTTCTAGGTCAACCAAAGAACGAATGCCGCCGGCAGCCACCAGATCAATATCAGGGCGTTGTTCTTGGAGTATCGTGAGTTTGTTCAAATCAGGACCCAGTTGTCCCCCGATACGATCGAGGGTCATGGCAATGACGGTAGCCGGCCAAAGTAGTGGTTTTTGGAATAAAGGCACTGGACCTAAAGGTCGGTTATGAGAAAAATCTAGCGATAGGATGAAGGGTGGGCAATGAGAAAATAAGGTGTCCTCAATAGTTGTTTCAGGGTTAAGGCTTTCGGTTCCAATGATGGGGATAATTTTCTGATGTGACAGTGTTTGAGTTGCCCAAGCGCCTTGGTCGAGCCAAAAAGTTATATCAGGAAAGTGGTTTAATAAAGTAAGAATAAAATTATTGTTATTGCCTGTTTTCATAATGGCATTCAAATCAGCAATGTATATGGTATCGAAGGTATATAAAGAAAGAAAATCATGGATGACGTGGATGGGTTGACTCGATTTGCACAGCGGGCTATTTACCGGTTGATAATGTTTTCGGGTGCCATTTTTTGCATGAACAACGTGGCCGTCTAAGAGGTCAATAACGGGAATTAATTTCATGGTTACACTGTACGTTATGACCGCTAGGATAACCAGTTCCTTAAGTGGATTGCGATGAGAATTCTTGTTTTTGAATTTATTACCGGCGGCGGTTTTAATAATAATTTTTTGCCGCATTCGTTAGTTCAAGAAGGTGAATTGATGCGTTTGGCATTGCTTCTAGATTTGATGGCGATACCGGCCATAGAAGTCAGTTTAATGCATGATCCGCGCTTGCCACTTGATAAACGGATGCTTGATAATCAGATGGTTAAGATCATTCCAATAACGCCTCAGCAAGATTTCTGGCAGGTTTTAGCGGAACAAGCACCGTTGTGTGATGCGGTTTGGCCTATTGCACCTGAAAGTGAAGGTGTTTTGCAGGCAATTAGTTATTGGGTGGAGGCATCTGGACTAAAGTTACTGGGTTCGTCGTCGGAGGCGGTAGCGCTAACGGCAGATAAGTATCGGTTGTTTAAACGGTTAGAGCATCAGGGGATACCGCTTGTTAAAACCTATACGTTCACTGAATTAGACGTTTTGCCTTCAGGTCCGTGGGTTATAAAGCCTCGTGATGGGGTGGGTTGTGAAGGTATTGTTCGGGTTAATTCAGTTGTAGATTTTAAGGCGGTCACTGATCCGGAAAAGTTTATTATTCAACCGTTTGAAGCCGGCAAGTTATTAAGTTTATCGTGTTTGTTTAAAGGCGGTCGGGGGGTCTTGATTTGTATGAATGAACAAAGCATTAAACAAAATGAAGAGACCTTTGAGTTAGAGCGTATAACGGTTAATGTTAATCAAATGACAGCTGAGGTGCCGGTGTTGGTTGAGCAATTAGCGAATATTATTCCAGGGTTATGGGGTTACGTGGGTATAGATTTAATTTTAAGCACAGAGGGGTTAAAGGTGCTAGAAGTGAACCCGCGACTCACCACCTCATACAGTGGTATCCGATGTGCATTAGGAAGTAACCTCGGTGCCAGTATTATAGCTTTGCTAACGGGGGACATTAATTTTAAAGCCCAGTGTAACCAATCTATAACCATTGAAATACCACGGGAGAAAAGGTGAATAATAAGATTGTCGGGTGGGATATTGGCGGTGCACATGTAAAAGCGGCGTTAATAGACTTGGATAAGCAGATTATTCAGGTCATACAGCGGCCATGCCCTCTCTGGCAAGGTCTGTCTCATTTACAGCTTGCAGTGGCCGAAATAGTTCAGCAATGGGGGGATTTGTCAGGACCGCAGATTATGACGATGACCGGAGAATTGGTGGACTTGTTTAATGATCGGGAAGAAGGGGTTAATCAGTTGATCGCAACGATGTCACAAATTCATTTAGGTCAGCCCTTGTGGGTATACGCGGGGGATATTTCCTTTTTGCAACCGGCAGACGTTTTGCCGCGACATATTGATCACATAGCATCGGCCAATTGGCGAGCGAGTGCGCGTTATAGTGCGGAGCAACAAGATTCAGGGTTCTTTGTGGATATTGGAAGTACTACGACAGATATTTTGTTGTTCAATAAGGGCCTTATTCAAGGTCAGGCCGTCACTGATTTTCAGCGCCTGTGTTCTAGGGAATTGATTTATACCGGCATTGTTCGAACACCGCTGATGGCTATTACACAGACTATTGATTTTAAAGGTCAATCGGTCGGCGTTATGGCTGAGCATTTTGCCACGATGGCTGATGTTTATCGTATTGCTGGGGTTTTGGATGAAAGTCATGATCAATTACCGGCTGCCGATGGTGGCGATAAAACGGTCTCCCACAGTCTTCGCCGGTTAGCGCGAATGATTGGTTGTGATGTTAATGATTACGCTATTAGCGATTGGCAGGCGCTGGCAGAGCAATTTAAAAGTCAACAAATTTTAAGGATCCAACGGGCGGTCGAAAAACAATGGCTTGATGAACCTGACGGGGTGAGAAAATGTCTGGTTGGTGCAGGTATTGGTCGTTTTTTAGTTCGGGAAATAGCCGAACAGATGGCCTTTGAGTATTTAGATTTTAATGATTTATTTGCTGACCAGAAGCAGAAAGAGTCAGGCATCAGTTTGGCTGACTGTGCTCCTGCAGTTGCTGTTGCAAAGTTATGGCAGCAGTATAACTATTGTGTCAATTGATTGAAGTATCGATCAGTTTTGTCATGTATTTTAAATAGCATGTTACAATTTCATTGATTAGACGTGCCTTTTTTATTGTGAAAAACTGTTAATGTCCCCACCTAATACCCTTATTCATCAGTTACCCTATTATCCAGATAGTGCGGATGTTTTTTCCCCGTTGGCGAATAAGCCATGGTCTATATTTTTAGACAGTGGCGACCAGAATTCAAGATTGGGGCGATTTGATATTATTGTGACTGACCCGGTTTGTACCCTAGTGACTCGTGGGTTGGAAACAATCATTATTGATGAGCAGGGCGAACGGATGAGTGAAGAAGACCCTTTTTTACTGATTAAACAATGTTTGTTAGCCAGAAAATGTGACAGTGATATTGTGCCTTTTAGCGGTGGCGCGATGGGTTATTTTTCCTATGACTTATCGCGGCGGTTAGAGTCTTTACCGGCTATTGCACTCAATGCTGAGAATACGCCCGATATGGCGGTGGGTATATACGATTGGGCCGTGATTGTTGACCATGATAAGCAGCAAAGTTGGTTGGTGAGTCAGGGTATGTCTACGAAGACAACAGATAATTGGGATGCTTTGATTAGCCAATTTAGCCCACCGCATGAGCCTGAGGCTATTCCAGTCTTTAAAGTGTTAGGCGATATCCAATCAAATATGACACCGGCGCAATATGGTACCGCCTTTGATCAAATAAAAACTTATTTGAAGGAAGGAGATTGTTACCAAGTGAATCTAGCGCAGCGATTTAGTTGTCAATGTGAGGGTAATGCTTGGGAGGCTTATTTGCGGTTGCGTAGAATTAATTCAGCCCCTTATTGTGCGTATTTAAATTTACCGGATGTGCAAATTCTGAGTTCTTCGCCTGAACGTTTTTTGAGTGTTGATAACGGCCGGGTCGAAACGAAACCGATTAAAGGAACAATTGCCAGAAAGCCAGGCGTTTTAGAAAATGAAGCTCAAATTGAGGCGTTGGCAAATAGTTTGAAAGATCGGGCTGAGAATTTAATGATTGTTGACTTGCTCCGTAACGATATTAGTAAAAGCTGTCAGGCGGGTTCAGTTAATGTGCCGGCATTATTTGCTGTCGAGAGCTTTGCAACGGTGCATCATTTGGTTAGTACAGTAGAGGGTCAGTTAGAAGCGGGTTTACATGCGTTGGATTTGCTGCGAGGTTGTTTTCCTGGCGGCTCTATTACTGGGGCGCCTAAAATAAGGGCTATGGAAATCATCGAAGAATTAGAGCCAAATTGCAGAGGGGCTTATTGTGGATCTATTGGTTATATTGGATATAATGGCAATATGGATACTAATATTGCCATCCGGACATTGGTGTATTCTGAAAATACCTTACGCTTTTGGGCCGGTGGCGGCATTGTGAATGATTCTGTGCTTGAGGCCGAATATCAGGAGTGTTTTGATAAAGCGCAGGCAATTTTCAACTTATTGGAACAATTGAAGTATTGACCATTATGGTGCAAAGTTAGTGGGTTAGGTCATTAGTCTTATGCGGGTTATTAAACTGGGTGGGAGTTTTTCAACATCTCCAGAACTTTATAGTTGGATAAGAGCCGTTGTTGACTTGCCGGATGAACGCATAGTTATTGTGCCCGGGGGCGGCGGCTTTGCCGATCACGTGAGGAGTCTGCAAGCCTATTGGCATTTTAATGATTCTGTGGCGCATGAAATGGCTATTATGGCTATGCAGAATATGGCAGTGTTTTATGCTGGATTAGACCGTTCTGTGCAGGTCGCAACTTCACCTGAGGAGATACAGCGACTCTTTGAGCAGGGACAAGTACCGGTTTGGTCGCCGACATTACAATGGCTTGATCGACACAAGGTACCACATTCATGGGATGTTACTTCTGATAGTTTGTCGGTTGTGATTGCTCAGGTCTTGGCTGCAAAACAGTTGATACTGGTTAAATCAGTACGGGTCCCTAAAGATATAACGGTGGCAGAACTGGTTGAACAAGAGATTGCAGATAAGGCATTCAGTCGGTATATTAAAAACAATATTTTTGATTTAACGTTGAGTCACAAAGATGACTTTTTATTGCTTCCTGAGTTGCTAGAGAATAATTGAATTAAATCTATGAGTTACCCGACCAAAAAACCAGTCACTACCTTAACAGTAGCAGAACAATTGACGAAGAAACCACTGTTATTGATGGTTCAGTTTTTAACGAAACAATACAGAGAGGTCGTTTATCGTGCCCGGGAGTCTGTCGGTCAGCACAAAAGAGATATTGTTGTTTCCAGAGTTGAGGAAACCAGTGATAGTTTGCAGGTAACTAAAGAACAGTTTACCGATGCCCTGGAGAATTTTAAGCAAATTGTTCGTGTTGATGAGGCAGGCTTAGGCGATTGTTACCGTGATCTTAAGCGGCATTACGATAAAAGTGAAGCATGTTCAATTGCTGTTCACGATAAAATTAAAGCGATTGAAGAGGTGAGTGAAGCTTTGTTTAAGGAGTGGGAGCAAGAACTTGATCTTTATACTAACCGAGCTTTGAAGGCGCACAGTCGGCAGCAATTAAAAATCACTAAGTTACATTATAAGCGTTTAATTAAAGCAATGAAGCAGGCCGAGATGCGGATAAAGCCCGTTTTATTAGCGTTTAGAGATCAGGTGTTATTTATGAAGCATAATCTTAATGCGCAGGCGATAGCGGCTTTACAGCATGAATTAGCCGTTATTGGGTTTGATATTGCTCAGTTGATAGCAGCGATGGAGAAATCTATTACGGAAGCGAATGATTTTGTTTTCACCTTAGTTGAACAAAAATCATTGCCCCATTCAAAGTAGATATTTTTGGGTAAAAAAAAAGGAGCCTAAGCTCCTTTTTTTAAATAATTGACTTAATGTAAATCATATAGAATGTTGTTCATGCTTTCCTTTTGGAGTTGATCCTTATCTTTTTTCTGGTTCATGTCTTGTTCAAAGCGTTCATCTTCATAGGATTTAATCATCGCATCCCAGTTAGAAAACTTAGTATATTCAGGTCTGCCTGATTCTTGTAGCTCACCAAATTTGGCTTTACCGGCCGCGATGAGTTCAGCGCTGGTGTTACCATCAACAGCGTCTAAGAATTCTGAGTTTTTTTCAAAACCATTTTTCATCGTCCAGAAAGCTATTTCGAATTCCAACTTTTGGTGTTTGGGTAGGTATTCCTTCATGACCCGGACAGATTTAAAGGCTAGTTTACTTGTACGGCCATTAATTTGTCTTTCTCCACTGCAGCCGATACTCAGCATGGCAGTTAGGCAGATTAAAAGGATAAAGAGTTTTTTCATGGCATTACCTCATGCGTTTATTAGTTATTATTAAATTAGACTGGTTTTTATGAACGTTAGGCTATTTTACGCTAAACTGATCGATAACTTTGGAATCTCAACAAAGTAAATTAGCATTTTATTATAAGTATTATTAAACAATCTATGCTGGATTTTATTCAATTATTAAAGAATCGATATTTAAATCTTATAACCTATCAGGTTTCTGATGATACGCAAGTTACTCTTTATCAACAACGGATCGAACAACTGATCTTAGCAGAATCCTTTTTAAAGAAAGGGCAATTAATTTCAACGCATTCAGAGCGAGCATTACAGGTCGTCGTTATTGGCCCAACTCAGGTCGGTAAAAGTTCTATTGTTAATTTATTGTTAAATAATACGATTGCTGGTGTGAGTGCGCTAGCGGGGTATACGGTACACCCACAAGGTTTTTTAGCGGGTGTCTCAGGCCATGACCACCAATGGTTAGAGGGTCATTTTGGTGATTTTAGACGTGTCGAAATGAAAGATTTGAATGCGCAAGATTATAATGCGTATTCGTTAATGCCGGCAGATAAGGTACCCCCAACGCCATTGCCTGATTGTTTGCTTTGGGATTTGCCTGATTTTGATTCGATTGATGCAGCGGGTTACCGTGAAGGTGTCTTAACCACCATTGGGTTAGCGGACATAGTTGTACTGGTGGTGAGTAAAGAGAAATATGCTGATCAGTCAGTTTGGGAAATAATGGCGTTGTTAGAGCCGTTAAAGTTACCGACAATTATTATTGTTAATAAATTGGTGGCCGATAGTCAGCAGGCTGTTTTGTTATCACTGGGTGACAAATGGCGACAAGCTCGAAAAGATGCAGTGCCGACAATTATCCCGCTTAATTACCAATCTTCTGGGCGTTTGGAGACTTGGCCACAAGTTGAATTTGAAAGTGCTAGACGTGCATTTACAGAGGCTGTGAGTCAGCGTAGACCCTCTGAGCAATCAAGTTTTGAGAAAGCTTATTTGAATCAGCACTGGCAAGGATGGTTGGCGCCTATTCGAGAAGAAGAAACAGCATTAAAAACGTGGGGTCAGTTGTTAGATCATGCGGTTAAAGAGGCACTGGCACAATACGAGCGTGATTATTTAGAGCATCCTCACCATTATGAGACCTTTCAAAATGCTTTGTTGGAATTGCTGACATTACTGGAAATTCCCGGGTTAGCTAAGATTTTGAGTAAAATACGTAGGGTTCTAACCTGGCCCGTTCGTCAGGTTTTCAGATGGGGTCGGTTTGGTAAACGTAGTAGTGATGCGGTTGATATTAGCCAAGAAATTAATCTACTGAATCAAAAAGCAGAGCATTTTTTAATTCAGATTTCTGAAAAGATTATTGACCAGATTGATGATGAGCCGGAAAAGGCACAATGGTGGAAAGAAATGAATGCCGTTATGCGCTCAAATCGTCAAGAAATTATGGAGGGCTTTGGTCAGGCAGCATTGGTTTATCACGAGGACTTTCAAGGCGAGGTGGAGGACATTGCGCAACGGTTATACCGTAAGTTGCAAGACCAGCCGGCTGTTTTAAATAGTCTTCGAGCGACTCGATTAACGACTGATTCGGCTGCGATAGCATTGGCAATAAAAACCGGCGGTATTGGGTTACAGGATTTAATAATTACCCCATTAATGTTGTCAGTTACATCGCTGTTGGCTGAAAGTGCATTAGGGAGTTATATCGGCCGACTGGAAATGGAATTAAAACAAAAGCAGTTAGCGACGGTTAAGCAACAGTTGTTTTTAGCAGCAATGAAAGTGCCGATGGCTAAGTTGCCTGAGCAAATGGAACAGAACAAGCGTTTTAATATTTCGTTAGATCGGGTTGAGCAGGCCGAGCAACAGTTAAAAGAGAAAAAGCATGGATTACGATTATTCTGAATTAGTTAGAAAAGCACAAAAATGGAGTGAGCAGTCTTTTGGCATGGGTTGGGTCAGTCAGGCTGGGGTTCAGAAATTATCTGAAGCAGAGCTTAATAGCGCCGATGCCTTATTTTCGAATGCGGGTCAACGGCCATTGATTGTCGCTTTCTTAGGAGGTACCGGGGTCGGTAAGAGTACGTTGATTAATCGTTTGGCAGGCAAAGACATTGCTCGTACGGGTGTAGAGCGCCCGACTTCTCGAGAAGTAACACTGTTTTATCATCAGTCAGTTGCTTTGCAACAATTTCCGGAACATTTACCGATTGATAAGATTAGAACGGCTCCGCATCAAGATGATGCGCATAAAGACGTGATGTGGGTCGATATGCCGGATATGGACAGTACGGAAATGGAAAATAAAGCATTGGTTTTAGAGTGGCTGGCACATGTTGAAGTTTTGGTTTATGTGGTTAGTCCCGAGCGCTACCGTGACAACAGAGCTTGGCAATTATTATTAGCCGAAGGGGGGAAACATGCCTGGCTATTTGTAATGAATCAATTTGATCGGGGGCAACCCGAACAACAGGCCGATTTCGTACAGCAGTTACATAAAGCGGGTTTTGTTGACCCTATTATTATCAATACGATTTGCGCTGGCGAGAAGAGCAAGAGCGAGAAAGATGAATTTAACCGACTGGGCGTAACCATTCATCAATTAGCTAATCGTCAAACGATTGCTGAAATTGAATACCGAAGTCTACAGCTAAAAATAGCTGATTTAAAACAGCGCTTAGAGGCTTGCTTGGGTCGGTTTGGTATGGATGATGCTCACCAGCAATTGGTTGATAGTTGGTTGCTTAATTGGCAGCGAAATAAAGATATTCTAGAACAAGGGATGGTTTGGCCGATTCAATGTATGGCTGCAGATTATGCTGAGAAAGAGAGTCACTTATTTGAAGGATTATTTCGTCGAAAGAAAGAGCGGGAAGAGCCTAAAAAGTCAGTTAAGACAGAATTCTGGGATGCATGGGCGCAAAGTCGTTATGAAGATGAGTTGGATCAGTTGATCCTCATAGCCGATGATCAACGTCTCGCATTAACGCCACTTAGACAAGGACTGCTGCCCTTACGTGCATCGGCTAAAAGTAAAGTTGAAGCGCATGTGGAATTAGCTGTTAGGGATGCTCTCGTTAAGCCAGGCAATGGCGTGCAACGATTTTTTATGAAGTTATTCGCCTTTCTGGGCGCAGTGTTACCGTTATCGGCTATGAGTTGGGTGGGTTACCAGGTGTTTGAAGGTTATTACCAGAGTGGGTTAACGGAGCGCGCTTATCTTGGAACTGATTTTGCTATTCACAGTATTTTATTGATTTTAATTACCTGGTTATTGCCTTTTTTCATACAAAAGCAATTAAAGCCCTCGATGGAGAAAGTTGCTCTTAAAGGGTTGGCGACCGGTTTAACGAAAGGACTTGCAGCACTGAGTACTGAGACACTGAAAGTAGTAGCGGAAAATAAAGAAGCACGTGATCTTATGCTCGCAGAAGTACAGGCCTTAATTCAGCAGTGTGAAAGTACTGGTACAAAGCCTCAAACAATTGAAAATAAAACGTTGTCGCGGATGTTGATTTCGGGACGTAAATAAATGTACGGGCTAAGAGTAGAGCGAGTTATTTATTAGAAACGTCTTAAAGAAAGTGGTCAAGGGTGATTGAGTTAATACGTTTTTGTGTCTTGGCCTCAGTTTTATCCGCAGTCGTGTTATAACCCCATAAGGCAAACGACAAGGTGACTGTAGTAAGGCGGTTGTTGGCAATCACATTCAGCAAGGTTGGCAGTCGATCTTCGACAAAATGAATGTTCTGCTGTGGGTTTTTTTCTAGCAGTTCATTCAGTACTGTTTCTTTACTCATTTGCCGGTCTAAGCCATAGATGTTATCGCTAGGCAAATCAATTTCATTCGCCGCCAGTATTTGGCTAACAAAGCGTTCTTGTTTTGTGGTGACAATAGTCCAAGGTTGGTGACTTAGGTTTTTTAATTTTTCACGTATTCCGGGAAAAAGTGGATTCATGGATACCCACTCGTCTAGATTGTTTTTAATCCAGTGGTCACGAATGCTCCCAAACAATTTTTTAAGGGCTTCGGGGTTTTGGCTAGATTCCACAAGGACTTGCCGTTTGAGGGTGTTGAAGTTGTTAATAATAGAATTAATGCTTTGACCTAGGTAAAGAAGACGCATGATTAAAATGGCCTCAAAACCTGTTTCAATGACCGGGCGGGCCAAGCGAAATTGGTTTATTAATTCTGTGCTTGGAAGGGGGGAGGTCATATCAGGCCATATTTGTATGGCTGCTTTCCAACCGGTTATACCGGTTTCAATAGCGCTGTCGCAGATGACACCATCAAAGTCGAGAGCATAGATAACAGATTTTTTCATAAGTTGTTCTCGTGAAGGGTGGCCAGTAAAAACAGACGCTATTATATTTGAATTTAAATAATTTAATAGAATCAAATCAACGCATACTGTAGAATTATTCAGGCAATAAAGGGGGCGACATGGCTTCGACGTGGATAGCAAAACCTTGAGTGCATGCCGAGGACAGTACACCTCGTAAAATCTACTGAACTTAAAGTATTCGCAAATGACGAAAACTACTCAATGGCTTTAGCTGCGTAAAACCAGCACCATTCCTCTGACTGTGTGTGCTTATGCGGGCAGAGTTCTTCGGAACACTCAGAGGTCATCTCACATAAGATCGCGCCAAGGCTTCGTTCGTAGCTGGAAGCGTTAAACTTAATCGAAATCGCTGATAGTTTTCTTGGCCTGTCGGGTAGCTATGAGTTAAACAAAAGCACGGGATAAGCATGTAGACCTTATGGCGGAGTGTTTGCGGACGGGGGTTCGATTCCCCCCGCCTCCACCAATTTTGAAAATAACCCTTTGAAATATAAGGGTTATTTTTTATCAAAATGTCATTGATTTTCACTGGTGAGATACACAGGTGAGATACAATGACAGTTCAAAACCCATCTTATTTACTCAAATCACGACATGGGATATGGTATTTTCAAGTTCAAATACCAAAAAGATTCTCTCAGACCCAAAAAAGACAATTATTTAAGAAATCGTTAAAAACAACCAATCGTCTGTTAGCATTAAAGCAAGCAAGGATATGGTGGTTGAAAATGGAAGAAAATGATTTTCAATGGGAAGAAGAAGCAGAAACACTCAATGAGCAATATCATCAAGGTAAATTAATCTATCAACGGTTAAATAAACTTGATAGTAATGACCCTGTTGAGATTGCTGAGTTTCTTGAGTCACTAACATTAGGTGAAGAAACTGCTCTGAGAGTCTATAACGACTCTCTGGCACGTCAAACACAACCAACTAGTAGTCAGTCTACAAGTGATGTTTTTTCACTCTCTCTGTCTGAACTGACTGAAAAGTTCATTGCAGAAAAGAGAATCAATTGGGGTGAGAAACAAAGAGACTCAACAGAACATAAAGATTATAGACCTAAGATTTCTTTGTTTATTGAGTTAGTTGGAAACAAAAAGGGCAGTCAATTAACGAAACAGGATGTCATCAAATACAAAGAATCATTATTTAAGATTCCTGCAAATAGAAGTAAGGTCAAACAATACCGAAACAAATCCATTATTGAACTATTGAGTTTAGATATTCCAGAAAGTGAATTATTGAGTAATACGACAATTCAAAATCACTTCGTTAAGATTGGCACATTCTTGGATTGGATGGCACAAAATGGATACTGCGATTCATCATTAAAAACACCACTTCATGGGGTCATCAAAAAAACTAAGATTGTTTCACAACATAGAGATGTTTTTACAGAGGATGATTTGAAGTTGTTGTTCAATAATGACTATTACTTTAGGAATAAACATCGAAAAGCAAGTCAGTATTGGATTCCACTGCTTGGGTTATTTACGGGTGCTCGTATCAATGAACTATGTCAGTTATATGTATCTGACATTAAAGAAGTTGACGGAGTTTGGGTGATTGATATCAATGGAGAAGATAGTAAGAAATTGAAATCACTTAATGCACAAAGACAGATTCCTATTCATTCAATACTCATTAATCAATTAAGATTCCTAGAATATGTCAAAAAGTTACGAAGAAAAGAAACCAGATTGTTTCCTGAACTTGAAGAGTCACGAGATGGGTATAGTCATGCATTTTCGAAGTGGTTTAATCGGACATACAAAAAGAATGTGAATGTCGGACAGTTAGAAACAGAGCAGAAGAATTTCCACTCCTTTAGACATACCCTGAGTAATTATTACAAACAACTGGGTGGAATAGATGAATATCGTGTTGCAGAAATTATTGGGCATAAGTCTGAAACCACCTCCATCACCTATGACCGTTACGGTAAATCCAGTGCCATTACACAGAAGAAGGAATTGATTGAGCAATTAAAACTTGATTTCATTAAGTTTGATAAATTTAGAATTTGGGAGAATTGAGATGATGGAAAAAGAGAAATACAGAAGTATGTTTGATGCATTTCACACCGAACATAAGAACCCAATTAAACATTTGTTTAGTTGGGTTTTTTATTATGGAGGTTTTCTCAAGAGTAGGACAATAATGCTAAACTCAGACTAAGATTGTTTTATTTTCACAGTATATGGATTGAAATATGAACGGAACAGAAAAAATCACTCTTCAACAACTTGAATCATTCCTCTGGGAAACAGCAGACATCCTTCGTGGGAATATGGATGCATCTGAATTCAAGGACTACATCTTCGGAATGATGTTTCTTAAACGACTCTCTGACTCATTTGATGAGGAAGAAGAGAAAGTCATTCAACATTATCTCTCTAAAGGTAAAACACAAGCACAGGCAGAAAACCTTGCAACAGATGAAGATGAATACGATAAAACTTTCTTTGTTCCAGAAAGAGCACGATGGAGAAACATTAAGGACTTAAAACATGACATCGGTGCAGGACTGAATAAAGCAACAGAAGTCATTGAGGAACATAACTCTTCATTAGAAGGTGTGTTGGTTTCTATTGATTTCAATATCAAAAATAAACTCTCAGATAAGAAGTTACAGGACTTACTTTCTCATTTCTCTACACATAGACTCAGAAACGAAGACTTTGAGAGTCCTGACTTGTTAGGTAGTGCTTATGAATATCTGATTAAGATGTTTGCAGACTCAGCAGGTAAGAAAGGTGGTGAGTTCTATACACCCAGTGAAGTTGTTCTGTTATTAGTTTCATTACTTAAACCTCACGCAGGAATGAAAGTCTATGACCCAACAGCAGGGTCTGGAGGTATGTTAGTCACGACAAGAAACTATCTTGCAAGTCATAAAGAGAACCCATCTAATTTGTCACTGTTTGGTCAAGAGATGAACTTGAACACATGGGCAATCAGTAAAATGAATATGTTTCTGCACGGTGTGTTCTCAGCAGATATTCGTAAAGGAGATACTCTTAGAGACCCTCAGCATATTGAGAATGGTGAGTTGATGACTTTTGACAGAGTAATTGCTAATCCACCTTTTTCATTAAAGAAATGGGGGAAGGATGAAGCAGATAATGATGCGTTTGGACGATTCCCTTATGGCACCCCCCCTAAAGACGCAGGTGACTTAGCATTCATTCAACACATGATTGCATCCGTTAATGCAGAAGGCATGATGGGTGTTGTTGTTCCTCATGGTGTTCTGTTTCGGGGTTCAAGTGAGAAAGAGATTCGTAAAGGGATTTTAGAAGATGATTTACTGGAAGGAGTGATTGGTCTTCCGTCATCATTATTCTATGGCACAGGTATTCCAGCAGCATTGTTAATCATTAATAAGAACAAGGCAGAAGAGAGAAAGAACAAGGTTATCTTTATTAATTCTGAGTTGGAGTTTGAGGAAGGTAAGAATCAGAACAAGTTAAGAGATTCAGATATTGAAAAGATACTGAATACTTTTGATAACTATGAAGACATTAAACGATACTCAAAAGTAGTGGATATAGAAGAGATTCGTGAAAATGACCATAACCTGAATATTCGTAGATATGCAGATACATCACCACCCCCTGAGAACTTTGATGTGAAGGCAATACTGGGTGGTGGCATTCCCGTTTCTGAGATTGAAGAAGAATACATTCAAGAGACTTTACAGGGAATGGATGTGAGTTGTGTCTTTGATAGAAAAGATGATGACTACTATGCGTTCAAGAGTGAGATTGAAACGAAGGAACAGATACGGGAATTCTTAGGAATTGAAGAGCAGGCAGTAATTAGTCAGTTTGAAAGATGGTGGGATAAGTATCGTGTGTCACTGCATGAGTTAGATGCAGAAGTTAAGAAGTCAGAAGATGTGATGTGGGGTTACCTGAAGGAATTAGGGTATGAGTGAGATGGTGGTTCCTGATGGGTGGGAAATTAAACAACTTGATAAATTCTGTGACAAGGTGACAGATGGGACTCACGATTCACCCAAAAGGAAAAATTCTGGAATTAGACTGGTAACTTCTAAAAATCTATTAGCATCCGGCAAGTTAGACCTTTCATCCGCATATTACATTTCAGAACAAGACTTCGTTGATATTGAAAAAAGAAGCAAGGTTGATGTGGGTGATGTAATTTTTGGAATGATAGGAACAATTGGAAATCCAGTTGTTATCTACGATTTATCTGTTCCATTTGCGATTAAAAATGTTGCACTTTTTAAGTTTAGTGGAGATTTTGATAGGGCAAGATGGGTTCAATATTATTTAGACTCAGATGAATTTAAGTTACATATAGAACGAAGTCAGACTGGGAATGCACAACGATTTGTTGGTCTTGGTTTTTTACGAAATACAATTATCCCAGCACCACCCATAGAAGAAATCACCAAAATCGCATCCATACTCACCTCAGTGGATGAAGTGATAGAGAAGACTCAGTCACAAATCAACAAACTCCAATACCTGAAGAAAGGGACGATGAATGAGTTGCTGACGAAAGGCATCGGTCATACAGAGTTCAAGGATAGTCCTGTTGGGAAGATTCCTGTTGAGTGGGAGGTTCAGGAAATAGAGTCGGTTATTAATAATTTGATTGATTACAGGGGGAAAAGTCCACCAAAATACTCATCTGGTGTTCCTCTTTTGACAGCAAAAAACATTAGGAAAGGATATATAGACTCAGAACCACGAGAGTTTATTGAGGAGGATAAATTTGATAGTTGGATGGTTAGAGGGATTCCAACTGTAGGTGATGTGTTTTTTACTACAGAAGCACCATTAGGAAATGTTGCTCTGGTTCCAGACTATAAATTTGCAATTGGACAACGGGTGATTGCATTATGCCCTGATGTGGATAAGTTAAATTCGGTTTATTTATTATATGTTCTTCAAGGTGAAATAGTTAAGAAACAGTTGTTTTTAGACTCAACTGGTTCAACAGTTTCTGGTGTAAAGCAATCTACCTTTAGGAAAATACTTATCTTATCCCCCCCCCCTACCAGAACAACAAAAGATAGCATCCATTCTTTCTTCCATGGACAGTTACATTGAAGAGAAACAACGCAAACTCCAACAGACTCAATCTCTCAAGAAGTCATTGATGCAAGACCTTTTGACAGGGAAAGTTAGGGTTACGGTGCATTGATGAATGAGTTGCTGACGAAAGGCATCGGTCATACAGAGTTCAAGGATAGTCCTGTTGGGAAGATTCCTGTGGGGTGGGAAGTTAAAGAATTAGTTCAGGTGGGTAGGTGTATTAGAGGACTTACTTATTCACCTGACAATGTTGTTGAAAATGGTTTGTTGGTTCTTCGGTCTTCTAATGTTCAGGATGGAAGGTTGTTATTTGAAGATAATGTCTATGTGGATTTAAAAGTGGGTGATGAGTATCTTTCTAAAAATGGAGATATTTTGATTTGTGTTAGAAACGGGTCAAGACGGTTACTTGGTAAAAGTGCCACAATTACAAGTAACTGCCCTAAATCAACACATGGGGCATTTATGACTGTTTTTAGGGGTGAATTAAATTTTTATGTTAAACATTTGATGAAGTCTGAAATGTTCTTTAGGCAGGTGTCAATTGATATTGGGGCA
>Ga0233439_10001006_pt1 | contig 37968 bp, 34 predicted proteins | sample SI_123_September_6_FD_182713 | JGI IMG/M metagenome (GOLD analysis project Ga0233439, IMG submission 182713) | Seawater microbial communities from Saanich Inlet, British Columbia, Canada - SI_123_September2016_100_MG | ecosystem: Environmental > Aquatic > Marine > Inlet | place: Canada: British... | reverse complement strand
ATCAATACCACTGGCTTTGCCCCTATCGAACATAGCCAGTAATGTGTCGTTGTCGACCTCTAGCGCGATATGCAAATCATAGTCATGCTGGTCAATAAACTCGAATGGCGAATCGGGAACTTCAAAAAATGCCAGAAACGATCCATCGCCCAACTGGTAAAAGCTGTGTAGCGCTTCCGTTTTCCGACCTGTCTTGGTTTCACCGATCGGAAAGGCATCTGCAAGCGGCAGGCCTAGAAAATCCTCATAAAACTGCCGGGTTTCTTCCGAATCACGACACCGATATGCATTGTGGTGTAGGCCCTTAATCACCATATCTTGCGGTTTCCTATGCTAATCATGGTTAACCCAACATAGCTCGAATTTAACTCAAACGGAATGGAAATAGTGGTGAGCTACGCCCCTGTATTCGCTTTATATGAGCATCACGGGCGTGATCTTGTTCTCGTTGAGTCGGCGACAGCATTGCAATTTCGGCTGTTTTACACTATATAGTCACCACTGAGTTGCAGAATGTAGCGCAGTTAATTACTGAGACGTTTACATATTATCCAACAGAAGGAGGATAACCATATGACGACTACGATCACTCGACAAAGTTTCGAGCGCCGCAAGCCGGATCGCCGTAGCTTCGAATTTTCTTCATTCAGTACCAATAATCGACGGACATCGAGCCGCCGAGACGTTATGGATCGTCGCGATGATCCGTTCTGGCGTTTCAGCTGGTTACGTACCGCCGTTACTCAGCATCTTGGTTGCTGAGTAGAATACCGAATTCACGTCCAACCCCAAGTGGACGTAAACAGAAACGCGCTGCATGAAAATGTAGCGCGTTTTCTTTTGGCATCAGCTTACGTAAAAAAGAAGTCTGCGGATCATTCCGATATCCCCTCGGATATAGCACATCTGGGGGGTGGCGGTGGGCTGTTCCGTCTCATAGACTTCCATTCAAGAAACAACGAACGCTCATCAGAGCGCAAATGGGAGAATTCGGTAGTCGATGTATTATTTATCCGCTGACGTCGGTGGGACGTTCACAGACCTTGTTCTGATCGATACGAATGCTGGTCGGGCCCACGTTGATAAAGTGCCCTCAGCAGAGCGAGGTTCCGCCGCTTCAATCGTAAAAGGGTTAGACCGAATCGTTGAGAAAGCCGGATTGGAACGATCCCATGTGGATTTGTTTGTGCACGGCTTTACGGTCGGCACTAATGCTTTCCTGATGCGGACCGGGGCCAGGGTTGTCATGGTTCTAACCGACGGTTTTCGCGATGTATTGGAAATCGGGGACCAGCTTCGACCTGAATTGTATTCGCTGCAACAAAACAAGCCGGTGCCGGTTGTTCCCCGGTCGCGTATTCTTGAAATTGCCGAGCGCATTGATTCATTCGGTGAGGTGGTTCAGGAAATTTCCGATGATGATATTGCGCGGGTCATTGACGATATTGCGGCGCTGGAACCGGAAGCTATCTCGGTTTGTTTGAATTTCTCTTTCGTCAATGATGTGCACGAACGCAAATTAGGTGAAGCTCTTCGCCAGAAATTCACCGATATTCCGGTTTACCTGTCTTGTGATGTGAACCCGGAAATCGAAGAATATCCCCGAACCAACACCACAGCGATTGCGGGTTATTTGGGGCCAATCATTGATAAATACCTGCGCCATCTGGAAAAGGATTTGCAGGACAGTGGCGTAACCGCGCCATTGCGCCTTATGCGAAGCGACGGTGGCATGTCGACCCCTCGGGCGGCCCGAACCAATCCGGCAACCATGATGCTTTCAGGGCCAGCAGGCGGTGTTATTGCAAGCGCGTATCTCGGCCAAAGGCTTGAGATTGAAAACCTTGTAACCTTTGACATGGGTGGAACGTCAGCCGACTTTTCCACGATCGTGGGCGGCTCCCCGAAAAAAGTGAACAGCCGTAGCATTGATGGCCAGCCGCTGCGTTTACCCACGTTGGATATTGAAACGATTTCCGCCGGCGGCGGCTCCATCGGCTGGATTGATCGAGGCGGTGCTATTCGCGTTGGCCCTCATTCCGCAGGATCCATTCCGGGTCCGGCGTGTTACGGTAAGGGTGGTGTGGATGCGACGATCACCGACGCATCCGTTGTTCTTGGCTTGCTGGCACCAGAAGACTACCTGGGTGGTGAAGTTGCCATTGATCCGGTATTGGCCCGTAAAGCCGTACAGGAACAGGTGGCGACACCGCTTGGATTGTCAGTGGAAGAAGCGGCACTTGGTATTGTTTTTGTGGCTAATGCCTTGATGAACCAGGCGATCCGTACACTGTCCGTGGAACGCGGGTTGGATATCAGGCGGTTCTCTCTATTGGCATTTGGCGGTGCCGGGCCACTGTACTCATCATACCTGATACGGGATCTGGGCATGAGTGAGGTTATCGTGCCGCGCCACCCGGGCGTTTTTGCTGCGGAAGGATTGCTGCTCAGTGATATCCGCCATACCGCACAGCGACCCTATCGCCGATCACTGGCGAGTATTGATCAAGGCGAAATTGCCAGTGTCCTGGCTGATATTATCAGTGAACTTGCTCAAGAACTGGACGCCGATGGTGTGCCTGAGGATAAACGGGAGTTTCATTGTAGTGTTGATTTGCGCTATGTGGGTCAGTTCCACGAAATTGATATCCTGATCAACACACCAAATGACACCGATTGGTGGAATTCGAGCAAGACTTTCGATGATTTTGTCGAACTCCACGATACATTGTTTGGCCACGCCGATCAGGACGAGCCGCTTGAATCCATTTGCCTGCGGGTTGAAGCACAAGGCTACATTGATAAGCCGGAACTGGTGAGCGATCCTGATGCTGCTCCCCATGCAGCCGAACCCTATGGCACGCGTGATGTTTACATTGAAAAGAATGGTGACTGGCAAGCGTGTGACTTGTACCGCCGCGAAGATTTGAGCATCGGCGCGTTCTTTACGGGTCCCGCTATTGTCACACAGGTGGATTCCACAGTCCTGATCCTTTCGGGTCAGGCTGCCCATGTTGTTAAAGATGATGTGATACGCATCCGAGAAACCGAAGGAGACAAATAATGAGCGTAGATGTGATCAGCCGCGATATTTTTCAGCATGAGCTGATCGGTATTGCCGAAGAGATGTCGGTATCACTGCGCCATTCAGCTTTCTCATCGATTATTTGGGATATGTATGACTACGCTTGCGGACTGATGTTGCCAAACGGTGATATGATCTCGCAAGCACAAACAATTCCGGCGCAATTGGGCGTTATGCCCACGGCTGTGCATCACATGTTTGATGTTTTCCCTGTTGATACCTGGGTAGATGGCGACATCATTGTCTGCAATGATCCATATCGGGGATGCACACATACACCTGACATTTGCCTGTTCAGCCCCGTCTATGTGGATGGTGAGATCGTCGCAATTTCGTCGACAATTGCGCACCACATTGATGTGGGTGGAAAAGTGCCAGGCACCGAAGCAGCCGATAATAAGGAGATATTTGAAGAAGGCCTGGTTCTGCCGCCTGTCAAGATTATGGAGGCGGGTAAGCCTGTTAAAGCGATCTTCGATATCATCGCCAATAATGTTCGCGACCCGCGGGCGAGTGCAGGCGATCTGCGCGCCCAGATTGCTGGCTGCCGGACGGGCGAGCGCCGCATCCGTGATCTTTGCAAGCGCTATGGCATTGAAGGTTTTAAAGAACTGGCCGCAGGATGCCTCGATTACTCAGAAACCTACATTAGCCGGTCGATTGAAGACATCGGAGACCGTGTGTCGGAAGCCGTTGTTTTGATTGAGGATGAAATGGCCAGTGAAGAGCCTATTCGTCTTCAGTTGAAAACATGGATTGAAAATGGCCGATTGGTGTTGGATTTCGGCGGCTCCAGTGAACAGCGGGCCAATGGACTGAACTGCCCTATTTCTTCAACCATATCCATGGTGCATTTTGGCGTTAAAGCCATTTTTGCATCGGATTTACCACAGAATTCCGGTATCAATCGTCCTCTGGATATTCGAGTGCCAGACGGTTGCGTGTTATCGCCGATACACCCGGCGGCCGTTTCTGCCCGTCATATAACTGAAAATGCGGTATCAGACCTTGTCATCAAGACCCTGTCACCACTCTCACCCGAAACCGCATCGGGTGGGGCTCATTCTTCATTCCCCACGTTTGTAGCCGGTGGAGTTGATGATCGTGCAGGTAGCGTAAAGCCCGGTGAACCTGCACAATATTCAATGATTTCCGATATGCTTGGCGGCGGCATGGGCGGCTATGATGGCCACGACGGTATGAGCGCCATTGATACCCATGGCGGTAACTGCCAGTTGCTTTCGGCAGAAATCATGGAAGCCATGAGTCCGGTCAGGGTTATTCGATCTGAATTGGTGCCATCATCCGGGGGGGATGGAAAGTACCGTGGTGGTCTCGCGATCCGGCGCGATTATGAGATACTATCGTCAGCAGCCGTCGTTTCGGGGTACTTACAGCAATCCACAGATGAGACGGCCAGTTGGGGTTTCAATGGTGGTGAAGGTGGGGGTAAATCCCTTGCCTTGTTGAATCCTGATACGAATCACGAAACCAACCTACGGTCCAAATTTGTCGGGCTTGAACTGAAAAAAGGCGAGCGCTTTCGATTGCAAGCCGCGGGCGGTGGCGGTTGGGGGAAACCCGAAGAACGCTCCCAAGACCTTATCGATAGAGATATTGAAGAAGGCTATGTCAGTTCGGTTTGATGATGGTGTCAGGCAGCCTTCTTGGCGCTTTCGATAAAGGCGTCAACGTGGTCAGCGTTGGTATTAAAGGCTGTAACCAGGCGGATAACGCGGCCCGCTTTGGGTTCATCCCAGCGATAGAACTCAAACCCGTCTGCATACAGGCCACTGATCACGGCTTCAGGTAATTTCACGAAAATTTCGTTGGCGTCTACCGGGGTTTGGAATTCGGCACCTTCGATATCCCTGAGGCCCTCGGCCAGGATTTTAGCCATGGCATTGGCGTGGGTCGCATTTTTCAGCCACAGATCGTCGGTCAGGTAAGCATCGAACTGTGATGAAATGAACCGCATCTTTGAAAACAGGTGCCCGGCGCGCTTGCGCCTGAAGGCAAAGTTCTCGGCCATATCCGGGTTGAAGATGACAACGGCTTCTGCTGCCATGCACCCGTTCTTGGATCCCCCGAAGGACAAAATATCCACGCCGGATTTCCAGGTCGCTTCTGCCGGACTACACCCTAAGCTGACAATCGCATTGGCGAACCGGGCACCGTCCATGTGTACGGTAATGTCATGGGCATGTGCCCAATCGCTGATCTCGCGCACGGTATCATTGGGATATACAGTACCGGCTTCGGATGCCTGTGTCAGGCTGATGGCTGATGGCAGGACGTGATGAACGTCGCCCTTGATGATATGTTGTTCAGCCACCTTCAGGCTTTCAGTTGATATTTTCCCGCCCACATCGTCGAGGGATATGAGCTTGGCTCCACCGCTAAAAAACTCAGGTGCACCACATTCGTCCACCTGGATATGTGATTTAGGATGGCAGAAAACAGCCCCCCATGGCGGGGTCATGGCGGAAAGCGCCAGCGAATTTGCCGCCGTACCCGTGGCCACCAGAAAAACGGTGGCATTCGTTTCAAACAAATCACTGATTTTGCTTTCTACTTTTTTCGTCAACGGATCATTGCCATAGGGCATGGTGTGGCCTTCATTGGCGCGGATCAGGGCTTCCAGAACTTCAGGTGAAGCGCCGGTTGCGTTGTCGGAACAAAAATTCATGAGCTGTGGTCCAGTGAGGGTGAGCGAATTTCGACAGGCGAAAAAGTTATGGGGTCCGTTAATACACGAAACGCTTGGGTATCAACAACCCGAGACTGTTCAACAGACATGATGACCCATAGAAGATCAGGCTCATAAACCATTGAGCGGTCGGTCTCTGACGGCTCAGCGGCGTGATCAGGGTGGGAGTGGTAGTGCCCGATAATATCATCGTCGCCACCTTCCAGTTCCCGCATAAGATCGAACCGGACCTTGGGGTCAACTTCGAAACTATCACGAAGATTGGACGTGGAGACGTTTGGGCTGGGCACAATTCGAGTAACGATGCGATCTGTACCGCCCTCGTCAATTTGACCCACAATCAGGCCACAGCACTCATTGGGATAATCGGCCTCAGCAGCGCGTTGCATTCGTGCCAGATGATCGGGTTGGAACAGAAGCATTATGGTTCGAGCGCAATGGTGCCAATAACCGTGCCTTTACTCATATCGATGATCACGGCCTTTTGGCAACCCAAGTCGTCGCCGGTCAGATGAATAACCAACCTGCGACCATCGGGGGTGGCTTTTGCGATCTGGCATCCGCTGTTGCCTTGCAGGGCAATCTCACCAAATCCGGTCATTGTATCGCTCATCGGTGTGGCATCTGTGTTGGGATTTGAGCTGGTTTTGCTCAGCAATCCATAGACAAGCAGGAGCACACTCAAAACAATCAGAATTCCCATTCCGATGACCAGGGCTTTCAGATACTGCATGGTATGGTAGACCTTTGCTATTGTGACGACACACAACGACAATAGGACAGCGTCTTTGCCCTCATCGCCAGAACAATCTCAGGACACGTATTTAAGGGTATCTGTGCCATCGGGCAAGGGTGGCGTGCGTCTTGATCGGTTTCTGACGGATGCGTTCGATAGCTATTCACGCAACCGCTTGCAGGGCTTGATCGCGGGTGGGCTGGTGCAAGTGAATGATGTGGTGGTGGTCGAAGCCAAACGTAAGGTCGCCGATGGCGATATGTTGGTTGTCAACGTTCCACCCCCAACACCAATGACCCTGGAAGCGCAGGATATCCCGCTTGATGTGGTGTATGAGGATGATGACCTTCTCATTATTAACAAACCACCGGGATTGGTCGTGCACCCAGCGGTCGGGAATCCTGACAAAACGCTGGTGAACGCGTTACTGGCCCATTGCGGTGAAAGTTTGACGGGCGTGGGCGGTGTGGCACGGCCAGGGATTGTTCACCGATTGGATAAAGGTACCAGCGGTTTGATGGTGGTGGCCAAGAACGGCGAAACCCATGCTGCACTCAGCGCGCAATTCGCTGATCATTCTATTGAGCGTGCCTACCGTACCCTTGTGTGGGGTGTTCCCTCACCAGCGCAAGGAACCGTTGAGGGAAATATTGGCCGTAGCCCCAACAATCGCAAAAAGATGGCTATCGTTGCACGGGGCGGCAAGCATGCCGTCACCCACTACAAAGTTGAACAAGCGTTTGGCACGGCCGCGGCATTGGTCGAATGTCGGCTTGAGACCGGACGTACTCACCAAATTCGGGTTCACATGGCATCGCTGGGCCATCCCGTGTTGGGTGATTCCGTTTATGGCGGTGGTGAGAAACGAGCCCGGCATCTGTCATCTGACATCAAACAGGCCGTCAAAGAACAAAGCCATCAGGTTTTGCATGCTTATTTGATTGGAATTTACCACCCTAAACGTCAGGAAAGTATGCGTTGGGAATCAAAATTACCTGTATATTTCAATAACATGGTTAACAAATTAATAAATTGTTAATTTGCTGTTTACAGGCCTGTCAGCTTATCGTAAGGTTCTTTTTGTAGCAGGGCTATTAATTGAGTCAGCCGTGCCCGGGGAATAGATAGCCTTCGTTTCAAAAGTCGCTTTTGAAAGGGAGGTCAAGATGACAACATTAATAAATACGTCTATCGACGTATCACCGGAACAGAATCTCACTCGATATCTTCAGAAAATTCGTGAGTTTCCGATGCTTGAACTTGATGTGGAGCAAAGTCTCGCACGTCAGTGGCATGGGGATCGCGATTCCAATGCTATGCATCAGTTGGTGAATAGCCATCTGCGCCTCGTGGCTAAAATCGCTATGGGTTATCGTGGATATGGGCTGCCGGTCAGTGATTTAATTTCCGAAGGCAATATCGGCATGATGCAGGCCGTTAAACGGTTTGACCCGGATCGTGGTTTTCGGCTTTCCACCTACGCTATGTGGTGGATCAGGGCCGCAGTCCAAGAATACATCCTACATTCATGGTCATTAGTGAAAATTGGTACCACAGCATCGCAGAAAAAGCTGTTTTTCAATCTTCGCAAGGTGAAATCAAAGCTGAAAGCTTTGGAAGAAGGGGATCTGCGGCCTGAGCACGTTGAAGCCATCGCCGAAAATTTGAATGTTCCAGAAGCAGACGTTGTTTCGATGAACCGCCGTATGTCGGCCCATGATCACTCTCTTAACGCGCCTCTGCACGAAGACGGCGAGGGAGAATGGCAGGACCGGTTGATGGAAGAGTCTGACAGCCAGGAACAACTCGTGGCTGATCGTCAGGAAGACAACAGTCGTCAGCAACTTCTGAACGCTGCCCTGGATACGTTGGATGAACGTGAACGCAGTATTTTGGTCGATCGTCGCTTAAAGGATGAACCGATCACGCTTCAGGACTTGTCCCAGCACTATGGTATTTCGCGTGAACGAATTCGTCAGATTGAAGTTCGGGCATTTGAGAAAGTTCAAAAATCTGTCCGCAATGCTGTTGTGAACCAAAACATCGCTATGCACTAGTGTGATGGTTCAGAATTAAGGCTCATTATTTGAGCCGTAATTCTGAAGTTGAATCACCCTGGGATCAATATATTAGCAGCCTGCCCCGCCTATATCTGGTCACAAGATTAAATGATCTGTGTGGCAGGTTGTGGCTGTGCTAGTTCCATTCTACGCGGGTTTCGGCTTTTGGGGCCGCGTTCCCGTTTGTACCATTTGAGGCCTCAGCCGGAGCGATGGGTGGTGCTGAGGGTGGTGAAGGTGGTCCAGGTGGTGTTGGCGCGCCCGGCGCACTGGGTGGCCCGGGTTTTGGCGAGAGTTTGCCAGCGGCCTCTGCAGCTGCTGCGACACTGGCGACTCGTGCCCTCTCCGCCAATGCATTTAGTTTTTCGACGGCGCCCTCTACGTGTTCGGCGACGGAATCACCCCACTCATCAATGAGTTTACGTTGATCATTCCGCAGGGTCGCGACGCGACGTTGTGCGATGACCAGCAGGAACGAAGAAATCACAGATGGAACAACTGAGTAGATAACCCAGCCACAACCTGCCGCGCCGAAAATGACAATCAGCGCAAATACGTCTGTCAGATTATTTACAGCAGCCAGAATCGTGTGTTCATTTATCCAAAGGTCCAGCATGTATGGAAATAAACCACAAAAATTAAAGCTGGCGACACAGTAGGTCGCATAGTGTCCCTTTTCCCGATCGGTGATGAAGGCGGCGAACGTGGGCAACATGCCAAAGACGATTGTAATGACGGTTGGTGCAGCAAAAATAACGATCGAAACGGCTACGATAGAGAAGAGAGCGATGATCATACCGCGTCTTGACTGGACTTGCTGAGGGGTGCTGGCCATTGTTCTGCCCCTACAACACGTTAGCGAAGAAAAGCATGGTGGAAACTATCATCGATAGAAGAATGCAGATCATGGCTGTAACTCTTCGACCAGATTCCAAAATTGTGGCCTCGCGCTCTCCCTCTACGCCGATCACCTTAACGATTTCATCTTCGAAGGCGACAAACTCGTCCTGTGATTCGGTAAAGCCAGAAACATCGGTATTTCTGCGTTCTGCGTTTTCGAGCAAGTCAAACAGCTCAGGCAGGCTACCCTTACGGACCAGCTGTGGAATGTCTTTTTCCAGCTCCCGCCTTGTGGAGCGGCTGTGATATGTATTGATGACCGGACCCAACAAACCACCGACCCAACTTGTCAATCCTAGAACCGGATCGGTTTTATGGGTGTATTGCAGATACGCCAGCAGGCTTAACGTGCCAAGCGCACTGCGTTCAGGGGCTGGCGCGCTAACGGCTTTCAGATGGAGATGAACATCTTCGGTAAAACGGGCGGCAATAAACGCACCAATATGCTTGTCAATGGGACGCGCATCCGATTCAACCTTGTTCGAGATACTGTCCAGCGCGGCGAGCAGGTCTTCAGGTTCTGTAATTGTTTCATCGATGATCAACGGGCTTTGGCATGGGACCTCCGCGTTCATCTCATACAGACAGCGCTCAATGCCGTATCCGATATCCGGCATCATCAGATACCCGCGGCAGCGCACAAACAACCTCTGCTGGTCACTGATGGCACTGGTGCTGTGCGGTTGGGCTTTAAACCAGTATTCGTAAATTTCACGTTTAAGCAGATCAGAAATGGCCTCGACGTCTTTGTGCACCATTGATTTGACGGCGATCACTGTTTTGATGCTGTCGGGCATGAATGCCATATCGCGAAACCGCATCGGTCCAGTTGGATCCAGTAACAAACAAACGCGGGATATGATCACATCTGCTTCAGCTGCGGGCGAGCCGGCCATGCTGGTCGCATGATCCATAAGGTGTGCAAATTGGTCAGCCAAGTCAGTGTCTTCCAGACTTCGACGCAACCAGACTTCAAAATTTTCATCTGATTTGAGAGTCCGAAACGCTTCCTGATAATTGGTGGCAAAGGCATATGCCAAAGTGCGAGGGCTGATATGCGACTGTTTGTTGAAGGTGTAGGGTGAACTGGCCTTCGCTTCGGCCTGTCGCTGCATGGGGCTTTGCTTACGACCGTTGACCCACGCGTCGATTTGATCAGGTCCCCACCGGGTAGCCAGATCATCACTCAACAGCCCGCGCAGTGCCTCAATGATGGAAATGGGCAATCGGGCATTGCCGCAAACGGCAGCATAGCTACCTTTTTCAATTTTCGTCGCCAGAATATCCAGGGTCGAATACTTCTCCATGGGATTGTATCCGACCAGAATCATGATGATCGAAATGCCGAGAGCATAGTAATCGTCTTCGATATCGCCTCCACCACGACCTTCGGGTGAGGCCATGGACCGCTCGATGCATTCATACATGGGTGGCTGGTCGTAGCCAGGTGGTGTGGTGAAAAACTCTCCAAGCACCAATTCCGTCATGTCAGCATCCATGAAGTACATATTGTCTGGTCGGACTGCGCGGTGGGACATATCATCATCGTTGACGCTCAGTATTGAATTGGCGATGGGGACCAGAACACGTTGAACCACGTCGTACTCACCAATTCGGGCGGAGCCGGTTTCAAGGGCATCGCTGAGCTTTCCACCCAGAGGTTGTTCAAAAATGAGGGCTGCAACCGCCGTATCCGATGGTTCCCAGCTAACGTATCCCCAGTCAACGAGTGGGATGACGCCCTTATACCGCACCGAAAAGTGTTTTCGGATGCTTTTTACCCGAATGGGCATACCGGCACGGCAAATTAGCGCGAACAGCTTAGCATCTGAATTTACCTGGTCGATAACAGCATAGGCGAGGGCATTGGGTGAATTCAGGTGTTCCAACGGCTTCGCGCCGTCGATCAGATAACGATCATCCAGTGTTGCGGTGCATGTGAGCGGTTGAGGAGGTCCATCGTCGGCTAGGGGGGGCGCTACCGTCTCCGGCGCACCCTGTTCGGACGCTGCCTGTTCAGGCACGGGTGCTTCTTCAGCAGTGATTTCGGCCGTTTCTGCCATCTCGCCATAACCCGTTCATGCCGAATACCGACATGGTTCGGATCACCTCATTCTGTGGTGCCAGGTGCCGCACACAAGCGCAGCACAAGACCGGGCACCCGAGTGCATTCTACACCAGATACTACCCAGCCCCTCTAGGGAATCGTAGTCTAGCCCTAAAAGCAAGAAATAATGCGATTTTTCCGTATTTTAACCCGTTACTGTTAACCATAATGATTAACGAATTCAGTCTGATAACGGCCCGGTAACGGCCCGATAATAGGTTGAGCCTGCCCGATTTGACCGCTAAACATCAAACCAGCACATGTTTCAGGGAGCATTCTCATGCTGCAACAATTTCCAACCACGGGACACATGATCGCGGCGCTTCGACCAGAAGTGAGCACCTATTGTATTTGTCGCCCCGCATTGGAAAATCAGGCTCAGGCCTTTCTGGGCGGGTTTCCAGGCCACGTTCTGTTCGCCATCAAGGCTAATCCCATGAACGAAGTGGTCGACGCCTTGTACGAGGGCGGGATCAGGCATTTTGATACCGCTTCCATTGGTGAAATCGCATCAGTTTACGATCGTTATGATGGTGTGATCCCATATTTCATGCATCCGGTGAAAGGCTGGCAAGCCACCCATGATGCCTATCATCAATACGGCGTTCGTCATTTTGTCATCGACCATCTCGATGAGTTGGGCAAAATGCACGATATTCTGGGCGATGTGGATGAACCACCTGTGTTGGTGATCCGCCTGTCCACGCCCAGCAAAGATGCCAAGTTCAATTTGTCAGAAAAATTCGGCGTTGGCTTGGATGAGGCCGTAACCTTACTGCGTGAGGCCACGGTACGAGGGTTCCCCGTGGGCCTTTGTTTCCATGTGGGATCCCAATGTGAAACCACCGACGGATACGAGTTAGCCTTTGATCTGACCGCCCGGGTTCTGGCTGCCTCCAATGCGCCCATCAAGTGTCTGGATGTGGGTGGCGGCTTTCCAGCCCCTTATGAAGGTACCAATCCACCGCCATTGAGCGATTTTATGGCGGTTATCTCAAAGCGGGTTAAGGCGCTTGATCTGCCGTCAGATTGCCAGTTGATGTGTGAGCCGGGACGCGCGCTGGTGGCAACAGGAATGTCTATGGTGGCCCAGGTCCAGCTCAGGCGGGACAACGTTCTGTATTTGAATGACGGGGTGTACGGTACCATGGGCGGTGCGCGGCTGGGGCTGCATTTTCCAACCCGGACGTATAACAAGGATGGCGAAGTATCCACAAACGATCTAGGCCCGTTCAAGATTTTTGGCCCGACCTGCGATAGCCTTGATGTCCTGCCCTATGAGATAGATTTGCCATCCTCCATCGCCATGGGTGATTGGATCGAATTTGGGCTGATGGGGGCATATGGCCCGGCGGTTCGCACCGAGTTTAATGGCTTCAAGCCCGAACACTTCTGCTATGTGGACGAGCCTTTTACCTGAACGGCAGTTGACCTGATCAAGGGCAAGTGCTACGAAGCGCGCACTATGAATACGAACACATTGAAAACCATGATGTCAAAACGAATGCGGCACACCGCCACCATGCGGGCCGCAACCTGTACTCGTTTGTCTTCATCATCTACCCGGTTTCAAGAAAGTTCGTCTCATGTCTCCCAATCTCTCTGTCTCACCATCTGATTCCACTCTTCAGCTCAATGTAGCCAATACGGATGAGGAACCTCTCCGATCCATTTCGCGTGGGCGTATAGAACTTGCCATCAGTGCCGATGCAACGCCATCAATACACACCACAATCCTTGGTTTGGTAGAGCGTTACGTGCCCGGCGTACCACGATTGATCATGACGGAAGATCGAGGGTTGGTCCTGCGCCTTCGTCACAGCTACATCCGCGCCTTGCCGGTGGATCAACTGACGTGTCGAATAGCCCGCCTGAAGGGGGTATCCGCGGTTCATGCAGAACTTCGCCGCAGCGGTGAAGGCGTCGTTTACGCTGCCCGCATGCAAGGCCGGTAGAGGCCTGCTAAGCGTCTGACTAGCTGCTTGTTGCCACCGACCACAAGTTCACCAACGCGCCTGTCACAAGTGACATAAGCGTTAAGGTCATGCCCATGACCCGAAGGCGGATCGTCTCGGGGTCCTGACTGACCCCATAGGCATGGAACAGCCGCCCGCTGAGAAGCAACAACCCGGTGACATGGACGATCCAGAGCGGCTGGGATTGCAGTTCAATCAAGGCCATCAGAACCAGTGCCAATGGCACGTACTCAGCAAAATTGCCGTGCACCCTTTGGCGTCGTATGAGCGTGCTATTTCCCGCATCGCCAAGACCAACATCGGCGGATCGCCGCGTGGCGATAACCCGCATGCTCAGAAATACAAACAGTAAGGCCAATAGACCGGCATAGAGCGGTGTTACAGACACAGCCTTACTCCTTATCAGTCAGCAAACGGGTCGTGCACGATGATGGTGTCATCGCGTTCCGGGCTGGTGGACAGCAAAGCCACTGGGGCATCGATCAGTTCTTCAATGCGGCGAATATATTTGATGGCAGTGGCAGGGAGGTCCGCCCAAGAACGTGCACCCTCGGTGCTTTCCGACCAGCCTTCCATGGTTTCGTAAACAGGCTCCACCTGTTCCTGGCGCAGCGTAGAGGCGGGCAGGTAATCGACCAGTTCGCCGCCAATCATATAACCGGTACACACTTTCAATTCTTCCATGCCATCCAGAATATCCAGCTTGGTGAGCGCGATACCGTTGATGCCGTTGACGCGCACGGCCTGACGGACCAATACCGCATCGAACCAGCCACAGCGGCGCGGGCGACCAGTGTTGGTGCCAAATTCATGGCCGCGTTCGCCCAGTAACTGGCCGATCGCATTGTCTTGCTCGGTGGGGAAGGGACCACTGCCCACGCGGGTTGTATAGGCTTTGGTGATGCCCAGTACGTAATCAATGGCGTTTGGGCCCTGACCTGTGCCGGTAGCGGCCTGGGCGGCAACCACATTGGATGAGGTCACGTAAGGATAGGTGCCGTGGTCGATGTCCAGCATGGTACCTTGTGCGCCTTCGTACAGGATACGCTTGCCGCTGCGGCGGGCATCGTTCAGCAACTTCCAGGTCACATCGATGTAAGGCGTGATCATCGGTGTGATTTCAGCCAGTTTTGCGAGAAGTTCTGCTCGGTCGATCTGCTCCGCATCCATACCACGCAGCAGGGTGTTATGGTGGGCGAGCAGGGCATCCATCTTGGCATCCAGAAGCTCCGGATCGATCAAGTCGCCGACACGAATGGCCCGACGCGCCACTTTGTCTTCGTAAGCCGGGCCAATGCCGCGACCGGTGGTGCCGATTTTGCCGATTTTACCATTGCTGCCACTGGCAGCTTTCTCGCGGGCTTGATCCAGATTTTGGTGCAGGGGCAAAATCAAAACAGCATTTTCTGCAATGCGCAGGTTTTCCGGCCCCACCGTGACACCCTGGGCCCGCAAGCGGTCGATTTCAGCAAATAAAGCCCACGGATCAACAACCACACCATTGCCAATGACAGAAAGTTTGCCTTCGCGCACAATGCCCGATGGCAACAGCGCCAACTTGTAGGTGGTGCCATCAATGACCAGCGTATGACCAGCGTTGTGCCCGCCCTGAAAGCGCGCCACCACGTCGGCCCGTTCAGACAACAGATCAACGATCTTGCCTTTACCTTCATCGCCCCATTGGGAGCCCACAACAACGACGTTAGCCATTCACGTATTCCTTTAAATCAATCAGCGAGTTTTAGGGGTTGTGGCTTGCCATCAACCATTATGTGGTCACAGCCAAGGCGCGCGGCCTCAGTTGCATCGTCGTCAGTATCACCTGACGCCGGGCCAAGAGCAGGAACGGTTACCCATCCGGCAGCCCTGAGTTCATCGCCTTGCACCCTTGGGGTGCCTGATGGCAGATAGATACGGCGGCTTGTGTCCCCCGCAGGGATGGCGCGTAACAGCGTGTCCATAAACAGTGTCAGTCCAGTTGCGGGCTCAATTCCATCTTCGTTATCACTGTCACCGTCACCGTCACCGCCACTGGCGCTGGTGCCGTAGCGCCCGCCTGCGCCCAATTCACCGCGCACACCACGGGTAAAGAACGTGAACGTGACGCCAGTGTGATATTCCCAACCACGATTCTCAACCACATCTGCGGTCAGAACCAGATCCGGTGCATCCGCTTGCAATACGCTGACGACGGCTTTTAGGGGGGCTAATGCCTCCGTTGCGGCCCGACCAAGCTCAAGTGCATCAAGGGCTGTGATTGTATCGGCCACTGGTCCTGTAGCGGCCAGCAGGTTGTTGAACAGCGTGGCGTTGTCGTCACCAATTTTGGTGCCGAGCTCGGTAATACCGGCGGCATCCTTGCCATCCAACGCGGCGCGGATGTGGGTTTCCATGGCATCATCCAGCCCCAGGTCACGGCAAACCGCTGGCACCAGGGTTGGCAGACACAGATCAACGGACATGTTGCTAACGCCCAAATTGGTAAGCGCCGACGCTGCCATCAGGATAATTTCGGCATCAGCCACCGGCGAGTCTGCACCGATTAACTCTACACCGACCTGGCCAAACTGACGGTCAGCCCGCAGTTGCGTGCCTTTGACGCGCAAGATTTGTCCGGCGTAGCTGAGACGCAGTGGCCTTGGTGCACCGCTTAGGCGTGTGGTGGCAATGCGAGCCACCTGTGGGGTGATATCCGCGCGCAGGCCCATCATACGTTGCGATACGGGGTCCATAAGCCGGAATGTCTGATTGGCCATGGCAGCACCCGGACCGCGTAGCAGATTTTCCTCAAACTCCAGCAGGGGTGGTTTGACACGTTCGTAGCCATGCCCGCCAAAGCACGTCATGATCTTTTCCACCACCGATGCCTCATAGGCGGCATGGGGTGGCAAGGTATCGTTCATACCGGCCGGTAGCAGGGCCTTGCTGGCGTTGTCGTTGGTTGCGTCCATGGTCTTCGGTGCTGCCGTTGTGTCGGTGCGTGGTGTTCAAAGAAAAAGGGCTGTGTGCGAATTGCGCCACAACCCAGAACAAAATCCAGAATTAACTCAATCAGTATGTGGCGCACACTACTAACCGGATTCTCCGGTTTGGGCAAGACTCCAAGACTTGCAAAACATGACGTGATCAGAGGGTTAGCTGAAACAAAACAGCCGCACTCATGGCACCGACCATGGCAAGAACCATATACCACACAAACACCATGCGCCGAACCAGCACGAAGACGGCGACGGCGGCCGGGATGCTCGTGATGCCTCCGCCCAGCAAGAAACCCATGGCCGCGCCCGGCGCCATACCCATTTCCATCAGACGAGACATAAGGGGTATGGCCGCATAACCGTTCAAATAAGCTGGAATGCTGACGAATACGGCCAGCGGTACCGTGTACCAGTCGCCACTACCCAGGTATTCCACGATCAGGGAAGAGGGTATATAGGCTGTCATGAGGCTCTCCAGAACAAAGGCAAAGACCAGCCACTTGGTCAGGAACCATCCTGTTTCAATGGACGTTTTTTTGAATGCCTGCATGCGCGAATCATCGGTCCAGAATTTCCACTGCACCTGTTCTGTGCCCGGACCGCAGGAACTGTCACAGCATGATTGAAGAGCGGTACCGCGCAATGGGTTCTGTAACAGGCCAGCCGCCATCACTGCATGGGTAGCGAACCCGGCCAGCAAACCGATGCCAATAGCGGATATTGTTTTGGCGACCGTAAATGACAAACCTAACGAAGCCGTGCTGAGAATAAACATTTCGGGGTCCATCAAAGGTGATGCCACCCAGAACGCCATAACCGGCGCCAGTGGTACACCCGCGCCCAGTAAACCGGCAATCACCGGAATAACCCCGCATGAACAGAACGGCGACAGCGCGCCAAATAACGCAGCTACTACAATCATACGCAAAGGGCGGCCCGTAAAAACCTGGGCAATGGTGGCATCGGCACCACTTGCCTTGGCGGCGGCGGCTGTGGCAACCGACAGCGCCAGAAAGGGGGAGATGTATATGACGCTTTCCAGCACAAACAGAATACTGGGTACAACCTGTTGAGCATCGAGAATGGCAATACCAATGAACAGGGCAATAATCGCCCAGACAACCCGGTCTATCCGCGAGAACAGGGATGGGGCCGATGGTTCGGGTACGTGCGGTACAGGTCCGCTCTGGGTCAGAGTATTATCGTTCATGGCTTTACGCTGCTTCCTCGTTATCGTGGTCGCTGTCGTGTCCACTGGCAATCGTCGGCAGCCCCATGCAGCACTCAGACGTGAGGTATTCAATCAGACTGTTCATGACACTGTGCTGTGCTGTGCACCAAAGGCTGCGACCTTCGCGACGTTGCTCAATCAATCCGGCCCGCGTCAGGTGTGCCAGGTGATGGGACAGCGTCGATCCCGGGATGCCCAGGTGCCGCTGAATATTGCCCACCGTGGCACCGCCGTCGCCCGCCCTTACAAGCAGGCGAAAGATGTGAATACGGGTCGGGTTGCCCAATTCGGCCAGGCAGGATGCGGCCAGTTCATTATTCATGACAGCATAATGTGGCAAGGTGTAACGCGAGTCAACTATATTTCTAGAATTATCGAAATATAAAGTAAAACACCATTATTAACAACGGCTTACGTTGTTTAAGGTAAACTAATTACTTGTTTGGATATGGTTTGACCATAGGCATCTGCCAAGGGCGGGATCATACGCAGCTTCAGTGACTGGTCAGTTGACGGGTCGTTGGTTTGGCCCAACGTGGCTGAAATCCAGCCCTGCCACAGGCGTTTTCCATCTTCACGGCTGTCTACCGTGATATCCACAACGTAACGGCTCGGCGTCACAATAGAGGTTGGGTTGCTTTGGCTGTTTGATAGCAAACCGCCAGAATCACTATCGAAAAGATTGACGCGAAGATCTACGCTGTTGCCGGTTCCGCCGCTACCTTGCTGGGCCTGAAATTCGATGTTTTTGCCGTCACCCGATGTGGTCCAGGCACCGATTTCGTCACGGGTCTCGATGGTCATAACCAGCATACCTTTGTCGGCCACAGCATAACCCAAGGTACTGAGCGCGCGCGTCAGTTCCACGACAAGCGATATATTTTCTTCTGAATTATCCAGTGCCTGAACCTCAATAACAGCATCAGCGGGCAAGGGGCGATACTGAACGGCATTTAGTAGCCCCTGATTACTGCTGCCTGATTGGGCCTGCGCAGCGCTTGCCAATACGAGCACCGTCATTATCAATAAAATCAGGGTTCGAGCTATAGGCATGGTCGCGTTCCAATGAACAATAAACGAGTAATATCAGACAATTTCAGGGTCCAATCGAGAGAATCATAGACTTGGCGGTGAGTCAACCAGCACTACGGGGTATGCATTCTAGCACTGGCGTGGTTGACGCGCGCGGTCTAGTGGATAAATTTTGGTCTATGGTACAGAAAATTAACACAGGGGGCGTGGCCGCTGGTCACGAGAAGACAGTTGAAGCCGCAGCCATTATTCTGGACGCGGGCGGCAATGCCTGGGATGCCGCGCTGGCGGCCATGGCCGCAGCTTGCGTGGTGGAGCCGGTGCTGGCGTCGCTTGGCGGCGGTGGTTTTATGCTCGCGCAGGCGGCAGAGAACCCGGCTAACCCCGTGCTGTATGATTTCTTTGCCCACACGCCAAAAAAACCACGTCCGGCTGATGAGGTGGATTTTTATCCGGTTATTGCTGATTTCGGCACGGCACAGCAGGAATTTCACGTAGGCGCAGGCTCGGTCGCTGTGCCGGGAATGGTGGCGGGGATGGATGCCATTCACGCGGACTTGGGCACCATACCCATGGCGACCATTCTGGAGCCCGCCATTTCACTGGCCAAAAAAGAAACAGCGATCAGCCCGTTCCAATCGTACCTTTTTGGCGTGGTTTCGGGCATTTACGACCAATGCCCGGAAAGCCTGGCCTGTTTTGGCTCTCCGGGTGGTGGCTTGGCAAAGTCCGGTGATCTTCTGACGAACCCGGATTTAGCGGTAACGTTTGAGGCGCTGGTCCAGAGCGGTGCCCGGTATTTTTACGAAGGGGACATCGCCCGGAAGATTGAAGCCTTTAGCCGAGATCATGGCGGTCATGTCTCACTGGAAGACCTTGCTGAATATGAGGTTGTCAGGCGAAAGCCACTGTCCATTGAATATGGTGGTGCCACGGTGTTAACCAACCCGGCCCCATCCACAGGCGGTGTACTCATCGGATTTGGCTTACAGTTGCTGGACCATGTGCGAGCCGACAATCACGATGTATCCGAACTCGATCTCGTGCGCGTCATGGAGGCCACCAACCATGCCCGGTTGGAAAGTGGCCTGACCATGCTGGAGTCAGGCGCTTATGGCACGTTGCGAGACGATGCCTTTCTGTCGCGTTACCGCGACGACATTCTGGCTCACCCAGAATCATTTCGTGGTACCACCCATATCAGCGTCATTGACGCCACTGGCAATGCGGCGACAGTTACCCTATCCAACGGTGAGGGTTGCGGGCGCATGTTGCCGGGAACCGGCTATATGTTGAACAACATGTTGGGCGAGGAAGATATTAACCCACGCGGCTTTCACAACTGGCCGACTGATACGCGTATGTGTTCCATGATGGCGCCAAGCCTTATTGCCCATGCAGATGGGCGGCTGACGGCGCTTGGGTCCGGTGGGTCTAACCGTATTCGCACCGCCATTTTACAAGTTATACGTAATTTGGTTGATGCCGAGATGGGGCTGGCGAGCGCCATTGATGCGCCGCGCATGCACAGTGAGAATGGCAAGTTAGCCGTAGAGGGCTTCTTTCCCGAAGCGACCATGGCGGCCCTGTCCGCACAGATGGGTGACCTAACCGTCTGGCCGGAAAAGAATATGTATTTCGGCGGTGTGCATGCCGTAACACACTCGAAGTCTAAAAAAATGGAAGCTGTCGGCGATTTCCGCCGTGGCGGCGCGGCGCGGGTGATCTGATGCTACTTGGGGGGCCAAGCACAGGCGGGTTTGCACTTCGCCAAGCCATTGTATTATATATACTCTCAACAGGCGATGAGTAAGCAACGCTGAAACCAGTGGGGCAGGGGGGATTTTGAACCATACACAACAATCATTGCTGGTAACGATTGAGTTGCTGGCTGACCTGCCAGATGAGCAGTTTGCAAAGCTCGACAAGGCTTGTTCGTGGAATCGCTATTCGGCGCATGAGCAGATTATCGACCGTGACAGTGAAACGCGCGACGTGTTTTTCATTGTGGAAGGGCGTGTACGCGTCAGCAATTATTCACTTTCTGGGCGCGAGATTACGCTTGATGATCTTTCAGAAGGTGCACACTTTGGTGAATTATCAGCCATTGACCACCAGCCACGTTCTGCGTCGGTGATGGCGCTGGAGGACTGTCACCTTGCGTTATTATCGCCTGACCGATTTGCCGAACTTTGCATGGAAAACCCACAAATTGGCTTTCGTGTCATGCGCTCATTGGCGCACATTGTTCGCTTGTCCAATGAACGGATCATGGATCTGAGCACGCTCGCCGCCAATAACCGGGTTCAGGCGGAATTGTTGCGTCAGGCCAGGAATCACATGGTCGATGATCTGAAAGCAGAAATTGTACCAATTCCGGTTCACAGCGATATGGCCAGCCGGGTTAGCACAACCCGGGAAACCGTAGCGCGGGTCATGAATGACCTTGCTCGGCGCGGCTTGGTGAAGCGGCAAAAGGATTCGATGGTCGTTTTGGATGTAGACGTACTACAGGATATGGTGGAAGAGGTTAAAGGCGAGTGATTTATCGCTGGTAATAGCACTAATCACTGCCAATATATGAAATAGACAAAAGTGGCTGTCTACATTGGACTACTGAAATGTATTCGCCTATGATGTTGGCACGCACCACTGCACCGGATGTGGCAAATTACAGGATTTATCCATGAGCAAAACTATTCTAATAGTTGAAGACAATGAATTGAACATGAAGCTCTTCAACGACCTGTTGCAGGCCCACGGCTATTCAACAGTCCAGACTATGGATGGTCGTGACGCGATTAAGCTCGCGCGTGAGCATTCACCGGACCTGGTTCTGATGGACATTCAGCTACCCGAGATTTCCGGCTTGGAAGTCACCAAGATGCTGAAAGCTGACGACGACCTCAAACACATTCCAGTCATTGCGGTAACGGCATTCGCCATGAAAGGCGATGAAGAAAAGATCAGAGAAGGTGGTTGTGAAGGCTATATCGCGAAACCGATCTCCGTGCCCACATTCCTGGAAACGATCAATAAGTTCCTAAGCTGATTCAGAGCAAAACCCGAGCAAATTGAGTCAATCACTGCCCGGCAGGACCACGAAGTGGTCCGAGAGGGTGCGAAGGTGGCTTTGCGCCATATAAACAGGCAGTCCAGACAACGAAAAACGCCGGCCAGGTAATTGGGCGGCGTTTTGTATTTTCGGACTGCGCGTTAAATCGACGCCGCAGCAAGATCAAAAATCAGTAATTATTTGATCTTGGCTTCCTTGAAGACCACATGCTTGCGAACAACAGGGTCATACTTCTTGAACTCGAACTTTTCAGTTGAGTTGCGAGGGTTTTTCTTGGTGACATAGTAAAAGCCGGTATCCGCCGTGCTTACCAGTTTAACCAGGATACTACTTGGCTTAGCCATGACTTTGAATCCATTCAATAGGTTAGAGTATAATCGTCTCTCAGGCGGCGAACCATACAGCCAAAGCAGGCGGTGTCAAGGAATTCGGACGCTCTAAAAGCGAAATATTACTCGCTCGCCGACTCGCCTTCCAAGGCCCGGATACGTTCCAGTTCTAATGCACGCGCATACAACGCGCTGTCGGTTATCAACGCCCGTGCAATTTCCACATCTGAGGTGCCACGATGGCGTTCTGGTGGGCATTGTGTTCTGAGATCACGGCGCGCCTTATCGGCGTTCAGCGGTGTATCACGCCATGATTCGAGCACTTCAATGGTCTCCGTTGCGGTATCCAGTGCACTGATCAGATACGCTCTGATATCATCAGGTTTACCGCTGGTGCAAATGACGGGATAAACCCCAAGGCCGTGCAGGGCATAGCCACTGGGGGCCATGAAACGGGACCACGTCAGCGTAATTTCGCCATTGTTGGGTAGCCTGATAACGGTTTGCACTGTGCCCTTGCCATAGGATGCCGTGCCTAGAATGACAGCACGTTCACGGTCTTGTAGGGCGGCGGCAACAATCTCTGATGCGGATGCGGACCGACCATCGATCAAAACAACCATCGGCAGGCCCTGTGCAATATCATCGCCCGCGGCCTCGTAGTGCTGAATACTGTCGGGGTGTCGACCTTGTGTATTCAGAATTCTGCCACTGATCAGAAAGGTATCTGCGACCTCAATTGATTGCTTTAGTAACCCACCGGGATTACCCCGAAGATCAAGGATAATACCCTTGATGCCCTGACCCGATTCTCCCGCCCCGATAGTTTCCTGAACAGCGCGTGCAACGCCACTGGCCGTGCCCTGATTGAAGCTTTTGACCCGTACGTGCAGAACGCCGTTCTGTTGGTCCACTTGGACCGTTGGTGGAACGACGTGGGCCCTGAGCACTTCGATCGGTATGGCGAGGGTATCGTCGCGTAATACGGTCAGGGAGACGGACGAATCCACAGGGCCGCGCAGGGCCGTCTTGATTTCCTCGTAACTCATCCCGCTCAGCGGTGTGTCATCAACCTGTAATAGATTGTCGCCGATCAGAATTCCGGCACGTTGCGCGGGTGAGCCACTAAAAATTTCCGTCACAATAACGCGGCTGTTGCTGAGGTTAAATCGGATACCAATGCCACTAAATCCATCCCGTTTAGCCCGGTTTGTACCGGCTTCGTCTGCACCGGCGTAACGGGAATAGATGTCGAGCGTGCTCAATGCGCCATCAAACACGGCCTCGTAAATATTCTCTACCCCGGTACCCAGGATATCTGTGGAGTTGCGACTGGCCTCAAGCGTCATCATCGTGGCCAGGTGGGACCAGGCGGCGGTGTCGGTTGGTTCCGGGGCGGGCATACTGAGGATATCTTGATTATTATGTTTCAGCGACACGTAACCGTGTTCTTCCACAATAGATATGCCGGGTTCCAGCGATGTGAGACCACGTAAGCCTTCCAGCACGAAAGGCCGCATGTCCACTTCATCGATGTATTTGCGCGAAATGTGATCGAACCCCGACGTGAGCACTTTCTCCATCGCCTCAAACGGAAATGGCTCAACAACAGGTGTTGCTTGCTGTACCGGCATGCTGGTGCAGCCGGACAGTAGGACGAGCGCTGCGATCAAGTGTCGTGCCGTCTTCAAAACTGGATGTGCCTGTTCCATGATCAGATGATTGAGAACCATACGGCCACTAAAGTAAACAAGTCTTGAACACTGATGACCCATGGGCGGCCGGTGCCGGTGTCATACTTCGTATCCCGCCCTTATTTTCTCTTCCGCTTTTTATTCTTTCCTCTGCCGTGCGGGGGGCCACTTTTATGTCGGCCTTTATCTGAGCCCCGGCCATATTTCTTGCGTGCACCCGAACTCCTTGACGATGGGTTCGCCCCGGCAAGCGATAGAATAATACCACCTGTTACGGGTTCAGCCTCGCGCAGGATCACCTGAACGCTCTGCCCCAAAGTGTATTCCTGCCCCGTATCATCACCACGCAGACAGTGTGCCTTTTCGTCATGGCGGTAATAATCATCGGGTAAGGTGCTGATGGGAATTAAACCGTCAGCGCCGCTTTCCGTCAATTCTACAAACAAACCGAACCGGGTGACGCCCGTAATACGGCCCTCCAACTCCTGGCCCACACGCGAGACCATAAAGCTCGCGGTGAAACGATCTGTGGCATCACGTTCCGCGGTGGCGGCTCGGCGTTCGGTGGATGAGATATGCTCACCCGCCTGTTCGAAATCCCGGTGATCGTCTTCCAGCCCGCCTTCGCCCAGTTTGTAGCCACGAATAAGGGCGCGATGAACCAACAAATCAGAATAGCGTCGAATGGGTGAGGTGAAGTGACAGTAATGGCGTAAATTTAAACCAAAATGGCCGATGTTTTCCGGATGGTAGGCGGCTTGCGCCTGCGATCTCAAGACCACGGTATTGACCAGATCGGCTTGCGGTGTTCCAGCGACCTTTGCCAGAATGCTGTTAAAGTTGTCGGCGCGAACGACCTGACCCTTGGGGAACCTGATACCGACGCCATCCAGGAAGTCACGCAGGGCCTCCATCTTCTCCATGCTGGGCTGGTCATGGATGCGGTACATGCAGGGCTGTTGACGCTTATCAAGGGCTTCGGCGGCGGCCACATTGGCCGTGATCATGAATTCTTCGATCAACTTATGTGAATCCAGCCGCTCGCGGACCGCGATTGATTCCACATTGCCATCATCATCCATGATGATCTGGCGCTCAGGTAGATCCAACGCCAGTGCACCGCGTTTCTGCCGGGCCGCATCAAGCACCGCATAAGCCCCATACAGGTTGTTGATCACCGGATCGACCAGATGTTCGGTTACATCGTCTGTGAGGCCATCATGGGCTAGCTGTGCTTGTGTGTAGGTCAATCGTGCATGGCTGCGGATCATGGCGCGTACAAACTTGTGCCGCTTGAGTCTTCCATCACCGGTGATCCACAGATGCGCGGCAAGGCAAGGGCGTTCCTCAAGGGGAACCAATGAGCACCAGCCGTTCGACAGGGCTTCGGGTAACATGGGCACTACACGATCGGGGAAATAGACCGAATTGCCTCGTTCATAAGCCGATTTTTCAAGAGCTGTGCCGGGGCGCACGTACCATGATACGTCGGCAATAGCGACGATCAGGTGCCAGCCGTCTTTATTGTTTTTGTCAGTATCCGGTTCAGCAAACACAGCATCATCGAAGTCGCGCGCATCGGCGCCATCAATGGTGACCAATGGTGTCTCGCGCAGGTCCTCGCGATCTTTCATGGTCGCTGGACCGCAGGCCTCGGCCATGGCCAGAGCCTCCGGGGGGAAATCCACGGGTATCTGGTGGTGATGAATAGCGATCAGGCTGGCAGCACGGGGGCTGTCCATATTTTCCAATTTTTCCACCACGCGGCCCTGTTTAAGTCCCAGCCGCTTGCCCGGTAGAACTTCGGCCCGCACCAAATCGCCCGGTCCGGCATCGCCGCAATCGGTCTTGTCGATGACCAACTCAAACTTGGCACGGCGGTCGGTGGGTTGCAGGCGGCAATAGGTGCCGTGATCCACCAGCACGCCCATGATTTTGGCTGATGATGTGGTTAAACGGCGTATAGTCTTCCCCGTATAGACATGTCCGCCGTCGCTGGTCTTCTCGTCGATTAACTCGACCCGGGCCAGTGATCGATCACCGGGGCCAAGCGCGGGCTGCCCCCGCCGTTCGGGGGCCATGCGGATGATGGGCAAAGGCGCATCGAACTCCCACAGCACTGGCTTGGCGATCAAATCACCATCCTCATCGGGACCTGTGACTTCAACAACGCTCACATTGGGTAGAATGCCGGGTTCGGCGTAGTGCCGCCCCTTGCCACGGGCTAAAGTGCCATCCAGTTCCAAATCACGTAGCAGTTTCTTCAACAGAAGCTTCTGCGCCGTATCCATATGAAAGGCGCGGGCGATTTCCCGCTTGCCCACGTTGCCGGGGCTTTCGTGAACAAATTTGACGATCTCTTCCTGGGATGGAAAAGGCGCAGGAGGGCGGCGCCGTTTTACCATTGCGTTACTCGCTGGCTGCGCTGGTGACTTTGGGTGCTGCTTTTTTCTTTGCGGCAGTTTTCTTTTTCTTTTTGGCAGCGGGCTTCTTCTTTGCCGCGGCTTTCTTCTTGGGGGCAGCTTTCTTGGCCTTTGGATCGTTCGCTATTTTCGTAGCGATCATTTCAATGGCGATTTCCAGCGTAATGGATTCAACCTCGGTCCCCTTGGGGATGGTGGCCTTGACCTTGCCGTGTTGAACAAACGGGCCCCAACGGCCGGATTTCTGCAGAATTGGTTTACCATCATCGGGATGAGGGCCCAGTTCAATGACTGGTGCTTTTGGTGGTGCTTCGGCAATGACGGTGACGGCACGGTTGAGACCGATCTCCAGCACATCATCTTCTTTGAGCGAAATATAGTTGCCCTGATACATAAGGTAAGGCCCAAACCGGCCAAGGCCCGCCTTGATCATATCGCGGGTTTCGGGGTGTTCGCCAATTTCACGGGGCAACGACAACAGCTTCAATGCTTTTTCCAAATCAATCTCGGCCGGTGACATATGGCGCGGGATCGAGGCACGTTTTGGTTTCGGCTCAGTCGATTTTTTCTTACCCGTGGTTTTCTCTGGCGTTTCGCCGCGCTGAACGTAGGGGCCAAACGGACCTTTACGTATTGATATAGGCAGGCCGGTTTCCGGGTCCGTCCCTAAATCGCGCGGTCCCATATCGGCGGCGTCGGCGTCATCCGCATCGCCGGTAACAATGCCGAGCGACCGGGTGTAGTTGCAATCTGGATAGGTGGAGCAGCCAATAAAGAAACCGGTTTGTTTACTGGGTTTCAGACCTAAACGGCCATCGGTGCAACCCGGGCATTTCCGTGTGTCGACGCCATCTTCGCGTTCGGGAAAGAAATGTGAACCCAAGCTGTCATCAATGGCATCAATAATTTCTCGGTTGGCGCGACCAATGACGTCTTCGGTCACGGTAAAGAACGGTGCCCAGAACTGGCGCAGTACTTCTTTCCATTTGATTTTGCCGGCGGAAACTTCATCCAGTTCATTTTCCAGCTCAGCCGTGAAATCATATTCCACATAACGCGGAAAATAATGGGACAGGAAGGCGGTTACCAAACGACCGCGGTCTTCCGGCTCAAACCGGCGTTTCTCTAAGCGCACATAGTTGCGCTCCTGCAACACACCCAGGATCGACGCATAGGTCGATGGCCGGCCGATGCCCAGTTCTTCCAGCGTTTTGACCAGACTGGCCTCGGAATAGCGCGGCGGCGGTTGGGTGAAGTGCTGTTCCGGCGTAACGGTGGCGGGCGTGACGCCCGTGCCTTCGGTCAAGGGCGGTAAAATACGATCTTTTTCGTCTTTGCCGTTCTCGTCACTGCCTTCGCGGTACAGTTTGTAGAAACCGTAGAATGAAATGACAGAGCCCGTGGCGCGCAGGACCAAACTGTTGTCAGCGGCTGGGATATCCACGCCGACCTGATCCAATACAGCAGATTCCATTTGGCTGGCTACAGTACGTTTCCAGATCAGCTCGTACAATTTCAGTTGATCTTCGTCCAGGTACGGTGCCACATCCTTTGGCGTACGCGCGGCGTCCGTCGGGCGACAGGCTTCGTGCGCTTCCTGGGCGTTCTTGGCCTTGTTTTTATATTCGCGTTGCTGCGTGGGCACGAATTCCGGGCCATAGGCCTGTGTGATATGGGCACGTACACTGTCGATGGCTTCCTGGGCGATGCCGACACCGTCTGTACGCATATAGGTGATCAGACCGACGGTTTCGCCCTCAATGTTGAAGCCTTCGTAAAGCCGCTGGGCCACCTGCATTGTTTTCTTGGCGCCAAAATACAGTTTGCGGGATGCCTCCTGCTGCATAGTGGATGTGGTGAACGGCGGGGACGGGTTGCGGCGAACCTGTTTGCGCTCAATGGCGCCGATCTTCAATGATGCGGCTTCGATCATCGTGACGGCGCGTTTGGCTTCGACTTCTGATGTCAGCGACAGCTTCTTCAGCTTGTCTCCGTCCAGTTGCGACAGGTTGGCTTTGAATGTTTCGCCCGATGGCAATGCCAGATCGGCCTCAATGGACCAGTACTCAACCGGGTTGAAAACCTCGATTTCCAGTTCGCGCTCACAGATGATTCGCAAGGCGACTGATTGCACGCGACCAGCAGACCGGCTGCCGGGTAACTTGCGCCACAGTACGGGTGACAGGGTAAAGCCCACCAGATAATCCAGGGCACGGCGTGCGAGATACGCATCCACCAGTTCGGTGTTCAGCTCGCGTGGCTGCTCGAACGCTTCCAGAATGGCGCCCTTGGTAATTTCGTTAAAGACAACGCGTTTGGTTTCCACCCCATCCAGCAATTTCTTGCGGGCCAGGACTTCCTGTACGTGCCAGGAAATAGCCTCACCTTCACGGTCAGGATCGGTGGCCAGAAACAGTTTGTCGGCTTTTTTGACGGCCTTTTCGATTTCCTGAATGTGCTTTTTAGCACGGCTGTCCACTTCCCAATCCATCTCGAAGTCATCATCGGGGCGTACCGATCCGTTCTTCGCGGGCAGGTCTCGGATATGCCCAAAGCTGGCCAATACCTGGAAATCAGATCCCAGATACTTGTTGATGGTTTTCGCCTTTGAAGGGCTTTCTACAATAACTACGCTGGTCATGGATACTGGTCAGACACTCATTTCGTCGTGGTCAATAATAAGACAAACCCGGTTCCCCGGTTGCCTTTCCAGCCGACCTGCGAGCTCCAATTCCAGAAGCACAGCAGAGACAGCCGCGATGGAGAATTGGCAGTTGCGGACCAGTTCGTCAACCGCTACTGGCGAATTTCCCAGTAATTCTTTTATTTGGGACCGTGCCAGATCGAGCTCATCGGGGTTATCCTTACTGGCATTCAGGGCACCGAAATCAAAGTTAAACTGCGGCCCGGAGGACAGCGTTCCAGCCTCACCCAGCACCCGTAAAACATCTGCCGCAGATTCTGTCAAAGTAGCACCTTCACGGATCAATCCGTTGGTGCCGCGTGTGCGAGGATCGCCGGGTGCCCCCGGAACCGCGAAGACTTCGCGCCCCTGTTCCAAGGCTAGCCGGGCGGTGATGAGTGATCCGGACCGGGGCGATGCTTCAACCACCACAACACCCCTGGACAGGCCAGATATGAGCCGGTTGCGGATAGGAAACAATCGAGCGGCCGGTTTGGTGCCGACGGCCATCTCGGCGATCACCAACCCGCGCTCCACAACTTCGTCGTAAAGGCGGTCATTTTCTTTTGGGTACACCACATCCACACCACCGCCCAACACGGCGATGGTGCCGGTCTCCAGCGCCCCGTGATGGGCTGCGGCGTCCAATCCGCGGGCTAGACCTGAGGTCACAACCAGATTGTTGCACCCAAAACCACCACGTCCCAGTTCAGCCGATAGTTTACGGGCGAAGCTCAATCCGTTGGCGGATGCGTTGCGCGCGCCCACAATGGCAACAGAGGGTCGCGCCAGCAGATGCGTATTGCCCAGCGCCGAAAATAAAGGCGGGCCACCTTCGACGGCTCGTAAGGCTTCGGGATAATCCGGTTCACACCAGGCAATAAGCCGGGCGCCGATTCGATCCAGGTGGGCCAACTCGTCATCAACCTTGCTTTCAGGATAGATTTTATAGCTGCGTCGGCCACCCTGTCGTGCAAGGTCTGGCAGCGCATCCAGTGCCGCCCGCGCGGACCCGAACCGTTCAAGCAGGCGGAAGAATGTGACTGTGCCCACGTTTTCCGATCGAATCAGACGTAGCCAGTCCCGGCGTTGGGTAGCACTGAGGGCAGAAATAGATGTGTCGTTCATTTATTTTTCAATCATTGGACGAAAACCATGCCTGTGACCGGGGCACAGGTCAAGTGGTCCTATGATGGCGGCGGCTAATCGTGCTTTTCGATACCGCTCAGGTCTGTCACCCAATTTTGCGCCGAGCCGCAAAAGTACTGTGATTTCGGCACAAGCTGATCGCGCTGATGAACCGTGCCCACCCGCACGCCGTAGGGCATGGGGCCATCGCCCACGTTGGACGCGTAAATGTGCGATCCGCATTTTGGGCAAAAGTTCTGGGTCCGTTTGTTGCCGCTCTGCGCGGTCTTGATATAGACGGTCAGTTCACCGCTGAGCAGGTTGAAGGTTTCACTGCTGGTAAACACGACCGTGCGATAAGGCGCACCCGATATGGACTGGCAATCGGTGCAGTGACAAATGATCACGTCGTCGGGATTGATCTCGGCCTCATAGGTTATGTGACCACAGTGGCACCCGCCGTCGATTCTCATATGGACTCTTCTTTCTTCTGGTCTTCTTTCTTCTGGCCAATCTTTGGTTCATCGCCAGACATCAGTCGCGATATATTCGTCTTATGGCGATAGATCACCAGCATGGCCACAATTATGGTCGCAAAAGTGGCTGGCACATTCGCTGGTTCAGGCAGGAAATGCCATGCGTATAAAGGGGTCACGGCCAAGCCCATGATGGCGGCCAGCGATGAGTAACGAAACACAACGGCTGTCACCAACCATGTAAGACAGGCCCCTAAACCCACGGGGAAGACCGCTACCAGCAATGTACCCAGCGTCGTCGCAACACCCTTGCCGCCTTTAAACTTGAGCCAGACGGGGAAATTATGACCCACAACCGCCATGACGCCGGCCACCAGCGACATCTCAAAGTATCCGAGCAGGACAGACGTCAGATAAACGGCAGCACCGCCCTTGCCGCTGTCGCAAATCAAGGTCGCGAACGCCAACGGTTTATTGCCGGTGCGCAGAACATTGGTGGCACCGATATTACCGGACCCCACATCCCGAATATCACCCAGACCGGCGAGGCGTGTGAGAACCAAACCAAACGGGATAGATCCCAACAGGTACCCACCAAGGGCCGACACCGCGAACAGAAATTCTGGTGAGTCCATGGTCATGGCTTAGGCTTCATCGTCTAACTGGAATACAGTGCGGCCATCCACCACGGTGCGCAGCACCATGCCCTGTACAGGGCGACCATCAAAGGGTGTGTTCTGTGATTTGGACAGCAGTTTACCACTGTCCACTTTCCATCCCCGCTGGGCATCAAAAAGGGTTAGATCAGCCGCCATGCCCACCGTCAGCCGGCCTGCGGGTAAGTCCATGAGGTCTGCTGGCCTGTTTGTGATTAATGCGATGGCGTCCATGATACTGATGTGCTCGTTATGGGCCAGTTCCAGCGTTAGGGGCAGCAGCGTGTTCAGGCCCACACCGCCAAAGGCCGCTTGCGCAAATGGTACCCGTTTGGCTTCTTCATCCTGCGGGCTGTGGTCCGATGCAATGGCATCAATAGTGCCGTCTACGAGTGCGGCAACAATGGCCTGTCGGTCTTGCTCTGACCGTAACGGCGGGGACAATTTGGAAAACGTGCGGTAGTCACCAACCGCAGTTTCATTCAGCGCGAAATAGGGCGGGGCGGTATCGCACGTGATGGGCAGGCCAGCGGCGCGGGCTTTGCGAATAACGTCAACGCTCTCGGCTGTGGAGATATGGGCAAAGTGTAGTCTGACACCCGTCATTTTGGCCAACCGGATATCGCGCTCAACCATGATGGTCTCGGCTTCGGGGGGAATGCCGCTGAGGCCCAGCCGGGTGCAGAGCTCGCCCTGGTTCATAACACCGTCTTCGGTCAACTGCGGCTCTTCCGGGTGCTGGACAATCATTAAATCAAACGTGGCTGCATAACTCATGGCTTGCGCCATAACCCGTGCGTTCGCCGTGGCATGGGTGCCATCGGTAAAGGCCACGGCACCGGCTTCCCTCAGCATACCGATTTCGGCCAGTTCCTGACCGTTGGTACCTTTGGTTAGCGCGCCGTAGGGGTAAACTTTGGTGAGACCAAGCTTGCGCGCCCGGCGAGCGACGAACTCAACCACGCTCATATCGTCAATGACGGGCTCTGTGTTGGGCAGGCAGACCATAGTGGTGATGCCGCCGCCAGTGGCTGCGCGCCCAACCGAGGCCAGGGTGCCTTTGTGTTCCTGACCGGGCTCACCCACCTCGACGCGGATATCAACAAACCCGGGGCTTAGGTACTGGCCCGCGCAATCAATAACCTGGATGCCGTCCGGTACAGACCAGCCGCTACCACCCCGGAACAGGTCCGGGCCCACATCGGCAATACTTTCGCCGTCGCTGAGCAATGCGCCGATTTCATCAAGGCCGTTGGCAGGATCGACCAGATGCGCATTAATGTACGCAGTCTTGCCCGGCAATTCGCGTGGTGGCGTGGCTTTCATTCCGGGGGTGATCATAGGTCCCTCACGGTGCTGTCACTTAAATCACGGGGCAATCCCAGAATTTCCAGACAAGCCATGCGGACAGCCACCCCCATTTCCACCTGCTCGCGGATAACACTGCGGCCATAATCGTCGGCTACTTCGCTATCAATCTCAATGCCCCGGTTCATCGGGCCCGGATGCATGATGAGCGCGTCGGGTTTGGTGACGGACAGCTTTTCATAATCCAGCCCGAAGAAATGGAAGTATTCGCGTACCGACGGGAAGAAACTGGTCTGCATGCGTTCCTTTTGAAGGCGCAGCATCATGACAATATCACAATCCTTGAGGCCTTCGGTCATGTCGTAGAAAACCTCGACACCCATGTGCTCAATACCCGCTGGTATCAGTGTGCGAGGCGCGATCAGACGAACCCGTGCGCCCATGGTGTTCAGCAGGTGAATGTTGGACCGTGCCACCCGCGAGTGGAGCACATCGCCGCAAATGGCAACTTGCAATCCGGCCAGATCACCCCGCCTGCGACGAATGGTCAGCGCATCCAGCAATGCTTGGGTGGGATGTTCATGGCTACCGTCCCCGCCGGAGACGACCGCGCAGTTCACTTTTTCGGATAACAGCTTGGCAGCCCCTGAATCCGGGTGCCTGACGACCAGCACATCGGGGTGCATGGCGTTCAGGGTCATGGCCGTATCAATCAGGGTTTCGCCCTTTTTGATGGAACTGGAAGCCACCGACATATTGATAACATCTGCCCCCAACCGCTTGCCCGCCAGTTCAAACGATGTGCGAGTCCGGGTGGAGTTCTCAAAGAATAAATTAATGATGGTGCGACCGCGCAGGGTCGACTTTTTTTTGTCATCCATGCGGTTCTGATCCACATAGGTTTCAGAGCGATCCAGCAAAAATGATATTTCGTGTGGGAAAAGGCCTTCGATGCCGAGCAAGTGCCGGTGAGGATAGGCAGAGAGATCAGATACATCGGTTGTCATTAAGGCCGCACTATAGTTCCGCAGATGGCTCGAATGCAAGCGATGAAAGCGTTTGGCGGGTCAATTAGTTATTGTGCCGAGCACATTCGCATTTACCGGGCATCCAGAAAACCTTGCAGGATGTAGACAGCGGCCAATTTGTCGATGACCTCGCCCCGACGTTTGCGAGTCATATCCACATCATTTACCAGCATGCGTTCGACGGCAGATGTTGATAGTCGTTCGTCCCAAAAAGTAACGGGTATATCCAACACGCCCAGCATATTGTCGGCAAAAGCGCGAGTGGATTGGCACCTTGGGCCTTCTGTACCGTCCATGCTCACGGGTAGGCCCAGTAAAATGCCCCCCACCTCATGCTCTTCGGTGATGTTTTGCAGGCGGGCCGAATCATCGCGAAACTTTTTGCGTCTCACCGTTTCCAACGGACTGGCAATCATGTGTGATACATCGGACAGGGCCACGCCAATTGTTTTCGTGCCTAAATCCAGACCCATAATGCGCTGGCCCTGGTTCACGGATTGTTTGAATTCGGTTGTGGATAGGATGGACATGGGCTGATTTATACATGCTATGCGGTATGATCAAGACTACATTTCAGCGCAGGTGATGGCTCGGCAGCCCTTTTTTGGTGTATAGTCTTGGCCCCCCCCTTGAGAATTGCCTATCATGAAGGCGTTATGAATATAGCCCGTTCAACGCTAAATTGCTCCATGATCTGCACAGTCTTTGCTGTGCTTTTGGCTCTTGTTGTGGTGCCTGCGCACGCAGAAGAGTTTATGGGGGTGGAAATAGAAGGCGCCGCCGTGAATTATGTGGTGCTGCGCGATGTCAATGTGCGTGCTGCACCCAAGACCGAGAGCAAGCGGATAATGGGCCTGAAAAAAGGCACGGTCGTCTATTCACCCGGTCGATATAAGGGCTGGGTCGCGGTTATTCAGGATGGTACGTCGCTTGGCTTCGCTTACAAAAAATACCTTATGCCTATGATTGATGGCGGATTGGCTAGTCCGGTAAACGGAACGGCGCCGATTGCCGGTGGCGGAAAATGTATTTTCACCATTAATTTTATTGCCAAAAGTGAGGCAAGTAATGTGATGTTCAAAATGGCGGACTATGAAACCGCGTTGAACTGCCAATATGGCGACAAAAATGTTCAAACCACGATGTTCATGTTTTTGACCGAAGGCCCGATGACGGGCTCCAAGCCGTCGTTACATCAAATTGGCATGGACCTGTTGGAAATCGAATCAGATGACGGCTACGACCAGATATTTTCCACGAATGTTCTTTACGATCATAACAAGAGGAAGATCACCTTTAATGGGGTGACGTTGAAGGATTATGGCGGTAACCCTGCCAAAACGGAACAAGAGGTCGACTCGATCACGGCGGCTCTTGTGGGGGCGGTTCAAATGGCCCTGGAAAGTTGGAACGAGAATGCGTGGAAAGAGTTAACCGCCACCGCCGAATAGCTTCGCGGCGTATACTCTATTATTCAAGATGCTTATATTTTGAAAATTAAACCGTTTGAGGGGGCGAAAGTGACGGTTGTCATATGACGAACCTTTTTAGGCTCCTAGAATGTATCAACAACGTGTTTTTTTTGGGTAACAAAAACAGGGGTATCAACTTGGTTGAAGTCGTAACTGCCAATCTGGATTATTTCCGGTACGGTAATGTCCGTGTGCTCATCGCAGAGTCCGTAAGGGCACCTCGAGAGGCCATCAGACAAGCGCTTTTCGAGTTAGGGATTCGGAAATTTACAATGGCCGAGGATCTGCACGGCGCACGCGAGGCGCTGGCCACGGGCGGTTTCGATCTCTGCATCGTTAGTCCGTATCTGGCAAATGAACGTGTTGCGCCGACCGTGACTGAAGTGCGGCAAAGTGATTTGGGTGATGATCCTTTTGTTCCGGTTATTATGCATACGTTCGAGCCAACCATCGACGTCATGCAGGAGATTGTCAGTGCCGGTGTCGATGTGGTGGTTACGCTGCCCATTTCAAAGAAGAAACTCACAACGGCCCTGAACACCCTGACAGACAAACGGAAGCCGTTTGTTGTGACGGCGACGTATGTGGGACCGGATCGGCGCCATAACGCTCGCCCGGGTGCTCAAGAGGGGATACAGATCAAGGTGCCGAATGCGCTGCGTCGAAGGGTAAAAGGGGATGAAGGCGGTGATTCGCCCACAAAAATTTTGCAAATGGTGCGCGATTCGCAAGTGGAATGTTATGCGAACCGGATCGTTTTGAATATTGGCAAAATTGCGGGCCTGGTGGCCTGCCAAAATGCGGGTACACTGGAGTCCTGGCTTGTTGACCTTCATGAGACAACCGTCAATTTGAACAAACGCATTTCGAACACACGCCATCATGACCATCAGGTGCTCTGCGAACCACTTATAGAAATTGTTGGGCAGTGCCTGGAAGGCGGAATCCCCAGTGGTCGGGACCTTGAGGTCATGCAGCAACTGGCGCTGGCGATTGAGGTCGGATTTAAGCGCGATAGCACGTCTTCCGTTGAAGCGGCGCTTGATATCTCAACAATGATACGTCGCGTCAGGATAGCATGATGAGTTTCTTGCTTGGGTGTAAGCGTGACTGCCGGGTCTCTTATCTTCGCGTGTAAATTCTTGATGTTAATCTTGCTGTCCCTGTGTCCCGGTGTTACTTTCCGCGCCGAATTCAGATGGTATCAGTACTGACACCAGCAACACTTTACAGCAGGAGCCTTCATCATGGCTTTGGACCGGGAAACCGTTCAGCGCATTGCCTATCTCGCCCGTATTCGGGTCAGCGACGATCGGTTGGATCAGATGGCCGGAGACTTGGACGGCATCCTGGATTGGGTAGAGCAGCTTTCAGAGGTTGATACAGACGGCGTCGAACCTATGACCAGTGTGGCCGACGTGCTAGCGCCCATGCGTGCAGACAACATCACCGATGGTGGCTGCCGCGACAAGGTTCTAGCCAACGCGACGGAGCCTGTGGAAGGTTTCTTCACCGTGCCCAAGGTGGTGGAGTAGACCATGACCAGTAACCTGACACACCTGACTATTGCCGAAGCCCGCGACGGACTGACCGCCGGCGACTTTTCGGCTGTGGAGCTTACGACGGCCCATAATACAGCCGTTGAACAAGCCCGCGACCTGAATGCCTTTATCGTTGAAACCCCGGAATTGGCGCTGGACGGTGCCAAGGCGTCCGATACCCGCCGCGCAGCGGGTGATGCACGGGGGGCCATGGACGGCATTCCCATTGCCATGAAAGACCTGTTTTGTACCGAAGGCGTACAGACAACGGCCGGTTCACACATGCTGGAAGGTTTTGTGCCAGAGTACGAATCGTTCGTGTCTCGTAAACTGAAAGAAGCCGGTGCCGTAACCGTTGGTAAAACCAACATGGATGAATACGCCATGGGCTCCGCCACGCTCAGTAGCTATTACGGCAATACAATCAATCCCTGGAAAGCCACCAGTGGCGACAACGCGGGTAAGGATTTGGTACCGGGTGGATCATCCGGTGGGTCGTCCAGTGCCATTGCGGCACGTTTGGCGTTGGGTGCCACGGGCACGGATACAGGTGGCTCGATCAGGCAGCCCGCATCCTTTACCGGTATTGTTGGCATGAAGCCTACATACGGACGGTGTTCTCGCTGGGGTATCGTGGCGTTTGCATCCAGCCTTGATCAGGCCGGTCCCATGACCCGTACCGTGCGTGATGGGGCCATCATGCTGGGTTCTATGGCGGGGCATGATCCAATGGATTCCACGTCCACACCGATGGACGTGCCGGATTTCGAAAGCGGCTTAGGCAAAGGCGTCAAAGGTTTACGGGTCGGCATTCCCAAAGAATATACAGCCGACGGTATGCCCGAAGAGATTACAACCCTGTGGCAACAGGGTGCAGACTGGCTGAAAGATGCCGGTGCTGAGATTGTTGAAGTCTCGCTGCCCCATTCTAAATACGCGTTGCCGACATATTATATCGTGGCACCAGCGGAGGCATCGTCCAATCTGGCCCGCTATGACGGTGTTCGCTATGGCTTGCGCGTGGAAGGCGACAGTCTGGATGATATGTATATGAACACCCGCGCCGAAGGTTTCGGTGAAGAGGTTCAGCGCCGGGTACTGATCGGCACGTACGTTCTGTCAGCCGGTTACTACGACGCCTACTACGTAAAGGCCCAGAAAGTGCGTTCACGGATCGCGGGTGATTTCACCGCAGCTTTTGAAGACGTTGATGTTCTGTTGGCACCCACCGCACCGTCACCCGCTTTTGCGATTGGTCAGACGTTTGATGATCCCGTTGCCATGTATCTGAACGATGTGTTTACGGTACCGGCCTCACTGGCGGGGCTACCGGCTATTT
>Ga0233439_10001001_pt1 | contig 38007 bp, 33 predicted proteins | sample SI_123_September_6_FD_182713 | JGI IMG/M metagenome (GOLD analysis project Ga0233439, IMG submission 182713) | Seawater microbial communities from Saanich Inlet, British Columbia, Canada - SI_123_September2016_100_MG | ecosystem: Environmental > Aquatic > Marine > Inlet | place: Canada: British... | reverse complement strand
GCTTCTGCTCGCCCGAGAGGCTGGTATTCCCGGGCAGGAAGGTGAAAGAGCCAGATGGTCACTGGTCCACCTGTTCGCTTCAGCCGTGCGTTCTCCTGCTCGAGCTTCTTGAGCCTTTTTGCCTGATCGAGGTTGATTCCACCGTAATCCCGTCGCCACCGATAATAAGTGTGGTCGGTGACACCGATCTCTCGGACTGCCTTCCCAACACTCTTGCCACCCGCAACGGCAACTTCGACTTGTCTGAGCTTATTGAGTACTTGTTCCGGGCCATGACCTTTTCTTGGCATTTTTGCCTCCCTTCAATTTGTCCATTATCTGATCTTTCAGATGGACACGTTTTGGGGGGACACTTAACACGATAGTCGCCGGGTACCTCCGGCGACTATCGTGTTAAGTGCAGAAAAATCACTACGATTTTTCGTTCGATACAGTCAACGTAACTTCCATGCCTGCATCTCGGTGCCCGGGAATGGTGCAGTACAGCTTGTACTCGCCCGGCTCAGGCAGCGTGTAGGTCGCTTCGCCGCCTTCTCCGGATCCGGCATGAATGCCCCCCTCATCCTCGAAGCCCTCGATCACGATGTCGTGCTCGACCATGCCATCGTTGTGCAAGCTGATCGTGAACGGATCGTTGGCGGCAACTGCCAGGATTGCCGCTTCGTACTTGAACTCGGTTGCGGTGATTTCAAGTTTCTCGGCTCCGGAGTCGCCAGTGGTGGACCCATGCGCATGGTCGGTGTGACCATCAACTGGCACAATGCCGACGGAACCAGCACTGCCAGAATCACTCGATGTAGCTGTGATCGCTGCTGGAGCGTTCGTTTGCGTCATCAAGTTGTCGTTCCACTCCCCATCGATTACGAAGTGAGCTGCTGCTCCCAGCAGGATCGCCTCGATCAGGTTGTGACTGACGTAGGCATAAACCCCGGGCTGCCTAAACTCGTAAAGTGCAGCAACCGCTGAACCACCAGGCACGAACCACGTCTCGTAGTTTGTGTCGGGCAAATCTGAGAACGACCCGCCTTGCCAGACCAGATCAGCGTGTCCACCGATCAAATGAGGTCGAGAGTCCCGGTTCGCCTGTGCGTGAATGATCAGAACCTTCTCGCCCACCTCAGCCTTTAGAGCGTTCTCGCCTGTCAAGGCTCCAACCGCGCCGTTGAACACAACGTGTGTCGGCGTGAGAGTCTTCATCACGTCGATCATGTCGCCAAGACCCGCAGCCGGGGTGTCATAAGACATCCAGTTGCCTTCATCGTCTTGAGGAATGTAGAAGTCCTGCTCGCCGACAAAGTAGGCCATGTCGTACTCGACCAGATTGCCCTGAGCGTCGGCCAGACCTTCACGTGGAAGGACCATGATGGCGCCATTCATGCCGGAAACGACGTGGAACGGAATCATCGGACCGCCGGGTGCGCAGTGATAAACGAACACACCGGGCTTAACTGCTTTGAACCTGAACGTAACTTCCTGTCCAGGGTTGACGAGAGTGAGCTCGCCACCTCCCATGGCTCCGGTCGCTGCATGGAGGTCGATGTTGTGTTGCAACGAGTTGGTCAACGGATTCACGAGGGTCAGTTCGATGTAGTCGTTCTGATGAACGACTATCATCGGAGCTGGAATCGTGCCGTTGAAGGTCAAGCCCCAGATCTCGGCCCGATCGGGTCCGATCTCCATCACCTTCTCTTCGACCTCGAGCCGTACCTCAACCACCTTAGGAGCGCCGGTTGCAACCTGCTCGTGTTCGGGCAGGAACGGTGGGGCTACCAGTGTTTGGGTCACGCGCTGCATGTCGTTGGGGTCAGTGGAGTCTTCAGATCCGGGCATCCATGTGCCTGCGTTGCCTTGGTTTAGACCCGAGTTTTGAGAGCTTTTACTCGGAGTAGCGGTGTTTATCGTGGCCGTTCGTATGAGTTCGACCGTTGGTTGTGCCGTTGCGTTCGGTGATCGATCAGATGAGCTACAGCCGACCTGGACCACTGTGATTGCAATTCCCAGTACGAACAATGCGACAAGTGGTGTCGACTTTCGTAACAGATTGAGCAGGCTGGCGAGTCGGGTAGCGCTCGCCATAGTACTAGACACTTCAGACCTGTCGTTAATAGTCATAACAATCCTCTTTTTAGCTCTGGCATTGCGTGAGAATGGTTTCTCTTTGCATGCCGTAATCACCTGAACTGAGAAGGTTATTGCCGGCTCGCCAGGGGGAACCAAGATCGAAATAACCTTCGTCTTTCTCAGACTATTTCGCGGGTGAGTGAAACCTCAATCAAGGGACATGTCTTTTCTGTGAGTAGTTTCGCAAATGGGTGATGATGACGGTGTCCGGTAGGAATGGCCAGAGTTCGGGGCCCTGAACGCACGTGAGGCAAACCAGACCACGCTCAACTTCCGTTCCAATCAGCCATCCTGTCGCTGGAGTCGAACACTTGTCGGCGAACGTTTCTTCCTGAACTCAAAGTTCAGCCAATAGAGGCAACAGAGATGGCTCATCTGATCTACGTCCAAAATAATCTTGAACAAATCCTCATGGATAATTCACGCCACTGATCCCGTTATCACGGGTTCCTCACACTGATCGAATTAGATTTGTCTCTAGCGATAGCTTCTAAAAATCCGAAAGAGCAGGAGAGAGACAATGACCACGCTGAATCGTTTGAATTTTGTATCCGTTGCCGGGCTGGTGTTAGTCATCGGCGGGATCATCGGAATGGCCATGGGGGGATATCTCTACCTGAAGGCCGATGCGGGTTTACAGTCGCTCGAGGCGATTTACGCGACGCAGGGTCGCTACATGACCTACGACGATGAAGGCAACTTCACCGACCGTGGCACTGCCGAAGGTGGCGCAAAAATCCTGTCGCTTCTGGAAAACGACTGGGACTTCCAGCTCAACAAGGCCAACTTGGACCCTAACGACACGCTGGTAAACACTCCAGACGAATTGATGGTCCAGTACGGAATCATCAACTACCACACCCTGCACGGTACGCAGACGGTGGTACTCGATGAAGCCGTTGAGTACCAGGGAGTTGCCTACGAAGCGGGAACATACGAAGTTGCGGGAGAAGGAAAGTACTACTCAGACTACGACCGCAAGCACCCGCTCGAAGGACCAGCCCGCACGATGGCGTGGAGCCCACTCGCTCTGAGCCTGAACAGTGCACTGATTGGTGGAGTGAACTCCGACCTGCAGGCCGGTATGGCTCACTTCCTCTCATGGAGCATTTTTGCGGGATTCGGACTGATGTTTGCAGTATCAGGTACGTTCGTCATTGCTGGCGGAGTTCAGTTGAATCGCAGGCAAGAAAAAGAAGAAGAAACGATTGTGCAAATGGCAGCAACCATTCCTGATCAATCACTTCCAGTTCCAAGCGGCACTGCAGAGTAATCACACCCGGTTGTAGTCAATCCCTTAGTACTGGAATCATTGAGGGCATTGCGATACGACCCCGAACGAAAAAAAGAATGACAGCAGCAGCCCGAATTACCGCCCGAGAAACCTCGGGGCAACAAGATAGGACAATAATCATGACCAAGAAAATTCTCGTACCGCTGGATGGATCGACGATATCGCAAAGTATCGTCAGTTGGGCCGGTGAACTCGCCCGGGCTATGGACGGGGAACTCAGACTACTCACTGTAATCGACCCGAAAGATTTTGAAGTCTTCGAGGCGGTTAACAACAGTGTGTTCGAACACGAAAATCTCTCCGTGTTTGGTGGACCAGTTGAGACTGCTGCGAAGACTCCAACCGATATCATCGATGCACTGGGCATTCAGTTCAGGATCGAGTTGGAAGCAAAAGCCAAAGCCCTCGGCAAGGCCGGGATCAAGGCCGAGGTGAAGATCGAATACGGCTCACCTGCAGAGGTGATCGTCGCAGAAGCCAAGACCCAGAATGTCGACATGATTGCGATGACGACACGACGAGGTTCGGCCCTTGCGAGGGGTATTCTCGGCAGCGTTACGGACCGAGTATTACACTCGACCTCGGTGCCGGTACTAACCTTGCATCCCAACCAAATCGGGAACGCTATGGAATCGAACGGATTGATCCGAAAGATAGTGATTCCACTCGACGGTTCCGAACTCTCCGAAACTGCAGTTCGGCCCGCGCTGGAAATTGCTCGCGCCTCAAAGGCTGATGTCACTTTCCTCCGGGTCGTGAACACTCCGCTTTACGCATTTGATTCGGGAGTTCTCGGAGCTGGGGCCTTGCTCTATGACCGGGAGATCGAAATGGGAACCCAGGAGGAGGGTGCGATGGCCTATTTGAAGGGCCTCGTCGAGGAGGCAGGGCTTATGGGGATCAAGGCACATGCGACGGTTCGCATTGGCAACGCTTCATTGCAAATTGCAAGTGAATCGATCACCGACTCAGGCAGCATCGTTGTCATGGCGACGAGTGGGGCGAGCGGTCTCAAGCGGTGGGTTATCGGGAGTGTTGCCGATAAGGTGATCCGATCAGGAAACGTTCCAGTGCTGGTTATCCCGCACGCCAAATAGATGTAACCGATCCAGACAGGCGCTCCGGCGAATCTTTCGTCGAGATGCTTTTTTTGGCATTGATACTGACCTTGCGAGCATTCCTAACGAAGGACCAGCCGCCTGAGAGCTTCCGGATCATGCAGTCGACCCGGTACTATTTAATGATATTTTTCTCCAACTGGCGATTGCTCTCAAGATATTAAGGAGGCCAGCTGGCATTCATCGTTCTACCGCTGTATGGGCGGTCGAAAGACCCGAACAAACCTGCGTCCAAAAACGCCCAGCAGACGGAACAAATACATGCAATCTGATGTTGAAAACACCCGCAATGAATTCGGAGAAACCGAGACACCGGGTTCTGCGGTAGGACCCCGAGCAGTCGATCATGCCTTGGCTGAACTACCGCGGCTTGCCAGGGAGCTAACAGGTGCTGACTATGCGGCCGTGACAGTTCAACAATCCGCGGGCGATCCAGTGCAGATCTACCACGCCGGTTTCAGCGACGACGTCAATTGGCGAGCACAGGAGCTTCCAAAGGGCGTGGGAGTTCTCGGACGATTGGGAGAGGCCGACTCTCCGTTACGTTTGGCGGACATATCCAGTCATCCAGATTCATTCGGATTCCCGGAATGGCATCCAGAAATGAAGGCCCTTCTCGGAGTAGGTGTTGTGAACAGTTCGGGCATGAAAGCAAACCTTTATCTAGCGAACTCGCCTGGAAAGCCTGAATTCACGATTGAAGATGAATATCAGTTGATTCAGTTGACCAATTTTGCCCAGCTCGCACTCGATTTTGCTCGGTCTTACGACCTTGAGCGGGAGAGCCGAATTGCGGCGGAATCCGCAGAGAGTCGGCTGCAAGCTGTCATGGACGGCTCCATGATCGGCATCGTGGTTGTCGACGCCGCAAGTCGAGCACTTCGGGGGGCCAGCGAAGAAGCCAGTCGCCTACTGGACAGTGAGATCACACGTGGCACGTCGCTAGCGGACATCGACAGAAAGGTCGATTTCTTCGATCTCAATGGACGACTGCTGGGCAATTGGGAGCTCCCATTGGAACGGGCTTTGGCCACTGGCGCAACCACCCAGCCTTCCGAATTTCTTCTTCAGCGGGCCGATGGTTCGCGGATCCCGATTCTGGTTGCGTCTGCACCAATCACAACCCCAGATGGAACAATCGAGTCCGCAGTCCTGGTTCTGCAGGATCTGTCCCAGGTCTACGAGGCAGAAGACGCAAAAAACGAGTTCCTGTCGATGGTCACCCATGATTTACGATCTCCGTTGGCTACCATAAAGGGCATCGTAAGGGCGATGAACATCGAACGGGAATTATCGGAAGAGTTGAGTGCGGATCTCGGCTCAATAGACGAAGAAGTCGACCATATGACCGGACTTGTCTCAAATCTCTTGGACATGTCCCGGATTGAGTCCGGCACACGAGGTTCCGATCATGAGATGTGTCACATGGCGGACATTCTCCACGATGCCGTTCGCCGGACCTCCGCATCTCGTTTTGGCAGCAATCGCCGGATAAATGTTGACATACCAACTGACTTGCCTGAAATGTACGCGGATCCCGTTCAACTAGGCAGGGTGTTGGACAACTTGCTCGGCAACGCGATGAAGTACACCACCGGTGATGTCAGAGTCGCTTGCATTTACGGAGCAGATGGTGACCTCATCCGTACAGAGGTCATCGACATCGGCGAAGGCATCCCCGAACCTATGCACAATGAGATATTCGAGAAGTTTTTCCGTTTGTCAGCAGATAAGAGGGTGGAGCGGGAAGGTTCGGGATTGGGACTCGCCATCTGCAAATCCATTGTCGGGGCTCATGGTGGCGATATTGGTGTGGTCAACAATCATGGCAGTGGATCGACTTTTTGGTTTGAGATTCCGAGAGATCGTGAACAGGCTTGATCGCGGGAGCGACAGTCTGCGGAATCAGGACAATGAAAATTATGAATACTAACTATGAACGGCTCAGTGTTTTGGTAGTTGACGACGATCCAAAGATTCGTCGATTGGTTGCGACCCATTTGGGACGGGTCGGGTTCGAAGTGCAACTTGCATCGACCGGGGAAGAAGCCATCCACAAGGCTTCGCTGCATCAACCGCAGGCCGTGGTGTTGGATATTGCCATGCCGGGAATTGACGGCTTCGAGACTCTGACGCGACTACGGGAGTGGTACACCGACCCCGTAATCATTCTCTCTGCCACCGATCAGGAGAGCGAAAAGGTCAGGGCCCTGGATCTCGGAGCGGACGACTACGTGACCAAGCCGATCGGTTCTGAAGAGCTCGCGGCAAGGATTCGCGCTGCCATCCGGCGGGTTGACCGTTTGTCGAAACCCGAGGAGAGTTATGACTCGATCGTCGAGATAGGATCAGTCAAAATTGATCTCGGGGCTCGGCTCGTCTATAGGGATGGCGATGAGGTCCGGTTGACGCGCACGGAATACGATCTGCTGAGGACACTGGCGATCAACGCAGGGAAGGTCTTGACCCATCGCCAGTTGCTGCAGGCTGTCTGGGGTCCCGAATACGGGGAGGAAACAGAGTACCTGAGGACGTTTGTGAAGCAACTCCGTCGGAAATTGGAAGACGACCCTTCTCGTCCAAAGCGGATACTGACCGAGCCAGGTGTCGGTTATAGGTTAATTGTCGGTCCCTGAGAGCAACACAAGCCTTTTATCCGCAGGTCGTGGGTTCGATCCCCACAGGGCCCACCAAACTCGATTTTGGTTCAGCGATTAAGTATTGATCCGATCTAGTTGCTGATTTCCATTAGCAAATCAGCTGCTTTCAAACCGTTGCCGTAATTCGCTTAACTCGGATTCTCACTGGTTAGCTCGCATTTTCAACACGTGCTGACTGTTAAGTATCCCCACCTAAGCGCTAAGCTTCCACTATCGGCACACCAAGCGGAAACTCACGAATCAGCTGCTGTAAACATCCGGCTCTAGTCGTCTGTAAGCCAATCTGACATGCCGGTCACTCCACAGAGAACTTCCTGAACTTGGTGGCCCCTGTGGGGATCGAACCCACAACCTGCGGATTAAAATTTGTGGTGGGCGCTGAGTTCTGACAGAACCTTCGTATCGGCTGTGATCGGAACGACACTAGCGATTTCGCTAAACCGAAAATTGGCTCATCCAAGCCTTTTGGGCGGAATCTTCGGCTACATTATTATTTAGTTCTGCACGACGAGAAAAACAGACAAAAAAAACGGCGAACAAATCGCCGTTTTTTCATTTAACATTCGAGCAGAACACGAGAATTAGTCGTCGGTAAGCTTTTTCAACTTCTCTTTGAGAGAGTCAGGCACGCTGTGCTGGGGAGTCTGTCTCACAAGACCAACCGTCTGAGCGAGGCTAGTCATCCAGCCATCACAATCATTGCAGAAGCCCAAATGGTGACGAATTCTCGACGCCAAAGAAGTCGGAACCTCGCCATCAATGAAATCAGAAGCGTTGTCACGAACTTCACCGCAATCGCCCATGCCATCTGCACAGGGATCGTCAGGCGAGTGCTTCTCGTCCCGTCCAATCAGTTTGTCTATCCACGATATTGAGCCGTTCACAATGATCTCCATACTGTCGACAAGCTTGGTATAGCTCAATTGCCGAACAGTTAATAAGATGCAGTGTATTCCGAATCGATACAAAGATCACTCATATCGAATTCAGATGCCTCTACATTCTTACATCAATCATATCGAACCCATGAACAATGGCACGCAAACCGGGTAGTAACTTTGAACGTAACAGTCGGTAGATACACGCTGGAAAAATGGGCGATTCTGGTACAGTGTTTGCATTGATCTCCGGTTGCAGACCACGATTGCGGAGATCGTTCAGCCCAGCCACGCTACCCTGCACGATTCACACGACGGCACATGGACGCACAAGAATTCACGGACATAGCTGAGAAGCACTCAGGTTTCGTGTACAACGTTGCATACCGAATGATGGGCAATCCTCACGACGCTGAGGAAGTGGCGCAGGACACTTTCGTTTCGGCGTACAAAGCACGTGATCGTTTTCGTGGTGATGCCCAGCCAACAACTTGGCTGTATCGCATCACAGTAAATGCAGCGCTAATGCGCATCCGAAAAGACAAACGCGGCAAAGAGATGACCGTCTCTGAAGACAATCGCCCAGACGTCGCTTCAAACAACTGGGCAGAATCTCCTGTCGCAGCGACCATGAACAGCGAGCTTGGTGGTCGGATCGATGCAGCGATAGACGCCCTTCCTGAAGGCCTGAAAGTCGTAGTGATTCTTCGCGATGTTCAAGGTCTTTCGAATCAAGAGGCAGCCGATACCCTCGACGTATCTCTCTCTGCCCTCAAAGCCCGGCTCCACCGAGGGCGAATTGCCCTCCGCGACTCACTTGAATCCTACGTCGCCGAGCTCTCCAAAGCCAACTAGGCTCGGCGGTTCTAACAGAACCGTTTGGTCTATTCACAGGCTTCAACTGGTCGTGAATCCGAGATAATAAGTGGGAGCGCTATCGGGGGAGGTCAACTGAATGCACCGTTCAGGCTGCTAACCAGTTCAATACTGACGATGTTGGGTCGTTGCTGTGCCTCGCGTGCGCATGCGTGAGCAACTCTGAGCAAAATAAATTGTCACGGGAGTCCCACTACTACCCATTCCTCCACATTCGACAGCCTACCCCGCTCTTCCAAATTGACATAACCACCAAGCTCCTCGCCCGCGCGCACGATGTCTGCCACAAATCACACTAATTTACGATTTAACTGATGCTGAACGGGTTGTGTTTGTGGTTGTGGTCACTGGACACGCACGCACATAGGGAGGGGCAGAAATTGGCACAAGTTCGTTCAGCACCGTTACACCCACCTCCCTATTCGTATTAGTGCGGAGCGACTATCGGCGCTCCGTGTTGTGGTTAAGGTGCTTATGGACCCCAGTCGAGCCTTGAATGGATGGAGAAACCACCACAAGGTTGTGGAGAGCATCCGGCAGAAAACGATCCCCCAGCCACTTTAGTTACGTTGGAACCATCGGCATTGATGACATATAAGCCATTGTAATCTTGCCGACCGGAATAATTTTCCTTTTGGTAGAAAAAGAGAACGATTTCGTTCGATTCCACGCAAACGCAATCGATCGTTGTATTTGTTCCTCTAACGATCGCCTCGTTTGTTGTTCCCTTCGTGCCAATTACGGGTGGATTCCTCGTAGTGATCGTTCAGCTAACTACTCTCATCCCTCTGGCTATTCCTGATGTTTCAGGCGGTTCAAGGCAAGCGTTACAAACTGCCTATGGCAGGTGACTACGCTGAAACTCATGAAGAACATGGCTAAGAAGTAGCCGCCCTGTAGTTTCAAGACCTCGTAACGAAACAGCGCTCTATTTCTGAGCGCTGTCTTCGCGTTTGCTGAATCGTTCCCTCAAAACCTGCATCTGAGTTGATATGTCGGGCTGAACGGAGCCATACGTACAAATCAAATACAAATGTTTGCAGGGGGCTTTAAATGACTACAGAACCACAACACTACGATGAAGTGTTGCCGAATCCCGGATTTGAAATAACACCGGGTTCGACAGCCGTAGTGATCACCGATCCTCAGGTCGACTTCCTTTCGAAGGACGGCGTTACTTGGGGAATCGTTGGTCCGAGTGTCGAGAAAAACGGCACGGTGGCGAATCTTAAGAAGCTAATCGAAGCTGCCCAGAGTTCTGGCACGCCAGTTTTCGTATCACCCCACTACTACTACCCAACCGACCACGGCTGGAAGTTTGAAGGCGCAGTCGAGACGATGATGCATGCCATCAACATGTTCGATCGCAAAGGGGCACTCGACGTCGATGGCTTCGACGGCTCGGGCGCCGATTGGGAAGAGACTCTCAAGCCATTGATCGAAAAAGAAGGCGTTGTGATTGCTAGTCCTCACAAGGTCTACAGTCCAAAGACTAACGATCTTTCTCTTCAGCTTCGTAAGCACGGCATTAACAAGATAATTCTTGCCGGTATGTCGGCGAATCTGTGTGTTGAAGCTCACATGCGTGACCTTATCGAAGATGGGTTTGAAGTTGCGATCGCCAAAGACGCAACGGCCGGTGCTGTATTGCCTAAGGGCGACGCATACGAGGCTGCACTGCTGAACTTCCGGATGATCGCCAGCTCGGTACAGACCACCGACGAACTGGTGAGCAAGCTTCAGGGATAGTCAAACGGATACGTATCTGGCTGCCTGCTAGTCAGTAGGCAGCCAGATACGTTAAGCATTGTCGCTATTTAGCGAACGATCTCAAAATGCCGGCTGCGGCTTCGTCGCAAGCTTTTGCTGCGTCGTCGATCAATCCAATCGTCAGGCGAGTGTTTCTCGTCCCGTCCAATCAGTTTGTCTATCCACGACATTGAGCCGTTCACAATTATCTCCATACTGCCGACAAGCTTGGTATAGCTCAATTGCCGAACAGTTAATTAAATTTGCCGTTTTTCTTGAGCGCCGTTCATTCGGGTCGCTTCGTGAAAAGCGTCGGAATCGGGTTGATTGGTCGTGCCTCTAGTGGTGTCTGACCACCATTAGCCGCTGTCCGTTTCGCGTACTCGGCAGTGAAGCGGTCACGGATGTCGTAAAGAACTTTGCCCATTCGAGTTTCGTGGTAGAACCAAGTCCACATACGAGTTCCTCCCGGCGGATGAGAACCGGGTTGCTCGGTCGCTGCCTCCATGTAATAAGCTTTCACATCTTCGGTAAGGTAGCGGATCATTCCAGGCGACGTATCTGACAATCCGAACGGCATCTCCGGGTTTTCTCCAGAGGCCACGCCAGCAAGGAAAGCTGCAATTTCTGGCATCGAATCAGCGGTAACACCGCTCAGTCCGAATGTCGTACGCTCCGACTGTCGCAGCGCTTCCTCGTACCATGGAGCCAGCGATCCAACTTCGGACAACAGTGATTGTTTCAGTGATTCAATTGGGCTGGATCCGGGATCGAGCGGTGGAAGTGGCAGGACACAGCTCCAAACTGAGTCACTCTCGGCCGTTGCCGGCGGATCGTGAGGGTAGTCCTCAATAACCGGACCTGACTCAGCGGCGAAGAGCGCGAGGAGTGAGCGGAGCACATCCATTTGAAACTCAGGATCGTTGGGTACGCCTAAGGGCCGACCCAATTCGAATGGTACCCACAGGGCACGGGAAGGACCTATCTTTTCAGTATGTTCACGAATCAGACTGATTCCGGCGGTCGGAATGCCTTCGGCCTCAATGTAGTGCTGTAGCCCGCCAACGGCGCGCGTGCAATTCGGTCAGATTGGAATCAGAATTGCCGCAGTGACGTTATCCTCTTTCAGCAACTTCGCAACCTGAGGTCCTGTCTCAATCATTCGAGTTGGATCTGTGGCTCCCATGAATGAGTAGTGCCATTTGGCGACTGAGCCGATCTCGCCATCAGATTCGAGCTGTCTCAGGCGTTCCAGCGGAAAAACCACATTGGTGTCTTGCTGATATCCGCTTCGGTCGAAATTGACACTCACATGGCTCATGGTCAAATCTGAGTAATCAAGATCGCCTGGTAATAGACGGTAGTCACCGGCTCCACCATAGAACTTAGCGTCGCTTGATCGATGCAAGCCCGCAGTCGAAATGATCGCGACACGGGCGTCCTTCAAATCGGGTGCTTCAGCCCACGGCGTCGGACCATAATCCGGCATGGGTAGGCTCAAGAGATGGGCTGCGTACTCCTCGGGCAAATCCGTAAGTCTTACCATGTTGCTCTATTTCTGACTAATACTCGTTCATCGGAAGATTGAAGGCACAGCGTCGGGTCGAAAAACTAAACTGACTCACCGTTTGGGGCAGTTCCGATTGTTGGATGCCATAGCGTTCGAAGTAGGTTCGAATTCTGGTTAAGAGAATCAAAGGATTTTCTGTTGAGCGATGATTTTTGTTAGAACGGTTTGGAGGGTGCCGGTCAATTTGTTTTTGATTTATCGATCCCAAATACTCCTAGACCAATAAATTCCGATTTTCTCACGAACATCGTGGAATATTTCACATCGTTAACTCCCATTCTTGCATCATAATTATTGGAAACGCAAAAACGTTCATTCTATTTCCTGTTAGACAGGAACTTTGAGAGCTTCAATTGAGCGAACGAAGGGCTCGACGAATACCAAGAATTATGTGAAGTGGAGAAGTGTGCTGTTGAAATTCAAATTAGGTGTCTCGTTTAGAAACGGCCCACACAAATCAAGATCATCAATGACATCAGTTCCGCAAAAAAAACCTTCGTTCTTTAGCTTCCCACACCCCATGAATTCGAGCGTCGCTCGCGTAGTGGCCGGTGGAGTGGTAATCATGGCCGTCGCAACGATTCTTTTCGACCAGCCATGGATCACCCTCGTGCTGGCATTTGGATTCATCGCTCGTGTTACAACCGGCCCACGAGTCAGCCCTCTAGCGATTATCGCTTCTAAGTTGATCGTTCCAAAATTAGGACTGCCATATCGCCCCGTAGCTGGGCCACCGAAGCGGTTCGCCGCTGCTATCGGAATTGCATTTAGTGTTTCGGCAGCTATTCTTTCGCTTGGATTCGGCCTAAACGGAATTGCCTACATCGTTCTTGGTGGGCTAATTTTCGCCGCAGGGCTTGAAGCCCTGGTTGGCTTTTGTCTCGGTTGCCAAGTTTTCGGTATTCTGATGAAAATTGGTGTCATACCCGAAAGCGTCTGTGAAGACTGTGCTGATTTCGGCAATCGTGCCAAGCGCATGGCGGCACGTGGCCTTCGACCCGACGGAACACCGCTGCTCGATTAATTAGCCATAGTTCAAATCTGACTACGAAAAAGACCCAGCACTTGCCTGGCTCTTTGTTGGGATTCTTACTGGTCGGAGGGGCAGGACTCGAACCTGCCCCCCCCCGGTTCTGTCAGAACTCAGTGTCGGGGCAGAATAGCATCATTCCTCATTTGCTGAGGAGATCTGTTCATGTCCTGCCAACCGTGCCTGCCTTCGTCAATTCCCAAAGAAGGAAGATCTTCACCAACAGGCGATCGACTCCAATGACCGAGTTGTCAGCTTAAATACAGGGATCGGTCATGTATTTAGGTCGACTGAATTTTGTGCTGAGCGCTGAGTTCTGACAGAACTGATCGACATTGCCAAAAATCCTAAACTGCCGACTGCGCATCGAATGAATACGCTTAGCCAATCTACGGAGATGATTCTTGATGAAAATTGAATTGCTCTACTTTGATGACTGCCCCAATCACGTTGGTGCGCAAGAAATGCTCGAACAGACGTTGATCAAACATCAAGTCGGTGACCCGATAATAAGAATTGATGTTTCTAGTCTCGAAATTGGCGAATCTGTGAAGTTTCCGGGGTCACCTACGATTCGTATTGACGGGGTAGATGTAGACCCAACCTACGAAGACACAGGGGATTACACGCCCAGATGCCGTGTCTATTTCACCGACGTTGGCCTTAAAGGTCTTCCCAAGGAAGAGTGGATTGACTCAGTAGTCCGGGCTGCACTAGTCAAGAGGTCGTAGAGTATTGGCGTTCTTGACAGTGCAGGTGGCAGCTTCAAAGATTCTGACAGAACCAGAAAAAAGCCTCGACTCAAACACGGAATCGAGGCTTTTTTCTGTTAACTAATATTCGACGATCCTACGAGAACGATTCGTAGAGTCCGCCGACTACCAGACCGAAGATGATGTGGACCACTAGTGCACCCATCGCAGTGGCTCCGCCAAGTTTCAGAGCGAAGAATCCGGGGGCTTCAACCGCACCGTCACGAATACCTCGGTGGAGGGAAGAACTTAGCATTCCGAAGAACATGCCAGTGCCGATAAAGTGAACGAGTCCGAAGACGATTCCTATCCCGTAGTTGCTATCAATATCGAGCCACAGATAGAACGCTGCGTGAGCTGAAGCAAATACAATGCTCATCACCGCGTGGATCATCAACCCGATTCCGTACGTCATGCCACCGACGGGCATCATCATCGTGCCGAGCATTTTCAGAAGATCCATCTTCATCTGCTCAGGCATCATCATTCGACCGAGATAAATCGGTATCAGCATTATTGCCCCGGCGATCAACCCTGAGTAAATCGCTGCGGGCGAGTTGTATTCCATGACCAAATTCCTCCACTAAGATTTTTCCGTGCGAAGACCATGACCGATCTCGATCCAGCCCAAGTATGCAATGGGATGCGAGTTCGACTTAGAACGATTCTGCGTCGATTCCGCCGAACACGGCATCCAACAGAAATAAGCTTCTGCTAATGATCGGCAGATATCGTCGAAAAATTGATGTACGAGGAGCAGTGCTGAGTGGCTACAGATCAAGATAAAAGTGACTCACCGTCTTCGAAGCGGATCATGAAGACCGCCGATTCGGTTTTCCACGAGCTAACTCGCTCGATGTGTCCCGAGTGCAAAGACATCATCAACGGCGAGATTCATCTGACCGACGGCAAAGTTGTGTTGCGAAAGCGATGCCCTCGGGGCTGTAACGACGGCAAAAAATGGGAGGTGCTGATATCTCCTGATGCCGAGGGGTATCTAGATCAGCAGCGGTACAACAAGCCAGGCACGATTCCGCTCGAATTCAGTACGGAAATCGACGAAGGTTGTCCGTATGACTGCGGCCTATGTCCCGATCACAAGCAGCATGCTTGTTTGGTTCTCATCGAAGTAAACACGGCGTGCGATCTGGCATGCCCAACCTGTTTCGCAAATGCCGGACCCGGATTCAATATCACGATGGACGAGTGCGAAATCATGCTCGACACGTTCGTCCGTACTGAAGCAGAACCAGAGGCCGTTCAGTTCTCGGGTGGAGAACCTACTCTTCACCCACAACTATTCGACTTCATGAAGCTTGCCAAAGCAAAGGGCGTGCGGCATGTGATGGTCAATACGAACGGGTTGAGAATAGCGCGTGACCCAGAATGGGCGGCCGAATTCGCATCACTCGACCCCACAGTATATTTTCAGTTTGACGGCCTTCGCGATTCGACCTACGAAATCCTTCGAGGCGAGCCGCTTTTGGAGCAAAAACTAAAGGTTCTCGACAAGCTGGCTGAGTTCGATCTCAACACCATTCTGGTCGCAGCCATTGAACGAGACGTCAACGAAGACGAAATTCCGGCGATCATCAAGTTCGGACTAGAACATCCGGCGGTTCGCGCTGTCATGTTCCAGCCCGTTATGCACACAGGTCGGCACCTCGAATTCGATCCTATGAACCGGGTCACAATTCCAGAAGTTATCGAACGGATCGATGCCGGAATGGACGGCGTTTTCGTGAAGAGCGATTTCGTTCCAGTGCCTTGTTGTCACCCATCCTGCCAATCGGTGACATTCTCGTACATCGACGAAGAAGGTCAGGTCGTACCTCTGCCGAGAATCGTAGATGTCGACGAATATCTCGACTACATCACCAACCGAACGTTCCCCGACCTAACCGGTGAAATCCGAGACGCTCTCGAAGGCCTTTGGTCGTCGTCAGCTACTCCTGGTGGAAATAAATTGGCCGACGATTTTTGTGCTGCTTGCGCCGATCTTGGTCTTTTTAATGGCGAGTCGAAAGAGATCGCAAAACGCATCTTCTCGATATCGATCAAAGATTTCCAAGACCCGTATACGTTCGACATAAAAAAACTGATGAAATGCTGCGTCGAAATCGCCACCCCGGACGGTCGTTTGATTCCGTTCTGTGCGTACAACAACGTTGGCTATCGAGAAGACGTAAAAGAAGAATTAATGAAGCAGAGAGCACGCGATCGAATCAGCAAGATTAACGCGAGTGCGCTGGTTAACGGGAATGCTTCAGTGAGTGATGAGGCAAAAGAATAGTTCGAATGGCGCACATTCCGATAAATCTGTCCGATCAGTCCATCCACATCCACGCACAGCGGCCGCTGGCGTTCGAAATGGTCTCCGTTCTAGGCGTCGGCGGCGGGGTGCCACAGGCGAGCAATGCCGGGAGTACCCCGTCTATCAAAGTGCTTGCCACAAATGGCGATAGACAACTGGTTGAGTTCCATACGCCTTTGAAAGCCGGCCCCTGGCAGATGAATTGGAAAACGACCGAATGGGTGGCTGTTAAGCACCCAACATCGATTGATTTCGAATTGCTACCTTCCGGTGGGATCCTAGCGGGTGGACTCCGGCAACTGACCGACCGATTAGAGTTCGTTGCTCAGGGCAATTGCACCGAACTCATCTACAAAAGTCGATTCGGAATCAGGTGGTCGATTGGCGGTTGGCTAGTCGGAAAAATTCTCGTTGCACCAATCATCAAAAGTCACATGCTCGAGCATCTTGAAGATCTCAAGGTGAAAATCGAAAACCGTGCTCGACGAAGTCGGCTATATCCGCAGTTGCCGTGCAAGGAAGACGAACAGGGGTAGCGAAGTGGCGAACTCGACTGATGGTCTAATTGAACTCGACTCCCAGCCAGTCGGCGCGTGCTGTTCTGTGATCTACAGTCATCCACTCGCCACGTGGCTTATTGGCGAGTCGTTCCACCCCGGCGGACTTGCACTTACCGACGAAATTGCCAACCTAACTAATCTCGGACCCGGTAAGCGTTTGCTGGACGCCGGATGTGGACGTGGAACCAGCACGGTTCATCTCGCAGAAACCACCCAGTGCCACGCGGTGGGGCTAACGCTTGAATCAGACGGAGTTGAACGGGGCAGAGCGTTGGCTGCAGCAACTGGGGTAGACGATAGAGTCCGGTTCGTCCAAGACGACATTCTGCACATGGATACCTCGATCGGCGAATTCGATGTGGTGCTGATGGAGTGCGTGCTATCGACACTTGAACAAAAACCTGAATCGCTAAGACAGCTGTATCGAATCGTGAAGCCGGGCGGGTACATAGCGCTCAGCGATGTCACGGTATCGCGTGAACTTCCTACCGAGCTACAGGGCTCGATTGGCGCCGCACTGTGCATGGCCGACGCTCGTGATCTGGACGAGTACATGAGCCTGATCGAGGACGTTGGATTCAAGGTGAAAGAGTACCGCTCTGCGAAAGAGGCGGTTCAGCAGTTGATAAAGAAGATAGGAACCCGACTGATGATCGCTGAGGCTGCGATTGGTCTGGGAAGTCTGAAAGTCAATAGATCACTGATCGTTCAAGCACGGGACGCACTGAAGATCGCTTCAAAGTTAGTCGAAGACGGATCGCTCGGCTATGGCTTGATCGTTGCTCAGCGCGCCGGGTGAATCCTCTACTCCAGCAACCCAACTTTGCGCCAGTTGCGATCTCGTAGGGCCTGCTTTAGTTCGGTGAACTCACGGGCAAAGTGGGTAGTGATTACGAGGAAGCTGAGAACGAGACATAGGATGATGCAGAGCGCTGGAGCGCCAGTCCCGATGAAGATGGCGTTGATTGCGATGATCCCGGCTCCGAATGCCCAGACCCAGCTTCGAGTAGCGAAGTAGATAGCGAAGACGACCGGACCCGCTAACGTCGAAAGCACCGGAGCCATCGCCAGCGATATTCCGAATATAACGGCGACACCTTTGCCGCCTTTGAACCCGATATACGGCGACCAGTTGTGACCGGCGGTAACCGCAATTGCCATAGCAAACAGCGTGTAATCCGAAGCACCGGCGAATCTACCAATGGCTATCACCAGTGCACCCTTAGCCGCGTCGGCACCAAGTATCAACAGACCCGAGCGCATCCCCAACATGCGGACGGCGTTCACCGTGCCGACGTTGCCGTTTCCGTGTTCTCTAATGTCGACACCGCGCTGCAATCGACCGCCAAGATACGCGGCAGGAACCCCGCCAATCAAATACGAAATGGCGACGAGTACGGCGGCGATCAAGACATCAGACATCATTAGTCCTTAGATGCTCTTCGGGAGCAATCAGTTGTCCGAAAGAAAACGAGCCATCGGCTCCTAGATGTCAATGGCCATGGATCTGTTAGAACTCAGCGTCGGAGCAGAATAACATCGTTCCTCATTTGCTGAGGAGATTTATTAATGTCTTGCCAGCCGTGCCTGCCTTCGTCAATTCCCAAAGAAGGAAAACCTTCACCAACAAGTGGTCAACTCTAATGACCGGGCTGTCAGCTTAAATACAGAGGTTGATCACGTATTCAGGTCGGCCTAATCGTGGAGTGAGCGCTGAGTTCTGACAGAACCCTTCCCGCCTACTGCTGAGTCAGTCGCGCTGGATGAACCTGTATATGCAAATTTATGCGCTGTGTGCCATGGAGTTGGGGGACTGGGTGACGGACCCACCGGTGCCAGTCTGCCAAAAAGACCTGCTGATCTGTTCATACATGTTCCTATTCACAGCGACACGATCCTGTACGAGTTCATACGTGATGGGATCGACTCTGTGGGGATGCCGGGACAAGAAGATGAACTATCCAAAGAACAAATGTGGCACCTGATGAATTACCTCCGCTCCAAATTCGATGCCGAGTAGTGACTGATTCAGAATAGTAAATCTGGTCTCAGATCAGCCTCGTGAGTTTGGGCTTGCCGATGCTCGCACCTTGAACTGTTCCAAATGTGAAGAAAATGTGGGGACTCCAGCGGGATCGATTCTTCATAAGGTCGCATCGTACCCTGTATCGGGTTATTTAGATCCGGAACCCGATGTTAAAGAATTTGTGTCGTACTTAGACCGGAACGTCCACTAAAAAAGTCCGAAATTCTTGAAATGGCGCAGGCAACTTAGTATGAAGTTTCAAAGAGCGTTACCCAGTCGAGTAGTCTTCGTCTCAACTGTCTCAGCACTGGCATTGATAGCGGTCGCCTGTGGACCTGGTTCGGAATCGGCGACCCCGACTGCATTCCCTGAGCCAACGTTGAACTCGGTTACCCCACCCGAAAATTTTCAGACTCCGATTCCTTCGCCTGAAGTGGCAACTGACCCGCTGCCTGAAACAGTATTTGCCGAAACACCTATCTCTAATTCATTCGAAAAACCGACTGAGACTGTCGATATCACGTTCGATGGACCTGAAGCGATCGTAGCTCGGCGATTCCAGTCGCAATATGGTTGGTTTACAGATTTCAACCAGAGGATCGTTGATCTGAGTGAAATCAGCTCACTATTACCGCGAGACGGGATAATCCCGATCGACGCACCGACGTTCGCGAAAGTCTCGGAGGTACCGGATTATCTGAGAGCAAGAGAACCTGTTGTAGCGCTGGAAATCGACGGAGATGCTCGCGCCTACCCACTCGCGATGTTGATGTGGCACGAGATTGCAAATGATGTAGTGGGAGGCGTTCCGGTTAGCGTTACTTTTTGTCCACTATGTAACACCGCGATCACTTTTGACAGAACCGTGAACGGACAAGAACTTACGTTTGGAACCAGCGGTAATTTGCGTCGCAGCGATCTCGTGATGTGGGACCGCCAGACTGAAAGTTGGTGGCAGCAGATAACTGGAGAGGCCATTGTGGGCGTCAACGCCGGAGCTGGCACCAAGTTGAAGATTATCAACTCGCCAATTATCGCCTGGGAGACGTTCGCTGAGGAATACCCGGACGGTCTCGTTATGGAGAGGATATTCGACGAATTAGGATTTCCTATTCGTTCGTATGACAATCCGCCGTACGCTGGATATGACAATGTCGACAACACTCCGTTCGCTTTTTCTGGAGAAGTCGATGACCGCCTGGTGGCGACATCTCGGATTCTCGCGGTAAAAAGCGAAGGCAGGACCGTCGCCTATCCATTTTCTTTTCTAGCTGAGACACAAATTGTGAATGATCGGGTCGGAGACTCCGACGTAGTGGTGTTCTTCGACGATGGCACTCTGTCGGCATTTGTAGATGGGAGACAGGGAGATCAAATATCCGGGTCAACAACCATGTTCAATCGAATCGTTGATGGCCAAACACTGACTTTTACGCTGGGAGCAGACGGTATCATTGATATTGAAACACAATCTACGTGGAGCCTACTGGGTACTGCCGAGTCAGGACCACTTGTGGGCAAGAAGCTAGAGCCAGTAATACATGCCAATCACTTTTGGTTTGCATGGGCAGTGTTCGAACCCGATACTGAGATCCGAGACGGGGCGGATGACATAGCGGGACCTACCGGCCGACCCTAAAGCTTGGATCAGAGCGATCAGCCTAATGTGTTGACCAGAAAACGCACACAAATTTCGGGAAGGAACGGCCCTCCCCTCCAACCGGAATGATTTCTGGTCGGTTTTAAGGAGGTGTTCGTGTGGATACAGCATCACAGCGACGGGTGATTTATCCGTTGTTGCACTGGTCCTGTACCAGCGCAGTGTATCCAACTCGATGGTTCTGTCAGAACTCAGCGTCGGGGCAGAATAACATCGTTCCTCATTTGCTGAGGAGATGTGTTCATGGCTTGCCCGAACTCGCTAACCGCGTCTCCGCCGAAGTACTCATGTCTGTGGAGTTGAAGAGTCCGGTGTTCAACACAATCTCGACGATACAACAGCTGATTCGACAAAAAGCTAACGCAAGTATCCCGTTGAGTCAGATGAAATTACGAAAAGTTAGACCTGCTGATTCCCACTTAGCCGGGACGCGAACAGGCCCCACCCGATCGGATGAGGCCTGTTTGCGTCTGTTCTGTCAGAGGAACGATGCTATTCCGCCCCGATGCTGAGTTCTGACAGAACCAATCTAGCAGGTTTCCTTCTCGATCTATGGCTCGATACAAGTAACGCCAGCGACCACTGACCTTGATGTAAGTCTCATCCAGATACCAGGAATGGCCAGCTGTACCTCGACGTTTGGCACGAAGCTTTTCACTAACTAGCGGTGCAAACCTGAACTCTCAAATTCGGATCGTTTCGTAACTGACTTGGAAGCCTCGTTGTAACAGTAGTTCGGCAACGTCACGGAATCCGAGCTTATATCTCAGACGCCAGAGCACTGCCATCAGCACAACGTGAAGAAACTATGTGCGACAGACGTATCATCGGATCATATGATTGAACAGCTGCTGGTTTAACTCGCCAGCGACTATCCGTTGCGGGGATTTACTGAACATTCTTCAAGATCGTGGATGGGCAGAATACCAGTCTCCGCCTATACCAGCGCTAGATGGAGTGTGGACAATGACGGCGGAATCGTCAGCTATTTCGGTCGACAATCTCACCAAACATTTTGGAGATTTTAAAGCAGTTGAAAAACTGACTTTCGATATCCCGCAAAATGGTGTTGTCGGTTTTGTCGGTCCAAATGGTGCTGGAAAAAGCACCACAATTCGGATGTTGCTTGGCCTAATCAAAGCAACATCCGGGACTGGTAGTGTTCTTGGTCACCCGATAAACAAACCATCGGCGTTCACCAAAAAGATTGGAGCGCTTATTGAGTCACCGGCGCTTTACAAAGGGCTGACGGGAGCCGACAACCTCAGACTGTTCACAAAATTGCGGGGCTTAAATGCAAACGTGATTGATGAAGTACTCAATACTGTCGGTCTCTATGATCGGCGCGATGACCGAGTCGCTACTTATTCGCTCGGAATGAAGCAGCGGCTTGCGATCGCAATTTCGCTACTTGGTGAACCCGAATTACTAATTTTGGACGAACCAACCAACGGCCTAGATCCGGCCGGAATCATCGAGATCCGTGAACTACTACGCAAGCTCGGACAAAACGGCAAGACGGTTTTCGTTTCCAGTCACCTACTTTCAGAGATTGAACGACTGGTCGAACACGTGGTACTTATCAACGATGGCAGATTGGTGTTCTCGGGTCAGCTCGACGATTTACTTTTACAAGCCAGTCACATAATCAGAGTCCGGCCTGAAAACCATGAAGATATATCTAAGCTCCAAAAACTACTGGGTCACGAAGATATGGAAGTTGAGGTTTCAACAGACAGCATTTTGATTGATGGAAACAGCACGTCTTCAGTAGAAGTCGATCGAATAGCACATCAAAGTGGAATATTTTTACGTGAATTGCGCATCGAGAAAGAAACACTCGAAGACGTTTTTATCAGGCTAACTCGCAAACAAGTAACACAGGGAGATTCAAATTGATTGGCGCATTCCTTGCTGAGTGGGTTATTCTCCGTCGCCGAAGTTTAATCTTGTCCTCGTTCGGCCCACTACTATTCTTCACTTTTGTCGGCACCGTCTTTGCAATTCTTGGTGTTGATGAACCAGGTGGCAATCGAGGTCCATTTGGCCCGACATCTGGGATCGAACAGCTATCTAGTGCAGGAGGGCTGACTCTCGGATTAGAATCCTCATCCACATTCATCGGCCTGATTATTCTTTCGGTGTTCGCTGTTAACCTAGCCCGTGAATATTCGAATGGCACGATCAGATTGTTGCTAGTTTCTGAGCCTCGACGTGCGAGATTACTCGCCGGAATTCTGCTAGCGCTTGGGGCGTTCACAGCCATCGCAGTCGTTCTCGCCGGAATCCTATCGATAGCACTAAGCTTTGCGATGGCTCCAGGCCAAGGTATCCCAACAGGGGAATGGGCGACCTCAGATGGCATATTCGGGGCGGTCGCAACGATCGGTCGAACCATCGCCGCCACACTGGTGTGGGGTCTCATAGGAGCGATGATCGTCATGGTTACCAAATCATCTGCCGCAGCCATCGCAACCGGTGCCGGCGGTCTATTGATCTTTCCAACAATGTTGAGACAGGTGGCAGATGGTGTGACGGACCGCTTCCCCGACGCCGTGCTCAGAGCCTTTCTCGTCGGTGGAAACGACGCTTTATCGGGTTCGACAGCTGCCCTTATGACAGCAGCTTACGGCGTACTCTGCCTGGCACTGTTATTCACGATATTCCTTCGAAGAGACATCACAGACTAATTATGGAATTCTGATGGATCTGTCAAAACTCAGCGCTCACCACAAAATCCAGCCGACCTAAATATATGATCGGGGTCTGTATTTAAGCTGACAACTCGGTCATTGGAGTCGATCGCCTGTTGGTGAAGATCTTCCTTCTTTGGGAATTGACGAAGGCAGGCACGGTTGGCAGGACATGAACAGATCTCCTCAGCAAATGAGGAATGATGCTATTCTGCCCCGACACTGAGTTCTGACAGAACCGATGAGCATCTCGCCGACGACCTTTGGATGCACGCTTTGATAATTAATTACGTCTCAGCGCTGGGAGTACCACCCGGTATCTCTTGATACGCCCAAGCGGGTATCGGCGCACCAATAACGGTTGCATGACCCTCAGACGACGCGTAAAAAGGGCTGATTTACCGCTGGCTGCAGGTTCTAACGACGCCGAATTACTAGGTGTTTGAATTCCGGTTGGCGTCAATATTGGCGTCAATCCACGGGTTCCGCCCTAATTAGAGGGGGAACCGCTTGAGATTGGGTCGAGTTTGGTGGGCCCTGTGGGGATCGAACCCACGACCTGCGGATTAAAAGTCTGGGGTTCTACGTCGGCCAGATGGAGAGTCAGTCGTTTTTTTGATTGGCTGACTTCAATCGATGACTCTGACTTGGTCGGGAGCGAGTTTGGTGGGCCCTGTGGGGATCGAACCCACGACCTGCGGATTAAAAGTCCGATGCTCTACCGCTGAGCTAAAGGCCCTTCAAACTCGGCTGATAAGGTTACGACACGAATGCTGGAATTGGGAGTGCAAAAACTGGCTTCTCTTCTTTCATTTACTTAGCCCTCATCTGCTCACACCAAAGTCTCGCCATACCGCTAACATGTCGCACATTGCAAAACAATAGATTCATGCCACACCATACCGGCATGATTTCGGAGGACCCGATGACGACTTCAGATATAGCAGTTCGAAAGTACGATCTCCTACTTAAAGGCGGACGAGTAATCGACCCAGCCAACAACATCGATGGTAACTTCGATGTTGCAACGTCTGGAGGGCACATAGCGCTGGTGGCTAAAGACATCTCCCCTGCCCTCGCTCGTACTGTAGCCAATGTTTCTGGCTTGGTAGTTACTCCCGGCCTCGTCGACTTACACGCTCATTTTTATGGCTACGGCGGATCGATTTTGCCCGATGCCCACTGCCTGCCCGAAGGCACGACAACGGCTGTCGACGCTGGCGGAGCAGGACACCTAACCTTCGATGATTTCAACGAGCAGGTAATTGCTCCGGCAACGACAAACGTTTTTGCGCTGCTGAACATTGCGGGTGAAGGAATGGTCGGGGAACCTGAGCAAGATCTAGAAGGAATGGATGTAGAACTAACTGCCGCCAAAATATCTCAACGTCCTGATGTGATTGTAGGAGTAAAAGTTGCCCACTACATGGGACCGGGCTGGGAGCCGCTCGACCGGGGAGTTCAGGCAGCCGAAGATTCTGGCGTTTACCTAATGGTCGATCAGTCTCCTATCCATACTCGTCCGATGGACGAAATGATGCTGGAACACCTACGACCGGGCGATATGGTTACTCACTGTTACGCGCTAAGTAAGCCGATGACAGATATCAACGATAAGGTGAAGCAGTATTTCTTTGAGGCACGCGAGCGCGGCGTGAAGTTCGACGTTGGACACGGTGGCGGCAGCTTTTCGTTCCGCATTGCTAAAGCTGCTATCGAACAAGGGTTCTTGCCAGACACTATTTCAACGGACATGCACCGCAATAGCATCACAGCAAATCTTGCGACTATGCCTGAGACGATGTCGAAACTTCTGGCACTTGGAATGGATCTACCAACCATCGTAAAACAGTCGACATGGGACCCTGCTCAGGCTATCGGTCATCCAGAACTCGGAAATCTTGGTCAAACGGTTCCAGCCGATATCGCTGTACTTGATATCGCAGAAGGCGATTTTGGTCTGGTCGATAACGGCACGAGTCACCGAGTTCTCAAGACGAACAAACGAATCGTCTGTGAAATGACAGTGAAGAACGGACATGTCGTGTGGGATAAGAACGGTCGGTCACGTGACGACTGGTCTACAACACCACCTACAAATCCTATGATCTAAATAGGGTTTTGATCTGATATGCCAAACTCTAAATACGATGTGATTGTTGTTGGTGCTGGCTCTGCAGGCGCAGCTCTCGCTACACGACTTTCGGAAGATCCCGACCGCAGTATTCTTCTTATCGAAGCAGGGCATGATTACCCGAACATCGATCAACTTCCCGACGAAATCAGGCAGGGTCACGCCACTGGTACAGACATGACGACCGACCCTGATGGTGAGCACAATTGGGGGTTCACGGCTCAAGCAACTTCGCTGCACAGCGATATGCAAGTCCCTCGCGGCAAAATCACAGGTGGTACGAGCGCGATCAACGGGCAAGTGTACTTACGTGCTATACCCGAAGATTTCGACTCATGGGTGGAGGCGGGGAACGATGAATGGTCGTACGAAAAAGTACTTCCGTACATGAACAAGCTCGAAAACGACCTCGACATAGTAGATCAGTACCACGGTAACGAAGGACCGATCATTGTCCGTCGTTATAAACCTGACGAGCTTGTTGACGATCAAGCCGCGTTCATCAAAGCAGTTACAGACGCCGGATTTACGAATACCGCTGACCACAACCACCCTGCTTCTAGCGGCGTCGGGCCTTTGCCTCTAAACAACCCTAATGGAGTCCGATGGAGCACAGCACTCGGCTATCTGACGATGTCGCGAGATCGTCCGAATTTAACCATCAGCGCCGATAGCCATACGACCAGAGTGTTGATCGAAGATAAAAAGGTAGTCGGCATTGAATATGAGAAAAATGGCGTGCTGAAACAGGCGTTTTCCGATGAAGTAGTTTTGAGCGCGGGGCCGATCGGATCTCCTCATCTATTGATGCTTTCTGGCTTAGGTCGACGAGAGCAACTTGAAGCGGCCGACATTGAAGTGATAGCCGACATGCGAGGTGTTGGCCAAAATCTACGCGATCACCCAGCGGTTCATGTCCGATGGCGCGCCGAAGACGATTTCCAGATGCCGGATGTCGAAGTAGGGCCACAAAAAGTAGCTCTACGCTACACGGCTGTTGGATCAGAGCTACGTAACGACATGGTCGCCGTGATGCGTTGGAATTCACCGAATCGCGAGTTTCTGATGAGCGTAGGTCTGTATCTAGCAAAGGCCTCTGGGGAGATGCGTTTGGTCTCCGCCGACTCGCATGTTCAACCCGAACTCGATTATCACCTTCTCAATCATCCGTACGATCTCGAACGGATGCGGGCCGGTGTTCGCATGCACTTAGAATTCGGTGAACACCCCGCTTACGAGGGCATTCTCAAAGAGGTGATCGACCCGCTCCCTGCAGACCTCGAATCCGACGACACGCTCGACAACTGGCTGCTCCGCAGTGCCGCCACGATGCACCACATATCTTGCACAGCAAGGATGGGCAACGAGTCGGATCCAATGGCGGTAGTAGATCAATATGGGCGCGTGCACGGAATCGAAGGACTACGAGTCTGCGATCTCTCGATCATGCCGGATTGCCCACGTGCGAATACCAATTCGCCAGCAATGACTATCGGCGAGCGGATAGCTGACTTTATGAAGGCTGAGTGAGCCGCTGATCTAGCCTCGGATATTCCGCCCACCTGTCATTGCGAGGAACGAAGAATGAGAGACGTGGCAATCAACGACGTTGAGCAACGCTACTGTCGACTGTAGGCAACTTACACACTTAGAAAACAACGATATGCCCCCGCTCAATGTCGGAGGATAGTCAGTAGCGTTGCTTAGAAGAATGATTGCCGCGTCACCTCAGGGCAGGTTCCTCGTAATGTAAGACCAGCGCATAAGCATTAGCTATAGAGCTGGAATTCGTTGATCGGCCAGTAAACCGACCATGCTCGACCCACAAGCGCATCGCCAGAAACAAAACCCCAGTTTCGAGAATCTACCGATACGCGGCGGTTGTCTCCCATCACGAAATACTCTCCGTCTGGCACCTGCACCGGGTAGTCGTCATGTCGACGAGCGGTCGAAACATCGACCCAGGCGGTCTTTTCACCGTTCACATAAACAGAACTACCATCGAGGTCGATCCAGTCGCCGGGTATGCCAATAATTCGTTTTACGAAATCGGTATTAGATCCGGTCGGTGGATGAAATACAACGATGTCACCTCGTTTCGGGCCTCCAAACAAGTAGTGGTCGTCCCCAAATAGGTTGAACGGTGACTGGGTGTAAATGAAACGATTGACCAGCAAGCGCTCATCTTGAATCAGCGTAGGCTCCATCGATGAACCTTCGATGAGGAAGCTCTGAGTCGTTGCCTGCAACGCGAGAAATATCACCACGGCCGTGATGATCGTCTCGCCAGTATCCCGAAGCACTGATCGCATTTGTGGCCTTTGTTGGGCGACCAAAAAAACAAGGTCACGCAAAATCGAAATCCCGAACTGTAAATCGCTCTATTGTGAATATAACAAGGTGGTCACTAGTTGGACGTAATCACTAAGTAACGTTTTGAAGTTCATCTGCCGAATTATTGGGCGGTGAGTAGCATTGAGCGTGGCAAGCACGTGATCTAGTTTCAAAATGACCAGCTTCGACGAACAGCGACTAATACAACTAACCCGTGACGGTGACTACGACGCGTTCAATCGTTTAGTAGTCGAGTACCAAGACGCGGTGTTCGGTGTTGTTCTGCGCATGGTTCGAAATCGTGCGACTGCGGAAGATATTACGCAGGACACGTTCATCTCTGCATTCCGAAAGATTTCCTCATACCGAGGCGGGATATTCCGTGCCTGGCTTTTCCGCATAGCGAAGAACTCATCGCTGGACCACCTGAGGAAGATCGCTCGCCGCGGCGAAACTTCGATAGACGAAGACATCGTCTACTTCTCAGAAACAGTCAAAGACGACTCGCAAGATCCTGAAGCGGATGCGCTAAACGCCGAGTTGGCGCGTCTTATTGAACATTGCATGGGCGGCCTCTCCGACGATCATCGATTTGCCATGGTGATGATCGATGTTGAGGGCTACCAGTACGATGAGGCAGCCGACGCTATTGGCGTTTCGATTGGCACCGTGAAATCCCGTTTAAATCGTGCCAGAGCACGTATGCGCGACTGTGTTCAACAAGATAGGGAACTTTTACCCGTCTCAATGCGTCTATATGACAAGGAGAACTAAAACAGAGTGGTTCGCAAGTTTCTAAATCGAGTTATAAGTCGTAAAGATTTGAGCATCGACGCAATAAATGCGTTCGTTGAAGGCAACGCGTCGGCCGACGAGATTCAACTCGTTGAAAGACTTATACGTGATGATGCTTCGCTCGAAAGAGACCTCTCCACCCAACAGGCGTTACGGTCGGTACTTGGCAGAATCGAAAAGATCGAAGCCCCACGTTCATACGCGGTCACACCGGAAATGGTTGCAGCAGCTGAAGGACATGACTCATTGTTGTCACGAGTTGCTGAGTTATTTGCTCCGCAACGAAAGTTAGCGCTTGCCCCCGCTGCTATCGGAGTGATCGCTGCCGTTGGTGTTGCATTGCTGACAATTGGTGATGCGACCGGAATTGTCGATCAATCTAGTTCGAGTCAGGGTGAATCGTTCTCGACTGCCGAGATTTCGGAATCTGCAGATGGTGGAGCTTCGAGTCCTGGGGTAGCTGGTAGTCCAGGAAGCTCAGATTCCAGCGCTGACATGTTTACTACCGAAAAAGCATCTTCCTCAACAGCAGCTACCGCCGCGCCTTCAGCGGCAGCTGCACCGGAATTCGACAGCGCCGACGATTCGGTCGTAGCCGAATCGGCAGAAGCTCCGGTCGCTGGACTCGTAGGTCCGGATACGGATTCACAAGAACCAGAGCCGCCCAGCCTCATGATGGAAGCACCCACAAATGCTTTGATCCCGGACGTCGACGAAGCAGCGTCCGTTGCCGGATCATTGGATCAAGATTCATCACTTCAACAGGCACAGCGCGATTCGATATCGCCTGTGGATTCGAGCGAAGCCGAGCTAGCTTACGCAGAAGACACCGCGTTTGAACCGGCTTCTTCAAACGATGGCATCTCACTTCCCCTATGGCAGCTCCAAGCCGCTCTCGCCGCACTAGCAATCGCTGCCATCGGCGCATGGGCAGGTCTAAGACGAGCCCACGGCGGGTAACTTCGACTGAGGACTTTGGTTGGCGATTCTCCCCCAATATAGCCCCGAACCAACAACAGCCAGCCGTCGACTTCCCGAGTGCAACCGAGGGATCTGGGGCTGGGGCAGCGCTGGCTTCGGGAGTCGTTATCAACTGCCAAGCACGCCGCACCACCGAGGATCCCTCCACTTCGCTATCGCTACAGTCGGGATGTTGGGCGCGGTTCCTTCACTCGACACTGCTAACCAACCACCAATTCCAGCTCACAGTGATTCTCGGCATAACTCGATGGAACAAATCTCAACCACTCGTCGTCTCTACTTATAACAACGACAATTCAAACATGGATTGGTCAATAAATAGTTCAAAAGGTTTAGGACACACAAACGTGCCGCTGAACCACAAACAAGTAACTCGAAGGATTTAGTCATGAGTAACGTAAAGATCAGAAAGCCCGCAACATGGTTGCTCGTGGCTGCTCTCGCAGTGTTCTCACTCGCAGCAGTCGCATGCGCCGATACTGCTGCCGACGAAAAGGTAACAAATGAAGACACGCCAGCAATCGGAGCTCCTTCAGGTGTGGTTGGCAACGTTAGCTCGGGCGGTTCCCAAGGCACATCGTCCGGCAGCAACCAAGTAATCGCAGCTGGATACGACTCAGCTGCGATCGCTCCAATACCGATCGGTGCTCCGGTCGGATACGGGCAAGCTTTCAATTCTGCAATCGGCACGACCAACTCAGGAATCTGGGTAACCGGACAGGGAACTATCGAGATTCCAGCAGACGTCGCACAGGTTTCTATCGGTGTTGAGTCTCGTGAGACCACCGTTTCCGCAGCACGACAAAACGCTGCCGATGCTATGGAAAGTGTGATGGACGCCATCAAAGACAACGGCGTTTCAGAAGACGACATAGTGACTACGAACTTCAACATATACCCACAGACAATCTGGGTTGAAGTTTCAGACTCACTGGGCCGACACAGCGAGCCACGCATCACGGGTTACACCGTAAGCAACACCGTTCAGGTAACTGTTCGTGACATCGACAACCTGAGCCCTGTAGTCGATACCGCAGCTTCAGCTGGAGGCGACCTGATTCGAATCAACTCGATTCAGTTCACTGTCGACGACTCTTCTGCATACGGCGAAGTAATTCGCCAACACGCAGCCGCCGACGCTCTTGCTAAGGCAGACGTCTACGCTCGGGCAATGGGTGTGACTCTCGGACCTTTGGTTTACCTGACTGAAATTAGCAGCTCGGTTCCAATGGCCTACGGCGCACGTATGGCAGAAATGGCAGCGATGGACGGTGCGTTCAAGTCAACCCCGATTTCTTCGGGCGACGTGAACCTTTCAGTAACTGTTCAGGCAGTATTCGCGATCGGCGGATAAGCGCTCGACTAAACCAATAAAGGGCGGATTTCTCATCGAAGGGATCCGCCCTTTATTATTTAACTTGTGTTGAGTCGTGTCCGCAGTGTTCCGTCAGCGCATACAATCTCGTTATCGTCAGCGTTTAATGGCGATTCGCACAACTTGAAATTTACCGCAGCATTTACGAAGGAATTTCGCATGGTCCTGAGCGACCGATCGATAAGAGAAGCAGTCGAATCTGGGCAAATCGGCATCGAGCCATATTCCGACCGCGATGTACAGCCTGCGAGTGTCGATTTTCATCTTGCGAACACGATATTGGTGTTTCGAAACTCGACCCTGCCTTACATCGATCTGCGCAAGGAAGTTCCGAATCTAACTGATGAAGTAATCATCAAAGACGATGAACCGTTCATGCTGCACCCCGGCGAATTCGTGCTGGGCAGCACACTCGAAAAACTGACCCTCGCGAATGACCTAGTTGCTCGAATCGAAGGCAAAAGTTCGTTGGGGCGACTAGGTCTCATGATTCACTCGACTGCCGGATTTATCGATCCCGGATGGTCTGGCAATCTCACGCTCGAGCTTGCGAACGTCTCACGATTGCCGATTACTCTTTACTTCGGAATGCGTATCGGTCAGATTTCGTTCCAGCAGATGACGACCGTAGTCGATCGTCCTTATGGTTCTAAAGAACTCAGCAGTCGATACCAAGGACAAGAGTCGCCAACGGCAAGCCGGTCGCATCTTGATTTTGACTCCCACATCAAGCGTTCTTAGATTCCCCTGAGAGGCTCAGTCATCGGTACTCCACTCGATAGAGCGCTAGATCTCGCCGAACAGGCAATGGGAGGCGTTGCGCCTCGCCCTGCGGTAGGTGCTGTAGTCGTTCAGGACGGCCAAATCATTGGCGAAGGAGCGACCGAGCCACGACCTGGTCGACACGCCGAGCCGATCGCACTTTCCGAGGCAGGTGAGCACGCAAAAGGAGCAACTCTCTACTGCTCGCTTGAGCCTCATGCGTTTCAAGGCGTGGCCCCGCCGTGCACTGCAGCAATCATTACGGCTGGTATCTCCAAGGTTGTTTCACCGCTTGAAGATCCGAACCCGAGTGTTTCAGGCAACGGATTTCGTCAGCTAAAGGCTGCAGGAATCGAAGTAGTTCGAGAGGCGACTGACGAACAGAACACGCGAGCTGAATTCCTAATCGAAGGCTTTCATCATCATCTGAAAACCCGACGTCCGCTGGTCACACTAAAACTGGCGACAAGCCTTGATGGCAAGATTGCAACTCGCACCGGCGAATCGCAGTGGATAACGAACGAAGGTTCACGAGCAAGCGTTCACGCGATGCGTCGTCAAACCGATGCTCTCATCACTGGTATCGGCACCGTAATAGCTGATAAGCCAAGGCTGACCGCACGAGATTCTGATGGAAATCCGACCGGTCGACCATTGCTGCGAGTAATCATCGACACACATGGGCGGATGCCTTCCGATGCGCCGCTAATCAACGAGCCGGGCGAAATTCTTTGGGTCGTTGGGCAAAACGTTGATGCAACATCACTCGCTCCTCATGTATCGATCCTGAAATCTGTTCTATCTGATTCGAAGATTGACTTAGCCGCCGTCTTGGATGAACTCGGTTCACGAGGGCTTCACAACGTGATGATCGAAGCAGGTACCGGACTCGCCGGAGCGTTCGTCGAAAGTGGACTCGTCGATAAGGTCGCTGTGTTCATCGCACCAAAGATCATCGGCGGAAACGAAGCTCCCGGGCCGCTTGCCGGACTCGGAATATCAGCAATCAACGATGCTCTCGTCATGGAAAACATCACCCACACGGTGATCGACGGCGATATTCTTATCGAAGGCTTCGTTTCGAAGTCGAACTAACATGATCGACGAACCCGATTCACTCGAGCCGACAGTAGGCAAAATCAGGCAATGTTTTCAGGAATTATCGAAGAAGTAGGAACTGTCGAATCTTTCGACGGTGAAACCCTCGTCGTTCGAGCCAATCAAGTGCTCGACGATCTAAAAATTTCCGAGTCGATCATGGTTGCTGGCGCTTGCCTAACTGTAACCGCACTTTCCGAATCCGATTCCACGTTCACTGTCGAAACCGTTCCAGAAACGCTGGTGCGAACTAACTTCGGCGATCTGGAACCAGACAGCAAAGTCAACCTCGAACGCTCACTTCGATACGGCGACCGAGTTGGTGGGCACATGGTGCAAGGGCACGTCGATGGCGTTGGTAGGATTCGCTCTGTTATCGATGACGGTAATTCGAAAATTATCATCATCGAGGCTGCGAAGAATATAATTGAAAACGTAGTTGAGAAAGGCTTCATCACTGTTGATGGAACCAGCCTCACAGTTGTCGATCGCAATGCCGATAGTTTTAGCATAGCGATTATCCCGTTCACGTTCGATCACACGACAATGAACGAACGTCCAGAGGGTTCAAAAGTGAACCTCGAAGCAGATGTGACCGCTAAGTACGTTGCGAATCTGGTCGAGCCGTATCTGAATAATCTTCCCAAGTAGTAATCATCGTTGAATAAGTTTCCACAAAATATGACGATCAATCCGCACATTCCCGATTCGGTCGAAGCCCGCGCAATCGAGTCAGTTGAACGAGCGATCCAACAAATCAAAAAGGGTGGGATCGTGATCCTCGTCGATGACGAAGATCGTGAGAACGAAGGCGACATGGTGATGGCGGCTCAGGATGCCACACCTCAGAACATCACGGTGATGGCAAACGAGGCGCGAGGGCTGATTTGCACTCCGATGATCGGAGATGATCTTGATCGTCTTGGGCTCCCTATGCAAGTGCAGAACAACACGGCGGAGCACGGAACGGCGTTCACGGTAACTGTCGATTCGAAATTCGGAATTACCACAGGTATTTCATCTGCCGACAGGTCACACACGATTCAGTTGCTTGCCGACGAAGAATCGTCTGCTGCAAATTTCGTTCAGCCGGGTCACGTCTTCCCACTTCGCTATGAAGAAGGCGGAGTGCTGGTACGAGCTGGTCACACTGAAGGGTCAGTTGATCTTGTTCGATTGGCTGGTAAGCACCCTGCGGCCGTTATCTGCGAAATATTGAATGACGATGGCACGATGGCACGCCGACCTCAGCTGGAAGAAACAGCAAAGAAGCACGACTACCCTATCGTTACTATCGCCGACGTTATCGCCTATCGCATGAGCCATGAGAAGCTTGTCGAGCGTGGTGCGGAAGCCCGACTTCCAACAGCGCATGGCGTGTTCACGGCTGTCGCCTACAAGAGCTTCGTCGATCCTTCGGAACACATCGCTGTTTACATGGGCGAGATCGACGATTCCGAGCCGGTTTTGGTTCGGGTCGAATCGGAGTGTCTCACGGGTCACGTTTTTGGCAGCACTCGCTGCGACTGTGGCGATCAGGTGAACATGGCTCTGAAACTGATTGCAGCCGAGGGTCGTGGGGTCTTGGTGTATATGCGACAAGAAGGTCGAGGTATAGGGCTTTTGAACAAGCTCAAGGCCTACGAGCTTCAAGACCAAGGGCTAGATACTGTCGAAGCGAACTTGCGACTCGGATTTCCGATGGACTTACGTCGATACGGCGTGGGTGCTCAAATTTTGAATGATCTCGGAATTCGACGATTCAAGTTGCTTACGAACAATCCCAAGAAGGTCATCGGACTCGAAGGATTCGGGCTCGATATGGTTGAGCAGCTTCCATTGGAAGCACCGATCAACGACGAGAATCGGTTCTACATGCAGACGAAGGTCGATAAGATGGGACATGATCTTGAAGTCGATCCATCTGAATCAAGTGGAAAATCGAGTGACGAGGCCAACGACTAATGTCACCCCGGAAAATCGAACAAAACCTTGACGGAAAAGGCCTCGGAATCGCAGTCGTTTCGGCTCGATTCAACGGTTACATCACCGACCAAATGACAGCTTTGGTCGTAACTCGACTTACCGAGCTTGGTGTCGCTTCCGACGATATTGTGGTTACGCAGATTCCGGGCGCATTTGAACTGGGATTAACCGCTCGAAGACTTGCTGAGCGTGGCGATATCGACGCTGTGATCTGCATCGGAGCGGTTATTCGTGGCGATACAGATCACTACGAATTCGTAGCTCGTGCCGCTACAGAAGGTATCGCCCGAGCAGGTGACGATTCAGGCAAGCCGGTGATTTTCGGCGTGTTAACCACCGACAACACTGATGATGCCGTCGTACGAATCGGTCACGCCAGCGGCTACGCCGATGCAGCGGTCGAAATGGCAAACACCCTGCGCCAGATCCACGAACTGGCTTAGAGTCACTTCTCGCTTCGTGATTCCTCGGTGTACCTGCTAATCTTCAGGCATGTCTGGCGAGCCAAATACCTCTGATAAAGAACGAGTGATATTTCACGTCGACCTCGACGCGTTCTACGTCGAGGCCGAGCGTCAAAACGACCCGTCGTTAATCGGCAAACCTGTCGTAATTGGTGGGATTGGGCCTCGTGGAGTCGTAGCGACAGCTTCGTACGAAGCCCGGAAATTTGGGGTTCATTCTGCAATGGCGACCGCGGTGGCGCGCCGACTCTGTGCACAGGCGATTTACCTGCGCGGCAATCACGATCTGTACCGCACTGTTTCCAAAAAGTTCATGAACATTCTTCGAGAATATTCACCGAACGTCGTGCCTGTAAGCGTCGATGAGGCGTATTTGGACATGACGGGAACAGAACGACTTTACGGTGAAACAATCGATACAGCAGATCAGATTCGCAAAGCTGTGCGAGATCAACTAGGGCTTCCCGCTTCGATAGGAATTGGACCTAGCAAGCTCGTTGCAAAAGTTTCAACCGAGCACGCCAAGCCAGATGGCGTATTTCAAGTTCGTCTGCAAGAGGCAGAATCATTCTTCGCTCCGCAGCCAGTTCGCAATTTACCGGGAATTGGGCCGAAAACCGGTGCGACACTGGCGAAACTCGAGATATCGACCCTAGGACAACTCGCTGCCGCACCGGTTGGACCATTGCGGCGTGCACTAGGACCGAATCACGCTGATTACGTGCAACGACGGGCCAAAGGCATCGATAACGCTCCGCTGAAAGAACGAGTGAAAGCTAAGTCGATCAGTGCAGAAACTACGTTCGAGACTGATGTTTCACGTCACTCTGAGCTTGAAAAAGTTCTGAAGAGTCTGAGTGAACGGGTTGGCACGAGGCTGCGCAAATCGGGTCTACGAGCGAGGGGTGCCAGTATAAAATTACGATATGGCGATTTTTCTACGATCACACGACAGAGGACTTTCGTCGCGCCCGGCGATGGTGATCAGTTGATCTACGATACGGCTCATACGCTGTTGGTCACTGCTATGCGAGCGCGGGGTGACGCCATTCGTCTGCTTGGAGTATCGGTTACTGGTCTGGGCGAACAAGCGGCACAGCTTTCTCTTCTGGATCAGAATCCGATGTCTGATTCAGACACCAGTGAAGCTCTCGACACGATTCGTGAACGCTTCGGCAGCGAAGCGGTAAGTTGGGGTTCGGTTTAGGTCGAAGGTAGTTTCCAAGAGCTAATAACCCACTTCCCGAGTGCAACCGAGGGATCTGGGGTCGGGATGATGGGTGGCAGTGGGCATCTAGTTCCTTCTCCCTAGGGGAGAAGGTTAGGTTGAGGGGGAACGCCAAGTGTTGAAGCCAACCGACAAGAGGCAACAGTAATTAACCAAAAACCGCCCCAAGAAAGAATCTTGAAGCGGTTGTTCAAATACCAACGACGAACCTCATCGCCCTACGGATTCGAAAGTAGACCAGCTTCTTTCGCTGCTGCCAGAACAATCGGTCGCTGCTCGTCGGTTAGATCCATCACAGGAGGAATCGGACGACCGCAGTCGATACCGAGTCGTTCCGAAAGAATCAACTTGGTCACACCGGCAGGTGCACCAAACATTCGAACGATATCGACTATCTTCGCCGCGCCATCCTGCAATCGCTGAGCGGTTGCAAGATCGCCACGTTCCCATGCGCCGTGAAGTTCGGTGTAGTGCCACGGTGCAACCGACAATGGAGCGTCGACCGTGCCTACAGCTCCCATAGTTAGCGCCGGCAGCGGAATTGCTCCGTTTCCTGAGAAACACTTGAGTCCCATATCGGCGAACGCTCGGATGTTCCCGAAAGTGAAAGCTGAGTGTTTCAGACCGATCACTGAAGGAACCTGCTCAACTACTTTTTCCATGAGTTCAGGCGTGAACTCAACCTGAGTTAGCTGCGGAAGGTTGTAGACGAAGAACGGCAGTCCATCGGCAGCGTCCGCGACCCGCTTGTAATGGTCGATCGTCATCTGATCGTTGCCCTTGAAGAAGAAAGGTGGCACACAGCAAATAGCATCGTTGCCCGAATCTTTGGCAGCCTTTGCGCCCTTCACTGCGCTTTCGGTGCTGACTGCGCCGACGTGCATGATCGATAGACCTCTGCCAGAAATCGTTTCACCCGCGATGCGTGCGGTCGTCTCTCGTTGTTGATCGCTCATCACCGGACCTTCGCCCGTTGACCCAGCGACCCAGAAGCCGTCCACTCCATGAGCTAGGTTGTCTTCGAAAATCGCTCGAAGTGCCTCTTCGTTTATCCGTCCATCGGCATGAACAGGAGTTGGGTTTGCCGGGAACACGCCCTTCCACTCAAGACCTTTACCAGATGCTTTCGCCCGTTCAGCAGCAGTTGCAATCGTCGCCATTCATAAACCTCCAGAGGATTTACCCCTATTACGTGAAGGCGTCAGTCTAGCCCTTAATGTATCGACAATGTTGGCTAATTATCGGCTGAGATACCGAGCGAACAAGCTTGGTTTATATCCAAATATGAGGAAGTTCGCCAAAGTTCAGGAGATTCGCAGAATTTTAGCTTGCTTTTATTAGGCACAACAGAATCACCTTGCTACTATTAAATACTGTTCGCAGATGCCGATTCGTCTAGCGGTAAGACACCAGACTCTGAATCTGGTAACCCAGGTTCGATCCCTGGATCGGCAGCCACGTGGCCCCATCGTCTAGTGGCCCAGGACACGGCCCTCTCAAGGCTGAAACAGGGGTTCAAATCCCCTTGGGGCTACCATCAAGTAGCAAA
>Ga0233439_10001000_pt1 | contig 38028 bp, 32 predicted proteins | sample SI_123_September_6_FD_182713 | JGI IMG/M metagenome (GOLD analysis project Ga0233439, IMG submission 182713) | Seawater microbial communities from Saanich Inlet, British Columbia, Canada - SI_123_September2016_100_MG | ecosystem: Environmental > Aquatic > Marine > Inlet | place: Canada: British... | reverse complement strand
GGGCAAACTTGTTCGACAAGTCAATGGGTTCGCGCGGAGACACCGTTGCAAGATAAGCCGGCTTCTGAGCTTTCCAGATTTCAAACAGGTCTTTTTTATTTATCTCCGTTCCAGCTTCATGCACATCTGTACTAGGTGTCGTCTGGGTCGCACTGCCAAATGGGGATGCCGCCGATAACTGAAAACCTGTGTTTCCATAAGCTTCGTTGTCATAGCAGAAGTAGATAAAATCTAACCCTCTATGAATCGCGGCCGAGCTGGCCCCAAACCCGATGTCGTTGGAAGATCCATCACCGGCAACTACAATTACTTGAAGGTTTTCTTTTTCCTCCAGCCCCCGATATCGCATGCGAATGTCCAGAGCATCCCGAACCCCTTGCGCCGCAGGCACCGGGCCTCCCATAGTCGTATAGAGCCAGGAACCTTTTAAAGGCGTAAACGGGTAGACCGAAAGCAGGGTGAAACAACCTGCGGCGTTGCAAATCAAAAAATCGTCCCCCAATTCTTTCAACCCCAGCCGCAATCCTTCCAGCCCTCCACATCCAGCACAGAGTCCGGTTCCCGGAGCAATGGCTTCATGGGGGTGAAGATCTTTTATTTTTTTATGACCGCCCGTTGCTACTTTCATTTTAATGCCTCATTGAATTTCGCAATTTGTTGAAGCCGATTAAAACCCTTCACATCCCCTTCGTCATACAAGTAAAGTGGTGTTCCCCTATCCGGTTTATCCAAATGATCAATAATTGCCATAAAATCCTGATCCTCTATGTCCTTTCCTCCTAGTCCGCCGATGACCGACAAGATTTTTTCTGGCCGGTCCTTACGAGAGTAAAGAGACGTGACAATTTCCGGATAGGTGATTCCTCCCATACCCGGAGCCAGATTTTGGTCGATCACGGCAACCTTGGCACACCCTCCAAGCGCGGAGGCTATTGCCTCGCTCGGGAAAGGCCTGAAAAGCCTCAGTTTCAGCAAACCGGCTTTAATCCCTTGTTGGCGAAGTTTTATCACCGCAGATTTTCCTTTTGTAGCGAAAGAATTACTCATCACAAAAACGTATTCCGCATCATCAAGATGAAACGTTTCCAGAGGACCGTAGAACCGTCCAAAATATTTTTTAAAATCCTGGGCCACCTGATTGAAACTTTTTTCAGCATGGCGGGCGGCCAGTTCCTGCTGAAGTTTGAAGCTGGTATAGGTCGCTCCACCAAAAACGGCCGATGCGCGGGCCATGGGTCGAGAAGCCTGAAACACCGGTTGTGTAGCCGTATATAAAGGCAAAAAGTTTCGAACATCCTTTTCATCTGGAATCAATACTGGCTCGCGGGTAAAAGACAAATAAAATCCATCCAGGTTAACCAAAACCGGCAAACAGACCTCTGGGTCCTCAGAGATCCGGTATCCCATCAGGATAAAATCAAACACCTCCTGGCAAGTTTCTGCATGCAGTTGAATCAAACCACAATCCCGGGTACTCATGACATCGTTATGGTCGGGTTCGAGTGTTATCGGGGTAGCCAGAGCCCGGGAAACATTGACTATAACCATTGGCGTTCTCCAACCCGTTATGGTGTAAAGAGATTCCATACCATGCAGAATGCCCTGGCTCGAAGAAGCTGTAAATACCCGAACCCCCGTGGCCCCCGCAGATCCCGCCGCCATGAACATGGAATGTTCGGAGTCCATATTGGTGAATTTTCCTTGCAGAGTTCCATCGGCAAACCATTTCGCCAGGGTTTCAACAATTTCAGTCTGTGGAGTAATAGGGAACGCAGGGACGTACTCCACCCCTGCCATTCTGGCTCCCCACGCCGCCGCTTTGTTTCCCGTCAACATTATTTTCTTTTGCGTTTTCATGGAAACGTTCCCATCTCTCTTACCGTGTGAATAAAATGACCCGGGCATTCCTGGGCGCAGATCAAGCAACCCTTGCAATGGTCATAATCTATTTCCGGCCTGCCGTCCGGAGCTATTCCAATGACCCCATCTGGGCATCGGGCATAGCAAATCAGGCAGTTATTGCATTTTTCGTAATCAATCTCGGGCCTCTCCACCCGCCAGTTCCCCGTTTTTCTCAATGCCATGTTGCCCGGCTCTAAAATAATCGGAGCCCCATCAACAACTGGAAGTTGAGAAGGCAGGACCAGCGATTTTGCGGTTAAAACTTTTTCTTCTTTCCGTAAAATATCCACCGGTTGAAGGGATGCAAAAATTTCACGAGCCAAATCGAGATTTCCTTTCAATGCCGATGAAGAAATTCCGTGTGGGGTCAATTCGTCTTCCACTGCTTGCAGAAGGTCCTGCAAATCAATGTTTCCTAGCAAGCGGGCTCCCACTGCAGAAAGGGCGGAACTGTATACCGTCCTGTTATTAAGATGCTGGAGACAAAGATCGTTCAGGTTGGCCGTAATTAGCGAAAATTTCTGCGATAACGATTCTGGAGTGTGGCTGGAATTAACGAAAATAAGGGTAGTAGGCTCCGCTCCACAAAGGGGAGCAGACTGGGGATCGTTGAGCAAAGTCTCATCCCCAATCAGAATGATATCGGGAGAAGAAATCGGGCCGCGCTCAAGAATAATGTCTTCAGAAATACGAGTGAAAGCGATGACCGGGGCACCTCTTCGTTCTGCCCCGTACAGTGGAAAATCCTGGGCCTGAAAACCGGAATAAAAACCTGCACTGCCTAAAATCTGGCTGGCTGTTTTTATGCCCTGCCCACCGCGACCATGTATGCGTATTCTCCACATTTGGCCCTCGCTTAGTTAAATATATTGATTAACTTCCTATATATTAGACACTCCTTAAAATTAAATATTCCCTATAAATATAAAAGCTTCTGGACAGGATTCACAGCAACTTTATTTATTATCGTTTACTTGTTTCGAATAAATGGCTCGGTAACGGCTTTCCAGTTTTTCTGCCTCGATGTGGCGATCCATTGCATGAAGTAGATGGGCATAATGCTCAAGAATATTCCCGACCAGCGAGCTTTCTTTGCCCAGAGTATCTTCCAGAATACTCAGAGCCTGCTGTAATAAAGTTTCAGCTTCTTTATATTTGCCGCGCTCACGATAGTTTCCTGCCAGATTATTGAGTCCTAAAGCCACATTAGGGTGTGTCGATCCGAATTTAGCCTCCTCAACCGATAGAATCTGTTTGAGTATTTTTTCGGCTTGAACCAATTTGGATTGAATCCGGTAAACTTCGGCTAACTGATAGAGAATGAAAACATGACGAGGGTCCTTGGGAGAAAAAGTTCCTATCAACTCCAGAGCCCGCATAAAATGATTTTCAGCCTGTTCATAGTGGGAATCGTGAAAGGCGGACACACCTTTTTTATTGTGGTCTTCCCAGGTTTCCGGTGTGTTGAAATAGTTATAGAAAAAAAGCAACGAGCCAACTATGGCCACAAAAAGAGCAATTAACTTTGTTTTAGTCATAGCAATAGGCACTGGAGTGAGAATGATGGCTTGATAAGAGAATTAGTAAACCTGGCAGGTTCTGTCAAGATGTTATTATAGAATAGCTCATGCACAGTTCAAGCTGGGGTTCCTTTCATTTTCAACCTTCCAGTAAAGATTTAAGTCCCTCTGAACCAGAGCTAATACCGCTCCCTGAAAAAAAATTAAAACCATTTCCCAAAAAATATAAAAGGGAAGTGTCGGTGCCAGCACCTTTTTTAATCCGCTGAGGATAAAAAGAATCAAGATAACAACCGGGACCGAAAAAGGTTTCGCCAGTTTCTTTTTCAGGAAACCAGAGAACATTTGAAATTGAAAATATAAAAAAGTTGTTTCAATTCCCGCCACAGCCAAATTTAAAGATATATCTATCCCTGGGCTTACCTCTTGAATTTTAAAATAGTTCTGAAAAATCCCATAAAAAAAATAGGGAAGAATCGTAAAGATGAACAATCCCAGTGCGAGCAATTCTGGGTTGAGTTTTAATTTTTTATAACTGGTAAAATCTCGATAATTTCCCAGAAACCAGAAATACAAATAGAGTCCAAACGTCACTTGATAAAAAACCAGGAATAATTTTACAGGCATGCCGGAGAAAGGGACTTTGGGTAGCCCTCTATATTGAGAAATAATTTTTGAGGAAAAAATTTGTCGTATTGATTTTATTTTCCCACTTTTCTTATCGAGAAGGTTGTCTTCTGGAACCAGCTTACCTTTCGACAACAAACAACGAATATCTCTCAAATACAAAGGAACTCTTTGCCTGTGACCTTTCAGAGGAAAATATTGTTTGGCAGAAAATTCAATAACGGTAGCAAGTTTTTCCAGTTCTCTTTTCGCCTTCAAACCCAAATAAATGCCCAAAAAGATGATAGCAAAAATCAGATAAATAGACCATTTGGTGTTGGAAAAAGCCGCTGTATCATAGAGACCATGAAGTATAACCACAACAACCAGCCCATGGATCAGGTGCCTGGCCCGGTTAATACTGAACTTCGCCCGGCCCATAAAATATCCCAGAATGATACCAAAGAAAGCATGACCGGGCACCGCCGTCATCATTCTTACCATTCCCACCTCCTGCCCTTGGGGTAGGACATATATAATATTTTCCACAGTGGCAAACCCGCAACCGATCATACCGCCATAGATGATTCCGTCAAAGGGTTCATTAAATGCTCGATCATCAAAAATGAATGCTTTTAAAAACAGAAATTTGCATAACTCTTCGGCAAGGGCCACGCCGAAAAATGCGTAAAATATAGTCTTGGGCCAGAAAAGAGGAGAATTCTCATTTTGCAAAGCCTGTATGCCTAAAACTTGTTCGGCGACACCTTCAAAATAATAGGTGGGAAAAACCGCAAGGCCACCAAGAAAAAAACTCTTCAGGATGAGCCTGCTCGGCTCCCTATCAAACTTATTAGAATGGTAAATAAAAACAGCTATAGCAATGCCCGGCCCTACAGCAATATAAAGCAATCTTAGCGTTTCCATCCCTGCACTCATAAACCCCTTTCAACGTAAGCCTGTAATATCTTTTCCTCTCAAATCTATAAGTTCTGCCTGAGGGACTTTTGGCAACCCCGGCATTCTCAGTATGTCTCCCGTTAGAGGAATCAGGAACCCGGCTCCTGCGGCAATCAATATCTCACGTACAGTAACCGTAAAATTTTCTGGCCTGCCACGAAGCTTCGGATTATCCGACAAGGAAGCAGGAGTTTTGGCAATACAAACAGGAAGGTTCTGATACCCGAGTTTTTCAATAGACCTGAGATCTCTTTCGGCCTTTGGGGTATATTTTATTTTATCGGCTCCATACATTTTGTTAGCCACCTTCCATATCTTTGTTTTAACATCTTCATTCCAGTCATAAAGCGGACAGAAGGGTTGGATATTTTTTTCTGAATGAAGAATAACTTTCTCGGCCAGATCCATTCCACCCACTCCACCTTCTTCAAAAACATTGCTCACTGCGAATGGAACCTGAAGAATGTTCTCACAATGTTTTCTGACCTCCTCAATCTCCTCCGAAAAATCGCCTTCAAAGCGATTGAGGCAAACTATTGGCGGTTCACAGAACTGTTTAATGTTCTCTACATGCCGGTCCAGATTTGGCAATCCCTTTTGAACAGCTTCCAGATTTAATTTATTGAGGTCAGCCTTATCAACACCCCCGTGGGATTTCAGCGCCCGACAAGTCGCAACTAAAACCACCGCTGAGGTATCCAGCCCGGCACCTTTACATTTGATATCGAAAAACTTTTCCGCACCCAGGTCGAAACCAAACCCTGCTTCCGTGATCGTCCAGTCAGAAAGAGCTAAAGCCATTTTGGTCGCAAGGACCGAATTGCAACCATGAGCAATATTTGCGAAAGGGCCGCCATGAATCAGTGCTGGCACTCCCTCGGTGGTTTGAACCAGATTGGGAAGCAGAGCATCCTTGAGCAAGGCGGCCATCGCACCAGAAGCGTTGAGGGATTTTGCAGTAACTGTTCTCCCTTGTAGGTAAACGCCAGCAAAATATTCCCCAATCGGCATTTCAAATCTTCATAGGTCTCTGCCAAACACAGGATAGCCATAATTTCAGAAGCGGCAGTGATATCAAATCCGCTTTCGCGGGGAACCCCTTGCATAACCCCTCCGAGCCCAATAACAATATTACGCAAGGCACGATCGTTCATATCCATGACCCGCCGCCAGAGGATGCGTCGCGGGTCTATGTCTGACAACCCCTCATGATAGATTTTATTATCCAGCATCGCTGAAAGCAGGTTGTGGGCGGATGTCACGGCATGAAAGTCACCGGTGAAATGCAAATTGATTTCTTCCCTGGGTATGACCTGGCTCAATCCGCCGCCTGTGGCACCCCCCTTCATACCCAGGCAGGGCCCCAAAGAAGGTTCCCGGAGTGCAAGGCAAACCGATTTATTGAGCCGGGCCATCGCCTGCCCCAGACCAATGGTTGTAGTGGTTTTCCCTTCTCCGGCAGGAGTAGGTGTGATGGCCGATACCAAAATCAGTTTGCCTCTTGCAGGATGCTTTTCCAGAACCTCAAGGCGAACCTTGGCTTTATCAGATCCATAAGGGATAATTTCACCTTCGGTTAGGCCCAGTTTTTTGGCAATTTCGCGGATCGTTTTCATAATAGACAAAGGGGTTTAGACAGTAAGATTCCGCCCGAGTTCCTGTTTTGTTTGTCTTAACGCTTCCTAACCTTAGATCACAATCTGTTCCAAAAATTCCATAATTAACCACCTTATGATAAAACAGATTTTAAAATCCTTTAATTAATAGCATATGCCAATGGAGGGGAATATATTTATTATTGGGGATATCCCTATATATAAAGGATCCACTCTAAAAACCTTATATTGAGAAGAGATATGTTGATAGCACCTATAGATCATAATAAGGAACCGGACCCCGAAAAACATGTGAGCAAGATTAAATCTCCTTACTGGATGCTTCCAACTAATGGGGGGTTGGGTTCGCCTCAAGGTGCCAAGACATCGCACTCCTGTGAAGGCACCATTTTGAGAGTGAGAGATACTCGTTTGATGGAACGCCGCAAAAAACATTCTCCACCAGAACTCTTGGAGCAGGAAAGGCGCGTAAAAGCGAATCGAAAAAGTGATTCCAGATGGAACACGGTGAGCCATCACGTACTCGTCATTGCCCTCGAACGAAAAGCCGGAGAACCCGAACCCTGGAAAACTGGAGATCGTGTTTCAGTGAGTCTCAAACCCTCATCCACTACCGATTTACCGCAAACACCCACCGACATCCAAAAAGATAAATCCCCGTTATTAACCAAAGATGACGAAGATTACGTACTGCATTTAAGCGGAAAGTATCCTAAAGAGTATTAACGCAATAATTATCTAAAACTTTCGGCGTCCAGCTACCTATGTTTAAAATTCTGAAAAAAACCGAGTTAGCCCCACAAGTGTTTCGGTATCTCCTAAACGCACCGGACATTGCCAAAAAAGCACTTCCAGGACAATTCATCATTATTCGTCTGGATGAAATCGGTGAGCGCATCCCGCTCACTATTTCAGATGCCGATCCCATTCAGGGAACACTCACCCTTTACGTTCAGGTGATTGGAAAAACATCCATGGAGATGAGTCGCATGAAGGTTGATGACTTTATCCTGGATGTCGTTGGGCCTTTAGGCAATCCCAGTTTGATCGACCTCTTTGGAACAGTCGTGCTGGTGGGGGGAGGGTTCGGCATCGCCGCTATCCACCCCATTGCCAGCGCCCTGACTCAGGCAGGAAATAAAACTCTATCTATTTTGGGTGCCCGTACGAAAGAGTTGGTAATTCTTGAAAAGGAAATGTCAGTCGCCTCAACAAAAGTTCACGTTGCCACCGATGATGGAACCCATGGCACCAAAGGTTTGGTCACGGATATCCTGCTAAAGCTAATCGAGAAAAAAGAACCCATTGATCGGGTCATCGCCATCGGCCCTCTAATCATGATGAAAGCAGTGGCAGATTTGACACGTCCCCACAAAATTCCGACCCTTGTAAGTATGAACCCCATTATGATTGATGGAACCGGGATGTGCGGAGCCTGCCGGGTAACAGTAGGCGGTAAAATGAAATTCGCTTGTGTGGATGGACCTGAATTCGATGGTCATGAGGTCGATTTTCAAGGTTTGCTCAACCGGATGAATACCTACATTCCTGAAGAAGCTGAAGCCAAGGAAAAATATTTAAAAGAAACCGAAGGCAAATGCCGAATCGCAGAAATAGTTCAAATATATGGATAAATATGAAAAAAGACGCTCAACCTTATAAAACACCGCGAACTCATGCTCCGGAGCAAAACCCTGAGAAAAGAAGGAAAAATTTTCAGGAAGTGAGCTTGGGTTATACCCCTGCCATGGCTCAACTTGAAGCCTCGCGTTGCATCCAGTGTAAAAAACCCAAATGCGTAATCGGGTGCCCTGTGCGAGTTGCCATTCCGGATTTCCTTGAGCAAGTAGCCAAAGGCAATTTTTTGGAGGCCGCTCATATTATTAAAGAGTCCAACCCACTACCAGGTGTGACTGGCCGAGTCTGCCCCCAGGAAGACCAATGCGAAAAACATTGCGTGATTGGCATTAAAGGGGAACCGCTTGCCATCGGAAAACTGGAACGTTTCGTTGCCGATTACGAACGCACTCATCAGGATTTGAAACCAATAGAAACGGTACCCTCTACCGGAAAAAAGATTGCCATCATTGGTGCCGGTCCTGCGGGTTTGGCTACTGCGGGCGACCTTGCAAAGTTGGGACATGAAGTCGTCATATTTGAAGCCTTGCATAAACCCGGAGGTGTTTTATTTTACGGCATCCCGGAATTTCGCCTTCCAAAAGAAATCCTGGAAGCTGAATTGGACTACTTGAAACGGCTGGGAGTCGAGATTAAAGTCAATTATGTAATAGGAAAAATCAAATCCCTTGATGAATTGATGAAGGAGGACGGATTCAATGCAATTTTCATCGGCACCGGTGCAGGACTGCCTTATTTTCTCGACATCCCCGGCGAAAATCTTAATGGTGTGTATTCGGCCAATGAATTTTTGACCCGAATCAATTTAATGCACGCCTGGGAATTCCCGGTATTCGACACTCCCATCCATCACCATAAAATCTTTGCCGTAATCGGCGGGGGCAACACCGCGCTGGATGCGGCCCGAACCGCTCTTCGTCTGGCCACCACCGAAAAAGTGATGCTGGTTTACCGGCGTTCGCGAGAGGAGTTGCCGGCCCGGAAGGAAGAAATCGAACATGCGGAGGCAGAGGGAATCGAATTTCATTATCTGGCAAGTCCAATAGATATAAAAGGTACTAACGGTTGGGTCTCCAAGATCGTCTGCGAAAAAATGGAACTGGGTGAACCCGATGCCTCCGGGCGAAAACAGCCCCACTCTCTGCATAACAGTGCGTTCACTTTAACCACTGATTCGGTCATTATTGCTCTCGGCAGTGGAGTTAATCCGTTAATCGCCAAAAGTTCTTCCGATATTAAAACAGATCATCACGGCCACATTGAAGTCGCTGATCCTAATATTAATTTAACATCCCGACCTGGCGTGTTCGCGGGAGGCGATATCGTGACTGGAGCCGCAACGGTTATTTCGGCTATGGAAGCGGGGAAAAAAGCCGCCCAAGGAATTCATCAATACGTAATGAAATTTGAAGTATAGAAACAACCTCAAGTTGTTATGAATCTTTCAAACCCAACTAAACCAGTAGCTCCCCCACTATCTCCGCAAGAGATATGGCACACGGAATCAAAAGCTTCTTTATTTACAAAATTAGAAACCACTCCGAAGGGCCTCTCTAAACAAGAAAGCCAATTGCGCCTTAGAACACATGGAATCAACCAGCTCCCGCAGGCAGAACCACCGCCCTGGTGGCTGATAGCCCTCCGCCAATTTCAAAGCCCTTTCGTTTATATTTTAGCTGTGGCGGGTATCGTATCCCTCACCATTAAAGAATTTATCGATGCGGGTTTCATTTTTGGTGTGCTTTGTTTGAACGCCGTAATCGGAGGAATTCAAGAGTGGAAGGCGGAAAAAAGCGCCCAGGCATTACAGAAACTTCTGCAAGTTCGAGCCACTGTGGAACGCGAAGGAAAGGTATACGAGATCGATGCTGAAGAGGTTGTTCCGGGAGATATCGTCTGGCTGGAATCCGGGAACCGGGTTCCAGCTGACCTTCGCCTTTTAATGACACATGGTTTAGAAGTTGACGAATCACTGCTAACGGGAGAGTCTTTGTCAGTTTTGAAAGACTCGGAGTGGACCGGTGAGTCGTCTGTTCCCGTTGCGGACAGGTTAAGTATGGCTTATGCAGGCTCTATTATAGTCCGTGGACGAGGTCGGGGCATCGTTGTCGCCACTGGCATGGGCACCGAAATCGGATCTCTGGCAAAGGCCATGATGGAAACAGGTCAGGGAAAACCGCCTCTTATTATTCGCATGGAGAAGTTCAGCCAAGCACTGGCCTGGATCGTGATGGTAGCAATTTTTGTGGTGGGCTTTTTAGGAATCTTGTTTCAGGGCTACAGTGTTTTGGACATGTTTATGTTCGGAGTGGCCTTGGCTGTGGCGGTAATTCCTGAAGGCCTGCCGGTCGCATTGACCATCGCCCTTGCGATTGGAACCAAACGAATGGCCGAGCGCGGTGTTATCGTACGCCGCTTGGCCGCTGTAGAGGGACTGGGTAGTTGCACCATGATCGCCAGCGATAAAACGGGGACATTGACCTGCAATGAACTGACGGTGAAAGAAGTCCATCTTTTGAATGGCTCTGTGTTCCAAGTCACCGGACAGGGGTTTGTTCCGGATGGGAAAATATTGGTCGATGGACGAGAAGTGGATTCGCCAGGCGATATAGAGGGTATGGAAGCTTTTATAAGGTCTGCTGTTTTATGTAATGAGGGAGACCTTCACTCTCATGACGAGGAATGGGTACATCGAGGAGATCCAACAGATATAGCACTCCTCAGTCTGGGACGGAAACTTGGAGTGGTCCAAGAAGAATTATTGGAAATATTTCCTCAAATAAACCAAATTCCTTTCGAACCGGAATATCAGTTTTCCGCCTCGTTTCACCAATTACCCACTGGGGATGCCTGCACTTACGTTAAGGGTTCGCCTGAACGAGTCCTTTCAATGTGTAAGGAAAATGAGAAAGACAAGTTTCATCAACGGGCTCTTCAAATAGCGGAGGAAATGGCCGCCAAGGGTTTTCGGGTTCTGGCATTTGCACAGGGTCCCGCATCGAAAAATCTGGATCCACATCATCCCCCTGAAGAACCCACTGAACTTGATTTTTTGGGATTCGCTGGAATGATGGATCCTTTACGGGAAGGAGTACGGGAAGCCGTTGCTTCCTGTCGCGAAGCAGGAATCGACGTTGCAATTATAACCGGCGATCACCCGGTCACAGCTTTCACAATAGCCAGGGACCTTGGCCTGGACATAACCCGGGACCAGGTCATTACAGGGAGCCAGCTTCAAAAAAAATCCCCTGAGGAAATTCAGAAAATCGTAAAAACCGCTCGCGTTTTTGCAAGAGTGGCTCCTCACCAAAAGTTGGACCTGGTTAACGCAATGCGGGCCAACGGCCACTTCGTGGCAGTCACCGGAGACGGCGTTAACGATGCGCCCGCTCTCAGAACGGCTAATATCGGAGCCGCCATGGGGAAATCTGGAACCGATGTAGCTCGTGAAGCCGCTGAATTGGTGATCAGTGATGACAACTTTGCCACCATCGTTGGGGGGGTGGAAAAAGGCCGCATCGCTTATGAAAATATCCGCAAGGTCATTTTCATGTTGATATCCACCGGTGCCGCAGAGGTCGTTGTTGTCACTCTGGCAGTTGCCGCCGGGTTCCCTTTACCCCTGACTCCAGTGCAACTTCTTTGGATGAATCTGGTTACCCAGGGAATTCAGGATGTGTCCATGGGCTTCGAACCCGGTGAAGGGGATGAGTTGAAACGGCGCCCCAGGGATGTTCAAGAACCCATCTTCAACCATCTCATGGTCGAACGTTCCATCATCATTGCACTTTGGATCGGAGTTCTAGCATTTTTTCTTTTTAAAATACTGCTTGAGTCGGGAGTCCCGCTCGAATCCGCCAGAAATGTGTTGCTTCTATTCATAGTTTTGTTCGTTAACGTCCATATGTTCAATTGTCGATCAGAAACCAAATCTGCCTTCCAAACGCCCCTGATGCAAAATCCGGTTTTGTTGTTTGGCGTTCTGGGAGCATTTCTCAGTCATGTTCTGGCGATGTATTTGCCTGCGGGCCAACTGATTTTAAAAACTCAACCTGTTGATGGAAAAACCTGGCTATTAGTAGCAGGCCTTGCATCAACCAGTATCCTGCTAATGGAATGGCACAAAAAATGGTGGAACAAGCGCCAGGTTAAAAAAGAATTGAAATAGCGCACAACCGGAAAAATATCATTCAGGGATTCTAAAAGGAGAAGACTCATGCCGGACAATTTGATTAAAACCTATATGAACTCACCCGTATTAAGTGTTGATGCAGAAAAAACCATTCAGGAAGCAGGCGAGTTCATGCTGAAAAACGAAGTCAGATCACTTCTCGTAAAAGATCAAAGCGAATACGTGGGCATAGTCACTAAAACAGACTTTATATTACGAGTCTATATCAATGAAACTATGGATCCCGAAAAAGATGTAGTTTTAGAAATCATGTCCAAACCTATTTTATCTGTAGACCTTGATAGCACCATGGAAGAAGCCCGGAAATACATGCAGAAAAACAAAATTGGGCACATTGGGGTAACGGAGAATGGAAAAATCATAGGCATATTATCTAAAGAAAACTTATTAACTTATTTTGGCAAACTTACTTAAAATCAGATTCGAAACCTTGTTAATGGCAGAATTTGATTTATATTTTATTTAGTAATCGATCTAATGTCTTCACAATGCGGCTGGAATTCTAACTCGCTAAAATTTAAGGTGTCTAAATGAAAGCCTTGGTACTCGATACCCCTAATGAGCAGTGGGACACCACAACGGGAATGAATCTTGCGGAGGTGCCCGAACCGGAACTCGATGAAGCTCGATGCTCTGCTGACTCCAACAAATGCATTATCAAACCTCTATATACCGGGTTTTGCGGTTCCGATAAAAGCATCTGGTTTCGCCATGCGTTCAAGGAAATGCTTCTCGACTCACGGGACCGGGAAGGCAAAGCATACAGAATTTGCGGACATGAACTTTTAGGGGAAATTGTTGAAGCAGGATCTTATTCTCAAAACCATTACGGTTACAAGCCGGGTGATATCGTTTCGACAGAATCACACATCTTTTGTGGGGTTTGTCATCAGTGCAAAATTGGCGATGCCCACGTTTGCTCAGACCATCTTATTATAGGAATCTCTACAGACGGCTGTTTTGCCGAGAAAGTTAAACTACCAGCAAAGGAATTATGGAGAACCGATCTGGATAAAATTCGTCCCGAGGTCGCCGCCATACAGGAACCTCTCGGTAACGCGGTGCATGCCTGCAGTCGGGTAGACCTTCGCGGGAAAACCGTGGCTGTGTTCGGGTGCGGAACAATAGGACTCTTCACCATTCTTGTCGCCCGAGCAATGGGAGCCTCAACCATCATTGGTGTAGACCCAGGAAAATCCAATCTTAAAATGGCGGAAGACCTTGGGGTGGACGCCACATTACGGGTCTCCACCGATCCCACAAAAATCTCCGGGACGGCCCCTGACCATGAAATTGCCGATAAAATTCGACAACAATGCTTTAACGAAGGGGTTGATGTGGCCTTTGAAATGTCTGGAAGCAATCAGGCCTTGAACACTGCCATCGCTTCCACCCGAGCCGGGGGAGATATAATTCTATTCGGCCTTTCCTCAGGCGACTACACCTTGACGGATTTTCAAAATATTATTCTATTCGGAAAATCCATGCACAGCGTTGTCGGTCGAAAGGTTTTTCAGACCTGGTACATTGCCAGTAACCTGCTTATGTCCAGAGGCCATTCTCTGCAAGATAAAATTTATGATGTCATTTTGAACCGGGGAGAAGACACAATTTTTCCATTCAAGGATTTCGATAAAACAAATTTTGAAAAAGCCATCACCTCACACCCCAAAATAGTCTTAAAATATGACTGATAAGAATTCAGACAACTTTTACGCACACCTTCAAGCTGAGTTGGAAACAATTCATGAGGCGGGTCTGTATAAGGAAGAACGTGTACTGTTTTCGCCTCAAGGGGTACACCTTTCCACAGCCCAGGGGAAAAGGGTTTTAAATTTCTGCGCCAACAATTATCTCGGATTGGCTAACCATCCTGAAATTCTAGATGCCGCAAGCCAGGCTCTGGAGCAATATGGATACGGCATGGCTTCCGTGCGGTTCATTTGTGGAACCCAGGAAATTCACAAGCAACTCGAGCAAAAGATTTCCCAATTCCTGCAAACCGAAGACACCATTCTCTATTCCTCATGTTTCGATGCCAACTGCGGACTGTTTGAAACATTGCTAACGGAAAAGGATGCAGTGCTCAGTGATCGACTGAACCATGCCAGCATCATTGATGGGATACGCCTTTGCAAGGCCAACCGGTTTCGATACAACCATGCCGATATGGAACACTTGGAAACCCAATTAAAAAGGGCACAAAAATATCAACACCGGATCATTGCCACTGATGGAGTTTTCAGTATGGACGGCGATGTCGCTCCACTAGAAGAAATTTGCGATCTTGCGGATCGTTATGACTCTATAGTTATGGTTGATGACTCACATGCCACCGGGTTTTTCGGCAATACGGGTCGTGGAAGTGTTGAATATCGTAATGTCCTGGGACGCGTAGATATTATCACTTCAACTTTTGGCAAAGCTCTAGGAGGGGCCTCAGGCGGATTCACCACCGGACGCAAAGAAGTCATCGACCTTTTGCGCCAGAGATCAAGACCTTATCTGTTTTCCAACAGCCTGTCGCCAGTCATTACAGCTACTACTCTTAAAGCCATAGAACTCATTTCAAATTCGCTTGTTTTAATAAATAAACTTCGGGGGAACGTAAAATACTTCCGGGGCGCAATTTCTGAAGCAGGTTTCGAAATCAGAACTGGCGACCACCCTATCATTCCCATCATGATCGGCGATGCGACAGCCGCAAAAAATATGGCCGATGATCTTCTGGAAGAAGGCATCTACGTCGTTGGCTTCAGCTATCCGGTAGTCCCCAAAGGCACTGCTCGTATTCGCATTCAGATTTCGGCCGCCCACGAAAATGCGGAACTCGATCAGGCAGTCTCGGCATTCAAAAAAGTAAAAGCGGCAATCACTGAAAGAACAATTTAAAATCACTCCCATTTCTTCGTCAAAATCAAGCTTTATAGTTGCAATGGATATTATGGCGGTCCACCAAAGTTTAAAATGCTCCTGACCATGATTCGCACCTGACTAATCAATAAACAAGATGTATAATGAAATTCATCCAAAAAAACTACAGAACAACCACAATGGTCAATAGAATGATGTCCATATGGTTTATTGATATACTGTTAAGGAAGAATCTTCCAAAATTTGACTATGGATAAATTATGTTTTATGGGTTTGGGCACCGCCAACGCAAATTACTTGAGAAGTTGTTAATCAAGAAAAATGGCCTCACCATTGACGACCTTGCCAAAGAGCTTGGTATAACCCGAAATGCAGTACAGCAACATACATTAGCCCTTGAAAAGGGAGGTTATATTGAAATAGGAGAATTGACGGCAACGGGCGGTCGCCCTGGCCGGATATATGTTTTGAGCAAAAAAGGTATCGACCTTTTCCCCAAACAGTATTCCTGGTTTTCGGAATTGCTTTTGCATTCTTTAAAATCTCAATTGGGAAGCAACGGGTTGGAAACAAAAATGCGCGAGATTGGAAATAACCTCGCACAAAGCCTGAAACCCAAATTAAGGGGTTTGAGTTTGCCCGAAAAAATTAATGCAGTTTCCCAAATAATGCAAGATCTAGGCTTTGAAACAGAAGTAAAAGAAGAGAATGGTGAAAAACACCCTTTCATAAACGCTCATAACTGTATCTATCACAACCTTGCCAAAGAATTTGAAGAAGTCTGCCAGCTAGACCGTTCTTTGTTGGAATCGCTATTGGATAGTGAAATTAACCATGAAGAATGTATTGTTCGGGGGGGTGAGGTATGTAAATTTAAAATTAAAGAACAGTAGCCTCAACCCAGCGAAATTCAATATTTGATCCATTTTGAATTTATTCCTTTTTTCTGTCCATATTACTTCTCTTAAACTAATTTCCCACCAAGCGAACAAAAGATTAATTTGACGGTTCTACCAGCCTCTTATTTGTTTTTCTGGGCAATAATTTTTGCTTCCATACTTGGATGAAGTATACAAGCATACGATGTTGAAGTTTTGATTTGCAGGGTAAATGAATCATTTGGTAATAAATCCTTAGACCTCCATTTTTTCAATGTCCCTTCAACAATTTGATGAGGGACGATATCTTTGTTTTCCCACCTCACATAATCTCCCGAACGAACCAAAAGAATTTTCGGCCGGAATTGGAACTTTTTAATTTCAATTACATGAGTTATGGGTTGCGTTTTAATTCTAAGCGCCGGTAATGGTTTCGAGCAGGACAACGAAAAAATTGTGCAGAGGGCAAGGGCAAACCCTATGAAACCCGGATTTACCCTTGCAACCTTAGAAAGTTTACCCATCGCTAAATGCTAGCCTGAATATTCTTACAATGGGCGAGGTGAGCGTCAAACGCTGGCAGAACAGAGACCAGCAGATCCTTTAGCTCCTGATTGTCCGCGTCTGGAATAAGTTGAGTTTTAATAACATCAATGACTGTCTCATGATAAGCCGCTTCGTGGCTAATATAAACCTTGTCAAATTCCTTCCCAGTTAGGTTTTTCAATCTCGCCTCGTGCTCGGTCGATTGCTTAACCAAAGTGTGAACTAAATCATTATTCCGGGGAGTTACTCCGAGACGTGTAACCAACTTAACTGCAGAATCCAAAACGGATTGGTGATCTGTTACCATTCTCTGAGCAAATTCCCTGACTTGCTGATTATCTGATCGATCCAACGCTATTTTGCCAGCGGAAATATCGATTTTATTCGCTCCTACAACAATGGCGGAAATATTGGCATCCGTCAGCTTTTGGCTGGAATTATTGGAGGATTCTGATGCATGCGCGCATCCAATAAAGGCAAAACTCATTACAAAAATACCAACCTTTTTAAAAAATTTTATAGCTCCCATTTCTTTTTGCTCCACTTTTATGATTAGACAAACTGAGCGCCTTGATAAACGCCAGGAGATTGACTAAATGTCAACCCGATTTCAAATCTACAACATTTAAAATAGTTAAACAAGTTTTAATTGGTAAAAGTTATTTAATGAGAAAAAGAGGTCCGCTCATATTGGGAGTAAATTCATTAAATACAGTATTTTAAGTGGGATTTATGCTGGATTTTAATTGTAAGGGGCGAATCCAAATGTAGCAGAAATATTGCCAGAAAGTATAAATACAATCCCGAATCCTTTAACCACAAAGTGAGGCACGGTCCAACCCACTCTCTCAGAAGGTATGCAGGTTGACAACAAGGTGTATAATGGAACCCACCTGAAAAGCCTACAAAGCAACTATTATGTCCAAAAACAGGAGTCCCTTATTGAGTTGGGTTTTTATTCCTTTCTTGCTCTTTTCATGGGCCAGTCCGGCTTGGGCAGTCCTTTATAAATGGAAGGACGAAAAGGGCCAGCATTTTACAGATGACATCACCAAGGTTCCCCAAAAATACAGGCCCTTCCATACCAACGAGAAAGCCCCGCCTAAAAAGAAAACTGAAAAACCTAAAGTCAGCGTGAACAAAAATCCCCATAAAAAAAGAACTAAACAGAATCAAAAAGTCCCACAAAGCACACAGCCCTTCCCTCAAGATATGAATCCTGAAATGGAGCAAATGGCTGAAGAGCTGATCAAGGGACTAGAACAAAGTATGGAGCAAATGGCCGAAGAGATGGGCAAAGCGTTCGAGGATATAGCCCCAGCAATAGGAAATTAGGTAAGTCTGGCAAACCCCCAAAGAATAAAAATTTCCCAAACTTATAATGCTAGTTTGTTGTTTATCTCGTTAGAAATATTTTTTTAATTCCAGTTTGGAGGCATAGAGACAAGGAATCAGGAAAAGAACATAGAGGGTCGAAGTAATAATTCCACCCACAGTGGGAGCCGCAATTGGTTTCATAATTTCTAATCCTGATCCTGAGAAAAGCATAACAGGCATCAGGGATAAAAATGTTGTGCTCACGGTCATAAGTTTCGGACGCAAGCGTAAAGCCGAGCCATCTATAATGGCGTTTTCGATAGAGGTCCTGTCACTCGAACTCTTTTCCATAGTATTTCGCTCCAGTGACTGATGGATGAAAACCACCATGATGATCCCGGTTTGAACGGTCACAGCAAAAAGAGCAATATAACCCACCCAGACTGCTACAGTCATAGCGTAGCCCAGACTCCATTGCAACCAGATGCCTCCAACCATCGCAAAGGGAATCGATAGCATTAAAAGTATAGAATCAATTATAGATTTAAAGGTCACCTTGAGTAATATAAAAATAAAAAACAAGGTAATAGGAATGATGAAGGATAACCGTTTTCGGGCTTCCATTTCCTGCAAAAACTGACCTGCCCATTCTATTTGATAGCCATTTTCCAATTTCAGATTTTCTGCCAGTAGGCTTTTGGCCCGATCTACGTATTCGCCGGCATTAGCTCCTGGAGCTTCAACATAAAGGTAGCCCGTCAACCATCCGTTTTCATTACGTACCATTTCCGGAAATTTTATTATCTCAACTTTAGCGATCTCTGAAAGAGGAATGAGTCTTTTATCTGGCAAGACTATCTTAAGGTCTGATATTTTCTCAACCGTGTCTATATAGTCCACTGCGTATTGAAGGTTTAAGGGAACCCACCTATCCTCTTGCTTGATTGATGCTACGTTTTCCCCGCTCAAAGCATATTTAACAAATAGTAATGCTTCATCTAATGGGATTCCCCATTGAGCCAGTTTCTCAAGGTCAAATTGAGTGTCGATAAAATATCCATCTGAAATTCTTTCAGCAATCACACTTTGAGTATCTGGCATCTCAGTCAGCAAAGCTTCCACTTCTTTTGCTATTGCTTCAATTTTCTGAATATTTGATCCCTTTATTTTGATTCCTATCTGTGAGGCAATACCGGTCGATTGCATATCGACCCGACCCCGGATGGGCTGGGTCCAGGCATTGGCATATCCAGGAACCTGCATTTCACGGTTCATTTCCTCAACCAGCTTTTTTCTATTCAATTCCGGTCGCCACTGTGATTTGGGGTGCAAAATAATTGTAGTTTCGATCATAGTGAAAGGAGCCGGGTCGGTGGCCGTATCTGCTCGCCCCAGCTTCCCGAAAACGGTTTTAACTTCGGGGAATTTCTTTAATTTTTTATCGATCTGTTGCAAAATCCATCCTGCCTCTTTTGCAGGCAAACCGGGAAGAGTTGTTGGCATATAGAGAATCGACTTCTCATCCAGATCAGGCATAAACTTTTTTTCAAATTGAAACAAAACTGGAAGAGTAAAAAACAGAACCAAAAAGCTCAACATTATGAATAGAACCTTGTGACCCAAAACAGACCTGAGCGTACGCTTGTAGTATCTCGTCAAAACTCCATCTACAACCTCTTTATGCTCCACATTATTTTCTCCTAACAGGATGAGTAATAATGCAGGCAGGAAAAAGAAAGTCAGCAACGTTGAAGTTAACATTGCAAACGTTTTACTAAAAGCCAGAGGGTTGAAAATCTTTCCCTCCATGGGTCCCAAAAAAAATATTGGTAGAAATGAAACAAGGATTATAAGAAGAGAAAAAAACAAGGGCCGCGCCATTTTCAAAACAGAATCCAATATAATCTCCTGCTGCTTTTTCTTATCAGCAAATTTATTGGAAGCCAACTCGGAAACACAATACTCCAACATCACTATCGAGGCATCGGCCATTTCCCCCATTGCAATAAAAAGGCCCGCGATGGAGAATAAATTTAGAGTCTGGTGAAATAAATAAAGTGGGATGGATGTAAATAAAGTACCAAGCAGAAGCACGAGCAATGGAGCAGAGATCGTCCTTAAATTCCTTAAAAAAATCAGGATTACCCCCACCACAACCAACAGTTCATAACCCAGGGTTTTAAAAAATGTAGTGATGGACTCCCTGATTAATATTGAGCGGTCATAAACAGTAACAATTTTTAAGTTATTTGGGAGAGTGCTTTGTATTTGTGTCAGCTTTTCAGATATCTTTTTCTTTACCCCTAAAACATTTTCGTCTTGTTCAATTATAACGATCCCGCCTACAACCTCCCCTTCGCCATTTAAATCTGCAATCCCCCTTCTCTGGTCATATCCCACCTGGATATACCCAATATCCTTGATGAGCACTGGATGGCCCTCTTTGGAATGCCCCACTACCAATGACTCAACCTGATCAATAGAACTTATGTTGGCGGATCCCCTGATTTGGTAGTCACGGTTATTCACCTCAAGAACCCTTCCACCTGCTTCTTCAAGAAGAGTTTCCAACTTAATGACCAGGTCTTTTAACATAACACCCGCTTCGGACAATAATTGCGGGTAGACCTTTAACTGATATTGTTTCTCCAATCCCCCTACTGTCGCGACTTCCGCAACGCCTTTTACTGCTTCAAGAGGTAGTTTTATTCTCTCCTCCTGAATAAGGCGGATTTCTCTAAGATCCAAACTGCTATCTTGATTAACCAGGGCATACTGAAAGATCCACCCCATGCCGCTGGCATCAGGCCCTATTTCGATGCGAGCATCTTTGGGAAGCTCTGACCTTATGGAATGAAGGTTCTCTTTGATTCGGCTTTTGAGCTTTTCCTTTTCTGCATCACTCTCCAGAATCACGTAAACAAATGAGTAGCCCAAATACGACATGCCCCGTAATGTTCTCACTCCCCGCAGTCCAGAGAGAGAATGTATAAGAGGCCGGGTAATTTTATTTTCTAATTGACTCGGACTCTGGGACCATTTGGAATAAATTATAATTTGCCGATCAGAAATATCAGGAATGGCATCTAACGGGGAATAATAGAGGGCAAAGATACTTAACAGGGTTGTTGCCCCTATTAATGTAACAACAAACTTGCGATAGGCGATTGATCCCTTAATGATGGTGGTGAGCAAAAGAACCTTCTTTTTCTGAACTGGACTTGTGTTCATTCATATTATGTAATTTATAGTGCGCATCGATAAAAAAACTCCCGAAGGTGACCACCTTCTCCCCGAGTTTTGGGCCCTCAAGAACTTGAGTATAGAGTTCTCCACGGATGCCACTGATCAACTCCTTAGGGACGTACAGATGTTTTTCTTTCTGCACATAAATTAACCTTTGATTCTTTTCTTCAATGATGGCCTCATTTGGAACAGAGAGATATCTGCCAAAATCGACAACGATTTCCATTATATACAGCTGGACGCCTTCATAGAGTTTGGGCTGGAGATCTGTCTCGACGGTAAGCCCTTTCCCATCCCGAAATATACGGACAACCCTGGCCTGCAATACCGGTTGTCTGGCAATGAGTGGATAAATATGAACTTTTTGACCCTCACGGATCAAGGGTTGATCTTTGCCATACACTCGCCCCCTGACCATTTTTGTTACAGGATTTATTGACCCTGCGGTCCGCACCCATTTCTCAATTTTCTGGATCGAAGTTTTAGCAATAATTAGAGATATCTCTTCTTCTTGCTCAGCGGAGATGCGGACACCTTCTTTCGTTCCGGATAAACCCTCTGCATTCAATGACTGCATTTCAGAAAACAGTACCAGCAGACAAACTAATAGTAATTTATCTTGCATAAGTTTTCTCAATGACAATAGTTATCCTGCCCCTCCAGAATAAAAGCTCCCCATGGATACAGACCTACATCAGGGACTCTTTCAAACTCATGGGTTTTCCCGTCAATAATATAAATAGAATGGTCTCTGGAACTGGCCAAATAAAGTTTATCCCCCTGCGGGTCCGTTGCGGCCGTTTCCAACTCCAGGCCTGTTCCGATCTTAATGCGTCCGGCAGGTTTTAAGGATTTCAAGTCATACACATATAGAAAACTACTGGCTCTACTAATGACAAAGGCCTTATCGTTCGAAAAATTGACCCCTATCATTTCCGGGCCAGCTTCAAAGGTCGCGATAACAGAATTAGTTTTTATATCTATGATGGAAACCGTCTCATCCCCATTATTTACCACTACCATTTTAGTTCCATCAGGACTGGAATACGCTCGCCACGGATTTTCCCCGACTTTAATGGTTTTAATCAGCCTATCTTCCCGGGTATCGATAACCCCCACGATTCCCAAGTCCCCATCGGCGGCATAAAGATATCTTCCGTCTTTGGTTATAGTGGCATTGGAGATGCCATTAATCTCACCGAGGAACTTGCCGGGGTCCAGCTTACTCCTTTCCGGGACATCGCCTACTTTGATCTTCTTCAACAATTCATGCCTTTTTACATCAATGACCCCTACCCAATGGGCTCCCATATTTGCGACGTAAGCTTTTGACCCGTCTGGAAGCATGGTGATATTCAGAGGCTCCGCAAAACCTTCAAGGTTTTTTAACCGTTTAAGGGAAACCAGATCAATGATGGATACAGAATCGCCATCTGGATTTCCCTGATAGTAATAACGACTGTCGGGAGTGATTGCCAAATGCTCAGGAGCCGTATCAACCGGTATCGACTTAATGAGTTTCAGGGTTGCCACGTCAATGATATAAGCCCTGTTTGCACGCGTTCCACCTGTTACAACTCGCCGACCATCTGGAGTCAATACCGCCATATGCGGGTTGACCCACTTTCCAAGAAAAACCCTGCCGACAATTTTCTTTGTCTTTAGATCCATAAAGCTAAGGTCATTAGAATCCCGGTTAACAATAACTGCAACAGAACGCGGGTCATTTATAATCACTTCCTCGCTAAAGGAATTAAAGGGAAAACTAAGTACGAATATTAATATTGTGAGAGTTATATTTTTCATTTATAGGTTCCTCTTGTATTTAATGAGAATGTACCGGTTAGAAATCAAAATGTACTCTTAAACCGGGTAACAAATAACTTTTATCCGCCCCACCTGAGTTGGAATCGAACAGGTATTGCAGGTGAAATGAGGCTTTAAAACTTTCAGCCAGGTCAAAGTTATAATATCCTTCTATTAGAGATTCCTTAATCTCTGTGCCAAGATCAGTGTGCTGGTAGCCGAATGCCCAATAGTCTCCCGGACTAAAGGTATATCGATTTTTAAATTGAAAACCCCCGCTATAGAAAAAGTCGTCATCCTGAAATTGATCGCTGGTAAATTTATGTCCGAACCTGCCAAAGAGAGTCAGAGACGCACTTAATTTTTGGTCGATGCTAAATCCATAAGCCATATTTTCTTTGCCCAGGTCTTTATCGAATCTATACCAGACCCTGTAGTGACCTTCAGGAATAGTGATAAAATGAGATAAATAACCTATCTCTATCACCGAAAAAACTTCTTCCGTCAAACCAGTTGATGCGCTATCACTACGCTGAATACCCCATCTAAAGTTGACGCCTGTTTTAGGGTCATAAATTGCTGTGATCCCTCCTCCGTTCGCGGGTGCCCCTAAAAGCGGATTATTGACCAATGTATCCGTTATAAACTGAGAGTCTTCATCATTTGCCACCCTATTGGCATCAAAATAATTGGTCAAATCGAGCATTCCACCATAAAGCGAAAGCTGTTGCTCAAAAAGTTCCAGCTTCATCCATGCTTCCCTAATATTCAATTCCCTGTCATTCGTACGCCTTGCATTATCGCTATTCAAAACAGAAATGTTGCTGATAGTAGTATCAGGAGAAAAACCACCAATGGCTTCAATATCAACAAAAAACATAGTGTTTAGAGCCGGCTTGCCGATGAGAAGAAGATCTACCGATCCAATGCCAAACAAATCACCCTCCGCCTTGTTTTCATGACTGCCAATACCAATTGCCTGCTGTACGGTTGCTGTGGCGCTGACCCCCATTGATATTCCTTCTTCTGCGGTAAGAGCCTCTTCGATCTTTTCGCTAATGGTTTGCCTTCTGTATACTTTTTCCCGTTGATAAGTAAAACTTTTACGAAGCTCTTTTCCATCTCGGCATTTTGCCCTGTCCGGGCGGTCAAACTCCTGCCCATCATCACAGACCCAGATATCCTTTTGTTTAACAATGAGTTCAGGTTCAGAAAGAACTGCCTTGCTTTCCAAATCCATTAACCGGTCTTCGAGCTCCTGGGTTCTATTTCTCAGAACCCGAACCTCCTCTAAAATTTCCCTGGCTATAGTTTTATTAGCCGATTCTGATTCATTGCCAGCCGTGGCAAGGGTTGATGAAAATATAAAAATTGCAAAAAATAATAAGAATAGAGTTAAGACTTGCCTAACCATTGATTCACCTCCTAATTTCTCCATCTGAAGAAATATAAAAAAGTTCTAAATTCGCACAAACTGTTGATTTTCATTTTTTAAGGCCAAAAAAAAACCTCGGGCCTCCAAATGGAGGTTCGAGGTTGATTGCACCCTGATTTACTTCATCAACATTGTTTGGGCACACACCAATTCACACGATAGATGGTACCCCTATTGTTCCAGGCAGGTCTTCTGACTCGCGTTCATCCTACTCTCTGCAACCTTCCCAGTGTGAAACACCAGTGGCTCTTAATGCGCAGATTTCGTCACGCTCACAGCGGCGGGACCGTGGTTGAATTTCACAACCTTCCCTATTATTTCTTGAAAGAAATTCTAATATTCTCTTCCAAGAAACCTGAAATACTTTCTTTATTATTTCTACTTCAGCAATTTAGTCAAGCAAATTCAGAAGCTATTATTAAACAATTATCCAATGGAATGGCTCTCTTCTTCAGATTTTTTTAACCTATAGAAAAAAAGGTACTTTTTGAGGTAATTACGAGACAACTACAATGAACGGGATATTTCTAAAAGCTCTCTACACTATATCAGCATGGTTTTAATGAGTTCCTTCCATTCTTTTAATTTCTTTGACAATTGCTTCTGAGGTCAACCTATAGCCTTTTGCGTTGAAATGGGCTCTCATCCTCAATGGAAAGAGTTCAAGCGGATCAGGGTGTTTGTCGAACACCTCCTGGTGAATATCGATCACAGGAATACCTAATGACTTTACTATACTCAACACCTCGCCACGCTGTGAAAATGTATCGTGATTTGTAAAATATCGTATATATCTTTCGGCTCTAGGCAGGTATACAAAATAGAGTTTCCCTCCCTGTGCCGTAACCCGCTCCTTAGCTTTTGTTAAAATCTCCGCAAATAAGGGTGTTACACTTACTTGATTTTTATTGTTAAAAATCAATTCCGAAGGGTGGAACCCAATTTGAGTTCGAAGGTGTGAAAGTCTTAAAATCATCCACGGCTCTTCCTTTCTAATTCTCAGGCCTTTACTATTTTCAACCGCCTCAACCTTCAAGCGATGAAAAAACCTTGACAGCATTGATTGCCCCTCAACCTCCTCTTGGGGTTCAGCCACAAATGAAGCTGTTTTGTATAAACCACTTAATCCTTCGGTAAGAATAGCATCAATCTCTTCCTGTCTGTCGATTAGGCCCTGCGAATACCCCGTTTGCAGATACTTCATTAACACACCCAGCTTCGGTTCATTCGCTAATTCAGATAAATCATTCCCTTCCCAATATATCCAGATTACCCGTTTTGGTGCTTTAGCCTCAGCGTACTCCTTCAGCCCTACTAACTGGAATAATGGACCTGTGCCGGCGCAACCCAAATTAATTACAGAATCATTTGTCATACTCCGAATCTGGCTTCCAATATCCTCTCCCGATTGTACCGCTACCCCATAAGTGAATGAATCACCAATCAACACCCAGTCTACTTTCTCGGTATCCCAAACTGAATCGGGGTTATTGAATCCATAGCGATCACTCATGATCACCATATATTTTCCGGTTTCATTTTCGACCACTGTGGTTTTTTTTGAAATCCAACCCAAAGGAGAAAATAGCTTGCCACCATCTAAAGTAAAATGCGGCGAATACATCGAGTAAGGCACAGCATCAACCCCTTCTTTTTTTAAATCCATAACAAATTCAATTTTTGTTCGGGAATCGTAAAATATTCCGGCTTTTTTAGCGGCAAAATGAGCGGCACTTGGTAATGGCAAAACGAAAGATAAACAAACCTCCATCAAATAGACCCCCACCACCAAGCTTGTGGATACTAATACTAGATTAAGTCGAATCTCATCTTGCAGTCGTAACACCACCACCCAAAAAAGAGACCCAGAAAAACCGATCAAGTAAAAAAAAATATAGTTCAACCTAAATGAACCACTGTTCGCTACTTCTGAGCGCCAATACGTATAAAAAAGTATGTATAATGACAGCATCAAAAATAGCCACGCTATTCCTTTAGCAAACTTGAAGCGCTTAGGTACCGCAGCACTTTTTTCGATAGTACTCACTTCCATATCCTCTATATTTAAAGTGTGAGCTTATAAACATTGTTAAATTCTAGTTTAATTAGACTATTTTTTCTAAATTATTTTGTATCGATTAAACCCATTCGTGAAATATCGAATAAAAAGGATTCTGCATCCATTGCAACCTAGTACTCTTAATTGTTATGACTTTACAGAAATCCAAATTTTTCCCATAACGCATTGTCTTTATATGGGAATACTCTGATGAACCCTTTTTATACATTTTAGATTTATGAATTAAGTAACAGAGTAAAAAAGCATTTAATTCTTGTAAATAGGTGTGAGTTCTACAATAATAGCCTTTGAAATTTATAAGCTTTAGGTTTCCCCTCTTTAACGGGAATGAAAAGGGAAGGCTGTGAAAATCAGCCACGGTCCCGCCGCTGTGAGCGTGACGAAATCTGCGTATTAAAAGCCACTGGTGTTTCACTGGGAAGGTTGCAGAGAGTAGGATGAACGCGAGTCAGAAGACCTGCCTGGAACTGTGCATAGAACCTTTCATAAAAAAGGTTCTTGCAAGTAAGTTGATTAAGTAAATCAGGGTGCAATCAACCTCAATCCTCAATGGGAGGAATGAGGTTTTTTTGTCTTTAGATACGATAATTTTTCTATAAATATAAATCGCTAATTTGGCCAATTCATTTCAAAATTTAATGAGAGGTTCCGCCATGAAAAAAATAGTAAGTATTTTTTGTCTCGTTGCTTTTTTTAGCCCCGTAAACCTTTTTGCTTTTGATTGGAAGAATCATGATCTATCGCATCTAGTGGTAGTCACCAATCGCGATGCCAGTGAATTGACCATAGTGGATATGACAAAGGATGAAGTCATAGGCAAACAGAAAATAGCACTGAACAGTCAGGCTCATATGACTGCATTTTCCCCGGATGGAAAAAAACTGGCCATTGCGGCAACGGAAAATAATCTGGTGTCCGTCATGGACTTAAGCTCTAACGAAATAAAAGATATTAATGTAGGTTCGGGTCCTGAACATATGGATATCAGCAAAGACAATCGCTGGTTGTACGTTGGAAATATTGAAGGGGGAACGGTTTCAGCCATTGATTTGGAAAAAAATCAGGAAGTAGCTCGGCTGAATGGTTTCCGCGAACCTCATGGGGCGACCATCATGGCTTCTGGCGATAAAGTATATATCCCCAATCGAGGTGCTCAGTTAGTAGGAGTGGTCGATGGGTCATTATCCACCCGTGATATTTTGGTGGGTTCCCTTACAGGTCTGGCATCGTTTGACAGAGATCAAGCAGGAGCGTCCAAGCACCGGGAGCGATCCATCCCGACCAATGGCGTAGCCAACGTCACCTTAACCCTTGATGAGAAATACGCTTATGTTGCCACCGGCGATGCAAACTCTGTAACTGTTCTGGATACGGCAACGGATAAAATAATCCGCACCATTCCAGTTGGATTAGACCCCTGGAGGGCCTATGCATCTCCCAATGGAAAACATATGATCGTTCCCAATAACGGCGATCAAACCGTTTCCGTTATTGATGTTCAGTCCCACACACTTGTTGCAACTCTTCCTGCCGGGACTGATATGACAGGTGTCAATTTTGGCAATGACGGTAAAAAGGGATACGTTATTAGCAGAGGAACGAGTCAGGTTTTCATGTACGATTTCTCCGCACTTAAAAATACAGGACAACTGGATATGGGTGAAGGTGCCCGGCTTGAAACAGCAAGTACTACTCCTGCAGGAACCAAGATTTATGTGGCTTCTTCTTCAGATAACTCTCTGTACGTCATTGATGTTCAGTCTGATCGTGTAAAACAGATCAAAGGTGTCGGTAGTTTTCCTTGGGGAGTCAGTATTTATAAAGGGCAAAATTATTGCCACTAACAGGGCCTGCTGTTTGAATTGCCCTTTTATTTTAGTTACTGCCCGATGGGATTTCCCCAGCGGCGAATTATTGTTTCAAGGAAATGAAAATGGATGATACTGCTCATGAGGTTTTGCCTGATGACTATGCTATTTGTATCGCCGGTCATGGAAGCCGTGATAAGGAGGGGATCCAGGAGTTTCTCACCTTATCCGCAAAATTCAAGGAAAGAGAACCTCGGAGAATTGTAGAATGCGGCTTTCTGGAGTTTGCCAAACCTACAATCGATGATGCCATTGTTAAATGTGTCCAGGATGGAATCAAAAATATTGTTGTGATTCCCGGAGTGTTGATGGCCGCGGGCCATGCTAAAAATGACATGCCCAGCGAGGTTTTATCCATTGCACGAAGGTTTCCCGACCTGAATATTCAATATGGTCGTCCTCTTGATATTCACCCGAAAGTTTTAAGGGTTTGCTCTGATCGCATTGAGTCTGCTGAAAAATCCTCCTCCCGCAAAATCCAACGGTCTGACACATTACTCATGACTGTGGGACGCGGTAGCAGTGATCCCGATTCTAATTCTAATATTGCGAAAGTTTCCCGCATGTTATGGGAGGGAATGGGATTTGGCTGGTCAGAAACTAGCTTCATCGGGGTCACCCAACCCCTTTTGCCCGAGGCCTTGGACAAGGTCATCAAAATGGGATTCAAGAGAATTATTGTTTTCCCCTATTTCCTTTTTACTGGAATACTGGCAAAAAGAATCTACTCCATAACCGATGATTCTCAGCAAAAATACCCAGATACGGAATTCTTGAAAGCTCCATATCTAAATTATGATGATTTGATTGTGGATGTATTCATGGAGCGTGCTCGGGAAATACCTTTCGGTCTCCAGAATATGAATTGTCAGATGTGTAAATACCGGGAGCAAGTGGTAGGATTCGAAGATCAAGTTGGAGAACCTCAGGCAGGCCATCATCATCATGTTCGGGGTATTGAAGGTCATCATGGTCTGGACCATGGACACAATCATCACCACACGCATGATCATTCGGATCACGATAAATAAACGGTATTTAAAAAAATGAGATGGCTTATTAATGTCCTCCTACCAACCACACCCTATTGAAAAGAAAAGCTACGAAATCATTGAAGGATTAGTAGACTTTTCCAGTTATCCCGCAGCACACAGCGAAATATTCAAACGTGTAATTCATACTACCGGGGATACTGGATTCATCAAAGGGTTCAATATTTCTGAGGGTGCCATTCAATCCGCCGTTCGTGCTATTTCCAATGAAGCTCTGATATGGACAGATGTGACAATGGTGCAAACGGGTTTGAAGAGGGCTCTTCTGAAAGCACTGAATCTGAAAACCTGTTGCATGATTCATGATCCAGAAACATTTCAGAAGGCTGAAGAAGAAAATACGACAAGGGCCGTAGCAGGCTTAAGGCGATTCGCCGAGCAAAAGGTGGATTCCCCAAAAATCCTGATTATCGGCGATGCTCCCACCGCCCTCCAGGAAGCTGTTGACCTTTCTTTAAAAAACCAACTTGATGCTGAATTGATTATAGGAATTCCTGTAGGTTTTGTGGGCACTGAGTCCAGTAAAACTTCATTAAGCCAGCAAAAAAATATTCCCTTCATTACCAATGAGGGAACCCGGGGAGGATCTACCGTTGCCGCTTCAATTTTTAATGCCTTAATGATCTGGACCCTCAAGGCAAATGCTTGATCGGAGAATTACATGTCAGCCCCCTTCATTGATCTAACTATCCCGGCTTCAAATGGATTAGTCAGAGGAATCACTACAGGTGCTTGCGCGGCGGCGGCCGCCAAAGGGGCGCTCCATTTTTTAATTTTTCATTCGGAAGAAAAACAAATGGAGATCGATTTGCCTACGGGTGAAAAGTTGCGGGTTACTCTAAATTTTTGCCGCAAAACAGAACAGGGCGCAATGGCTCAGGTGACGAAAGATGCCGGCGATGACCCGGATGTGACCGATAAATGCAAAGTGGAAGTGGAAGTGAAACTGAATAAAAGTGGCATTCATTTTTATGCGGGGGAGGGTGTTGGAACTATAACCGAGGAAGGACTCCAAATTCCCAAGGGGGAACCTGCAATCAATCCCATTCCCAGAAAAATGATCCGCCAAAACCTTGAGAACATTCTAAACGATTCACCGGAACCATGGAGAGAATCTGGATTAGATGTGGTGGTCAGTGTTCTGGATGGAGAGAAAATCGCTTTAAAAACCTTTAATCCCAGATTGGGAATTCAGGGTGGCATCTCCATCCTTGGAACCACAGGAATTGTTGAACCCATGTCTCTGAGTGCATGGAAAGCATCGGTAGAAATCTATATTGATGTGGCACTGGCCACACAATCGAACTTTATTGTGTTCAGCCCCGGCCGGTGGGGACAAAATTTCTTCCACAAGGAAAAAGGAATTCCTCTGAACCGCATATGCCTGGTTTCAAATTTTATCGGTTTTGCACTGGACCACTTAAAACAAAAGCACCAACCGGAAAAAGACAAGGTAAAAACGATTGTCTTTGCCGGCCACCCTGGCAAACTGGCAAAAGTAATTGATGGGCATTGGGACACTCATTCCAGCAAATCCCCATCTGCACTTCCTGCAATATTAAAAATTGCGGATAATATTTTTCCAAGCGCTACAAATGAAAAATTGCATTTATCGAAGACGGTGGAACACTTGATACAAATCAGCAAAAAATTGTTTATCAGCGATATATTGTTTGAAGCCGTGGCGGAAAAAATTTCTAGAGCTGTTTCGGGTTATCTGGAAAATTCGTTGGAGGTAGAAGTTTTGTTAGCTGACTTTAAAGGCCAATTGATTGGGCAGGCGGCAACCCATGAATGACAATTATGGAACGTTTACCGGGATAGGTGTAGGACCCGGACCCCAGGAGTTCCTCACCTTGAAAAGTTTCAACGCACTGATGAAAGCTGATAAAGTCTTGGTCCCTCGCGCCAAAGGCTCTGGAAAATCTGTAGCTCTGACTTGTATAAAGGATATAGATATCCAACAGGATAAAATTGAATTTCTAGACTACCCCATGTCCAACGATGAAAGCTTACTCAGTTCAATTTACCTTGAGATTGCCGCAAAGATTATTGCTGACCTCAAAAACAAGTTGAATCTCGTTTATATCACCATTGGCGACCCTTATATATATTCCACCTATTCTTATACCGTTAACGCCTTGAAGGAATTGAGGCCGGACATTCTCATTTCCACTTACCCTGGAATTAGTTCTTTTCAGGCATTGTCCTCAGCCTTAAACTTTCCCCTGGGTCAGGGTAAGGAAAAGATACTAATCCTCCCCTGTCCCGAAACTTCTGCAGAGTTGCGAGGGCACATTGAGCAAAACGAAAATATTGTCCTCATGAAAATCGGGGACCGGTTTGATTGGGTTCGGGACCTTTTACGTGACATGGATATTTTGAAGTACTGCGCACTGGGAAAGAGAATTGGCTTAGATAATGAAATCCTCACCCGTGATCTAATCGAGTTAAATGGGGAAGATAAACCCGGCTATTTGTCCGTAGTCCTCATCAGAAAATTTCCGGCTCAAGGGAGGACTGGTCAATGAAAGTTTACTTCATAGGAGCGGGCCCAGGTGATGTTGAGCTAATGACCCTCAAAGGGAACCGTCGATTGCATTCCTGTTCCTATGTCATGCATGCAGGGTCATTGATCAATCCCGAAATTTTATCCGCCCTTCCTGAATCTACTCAAATTTATGACACTTCAAAATTAAACCTTGAAGAACAAATTACAATTTATATAGAAGCCAGAAGCGCAGACCAGGATGTTGCCCGGTTGCAAAGTGGGGACTTATCTATTTATGGAGCGATCGCGGAGCAAATGCGGGCTTTGGACGAACTAGGCATTCAATATGAAATAATCCCGGGTGTCTCGTCAGTAGCGGCCAGTGCGGCAACTTTAAAGAGCGAATTGACACTGCCTGAAATTTCACAAACCGTTATTTTTTCCCGGATCAGTGGCAGAACAGAAGTTCCTCCCGATGAGGATCTGGAAAAACTGGCCTCTCATAAATGCACTTTATGCTTATTCCTCTCCATTCATAAAATAAGGGAAGTCGTTAAAAAGCTAACCGCTCATTATCCCCGCGAAACACCAGTAATAGTGGTTTATAAAGCCAGTTGGAAGGATGAAAAGATTATTCGAGGAAATATAGAAACCATTGCAGACAAAGTGGAGAAAGAAGGAATCCGGCTGACAGCATTGATATTGGTAGGAGCCGTTTTCAACACCAAGGATTTTAAAGATTCCCGTTTATATTCAAAAGAATATTCTCATCTATTTCGGAAAAAAAATGTCGGCACGAAATAATATTGCCATTGTTGTGATCCGTTCTGAAGGTTTGGAGTTTGCTCGCAAACTTCGCCAGTCTTTTCCTTCCTGGGATTTGTGGGGTCCTGAATCTTCAGATATCAATGCGGACGAAAAGACATACCCCTCCCGGTTCAAAAACTGGTTGAGCGAAAATTTTCTAAAATATGAAGGATTTGTCTGCGTCATGGCCGCTGGAATTGTGGTGCGTTCATTAAGCACAATGATCCCGGATAAACGTACTGGCCCCGGAGTAGTGGTTTGCGATGAATTTGGTCGTCACGCCATATCCCTTCTTGGTGGACATGAGGGCGGTGCCAATATATTAGCTCATCGGGTGGCAAGTAAAACGGGTTGTGTTCCAATTATTACCACGGGAACAGAATCCATGAAAAACTATGTTCTAGGTGTGGGTTGTAAAAAAAATGCAGCCTACGAATCATTAAAAGAACTTGTTATCGAAGTTTTAAATAAGGCCAATGTTCTTCCCGACAAAGTCAGGGTAATGACTACCATCGACTTAAAAGAGAATGAACCCAGCATTTTGAAATTGTCTGATGAATTTAATTGGCCCCTGGTAATTTTTTCCGGGAATGAAATCAATGCGACAAATTTTCAGATTTCACATTCCACATTTGTTGAGGATAGCATCGGCGTTCCTGGTGTTTGTGAACCAACAGCCCTGATGGCTTCTCACTTTGGAAAATTAATAGTTCCCAAAACCACCTCCAATGGGTGCGCGGTTGCACTCGTAGGGGAACCTGAAATCATGGACCGGAGACCCTAACCAATGGGAAAACTTTATTTAGTATCCATTGGTCCGGGAGCACTTGATTTGATAACTCCCCGTGCCTGCGAAGCCTTAAAGAAATGCGAAATTATAATTGGGCATCAATTGTATCTGGATTTAATTCAAACTCTGATCACCGGTAAAAAGCAAATTGCCAGCCCATGGGGAAAAGAAATTGAGAGGGTGGATCTGGCCATCGACAAGACTGTTGAAGGAAACAATGTCAGCCTTATTTCCAGCGGGGATATAGGTATATATGGTTTAGGGGGGCTCACCCTGGAAAGGCTGGGGAAAAATAATCAGGAAATCGAATATGAGATTATTCCTGGCATAACTTCCGCAAATGCTTGTGCATCCATATTAGGCGCTCCCTTGGCCCATGATTTTTTGACGTTGTCTCTTTCTGATTTATTAGTTCCCAGAGAAACCATTTTAGAAAGAGCCGAGTTTGCAGGAAAAGGAGGATTCGTTTCCGTCTTATATAATGTCCAAAGTTCCAATAGAAAGGAACTGGTCTATGAGGTCCTGGAAAAATTCAGACCTCATCGTTCGCCTCAAACTCCTTGCGGGATTGTTTCAAACGCTTTCCGCCCTGAAGAAAAAAGTCAGATCGTAGCTTTTGAAGATCTGTTCGCGATGCAATTTGACATGTTAACTACGCTAGTCTTGGGAAATGATGCAACACGGGTAGTGCACAATAAAATGGTCACACAACGCGGCTATTCTTTTAATAATGAAAAGTAATTTGCTATGGCTATTCTCCGGTACCTCGGATGGCAACAGTATTGCCCGGGAGTTGATACTACAAAACAAGCGATTAAAGGTATTTGTAGCCACCCCCTACGGAAGAAAAGTAGCTATAGAAACTTTACCTTCAGAAGTTATAGAAACGGGAAGAATGAACGAGAGTGAAATTTTTGAGCGCGCAGAATCCGAGGCGCCCTCACTGGTGATTGATGCCACGCATCCGTATGCTCTGGAAATCAGTAAGAACCTGATGAATTTTTGTCAAATTAAGAAGATTCCTTATATTCGATATGAACGACCAGAGGAACCTATAGCGGGAGACAATATTCACTTTGTGAATGACACGGAACAGGCGGCAGAAATGGCAAAAACTCTGGGGGAAAATATTCTATTGACCCTGGGTTCCAAAAATATTGAACCCTTTCTGGGGGACAGTTTCCAGGGCAGAATTTATATAAGAATGCTCCCAGATCCTCAATTGATAGAACATTTATTGTCCAAAGGGGTTGCGCCTGATAGAATCATTGCCATTCAAGGTCCGTTCAGCACTACTATGAATAAAGCAATGATGGAGAATTATTCCATTGAATGCCTGATAACAAAATCTTCGGGGACAGAAGGCGGAGTGCCTCAAAAATTAGTTGCGGCAAAGGATTTGGGAGTACCCATTATTATTATTAAACGGCCAGAAATGAATTATCCCATTTCGTTTAGTGACAAGAATGAAATCTTAGAATATATAAATAATTCCTAGTGGAGATCCGTGACTTTTTGGTGCTTTGAGCCACCAGTTCCCTGAATTTATTTTTTAACCTTTTTAAAGAACTTATATGGAACAAATCTGGTTTTTAGCGGGCGGATTATTGCTGGGGTGTCTACATGCGTTGGAAGCGGATCACCTTGTAACGGTATCCAATTTAGTTTTACATAAAGACTCCCTGAAAAAATCCATAAGGCTGGCTCTTCAATGGGCAATGGGGCATAGCTTTACCCTATTAGTATTGTCCGGACTGGTATTCTCTCTGGACTCCGCCTTCATGGCCTTAATGAGCACCTCTGCCGAGCAAATGGTGGGTGCCACCATGATCTTTATTGGTATGGTTGTTTTTATTCAGGAATTGAGACAAAGTGACCGACTGAACAAATTAGGACATAGACATAAAGAATTTTCAGGGTCCGCTTTGTTTGGCATGGGAGTGTTGCATGGTATAGCGGGATCGGCTTCCATTTTTTTACTTATCCCTGTTGCCCTGACCAAGTCAATCATCTCTGTGTTTTCCTATGTAGGCTTATTCTGTTGTGGAATGATCCTTACCATGGGGTTGTATGGTCTGTTTTTGCAGAACTTTGGCTTAAATAAAAACTTTTCTGGCTTTTTACCAAAAGTCAGATTTATTGTCGCTATCTTTTCCGTAACGATAGGGATCAAGTTGTTAGGAACATAATAATGATTTATGCCGTAGGGATTGGGCCGGGCGACCCCGATATGTTGCCTCATAAAACTGTTTTGTTGTTACAAAAAGCAGATGTTATTTCCGGATTTGAAACAGTTTTAAATTTAGCTGAAAAACACTTTAATCCCAATGCGACCCGTGTCTCGATGGGATATAAAGACCAAAGTGAAAAACTTGAGCAGGTTGGCAAATATTCCAGAGAAGGAAAAGTTTGTGTGGTTTGCTTTATGGGAGATGTGAATTTTTCCGGATATGAATATCTGGAAAGAATCCACAATGACTGCCATGAACCTGCCCCCACAATCATCCCTGGAATCAGTTCCGCCCAAATGGCTGCATCCAGAACTTTAACTGCATTTGAGACAAGTGTATTTCTGACATTTCATAAGCGCGGAGATATTTCCAAAGACAAAGAATTTTTAGTCTCGGCTCTAAAACTCGGCAAAGCCGCAATCGTCATTCCCTTGCCATGGGATTTCATGCCGGCTGAAATCAGCCGCTATTTAATAGAACAGGGAATTCCCCCAAAAACCAAAGTAAACATATTTGAGCACCTGACTTGGCCGGAAGAAAAGTCTTACAGTAGAACATTGGATAACTGTATAGAAAAATTCTCCGATGTCTCTATCATGGTAATTTCTTCCATTAATAGCTCGCAACAATCATAAATATAAATTGAACTTGAAATCACTATGACTGTCCCCTATTTCCCATTTTCTGCAATCGTTGGGCAGGAAAAATTAAAAGAAGCCCTTATCCTGAATGCCATTAATCCCTCCATTGGTGGAGTTTTAATTTTCGGAGAAAAAGGAACAGCAAAATCCACCGCTGTTCGAGGATTGAAGAATATATTGGGGTTGAATAGCTCAAACAAAGATGTCCCATTGGTTGAACTCCCCCTGTCAGCCACGGAAGAAATGATTGTGGGAACCATAAATATACCCAACACTCTGAAAACCGAAGAAATTCAAATTGAATATGGGTTGTTACACAAAGCAAACAACGGAATCATTTACATCGATGAAGTGAACTTGTTGGAAGACCATTTGGTAGATGTGATTCTCGATGCCGCGGCTATGGGAGTCAACCGGATTGAAAGAGAGGGTGTCAGCCATGAGCACCCAGCAAATTTTATTCTTGTAGGAACCATGAATCCAGAAGAAGGGGAATTGCGCCCCCAATTATTGGACAGGTTTGGTATCTCTGCGAAAATCACCACGGAAACAGAAATGGCTGTCAGAAAAGATATTGTTTGTCGAAGATTGGAATGGGAAGAGGAAAAACAAATTTTTTCTAAAAAATGGCACTCGAATGAAATTCGAATTGGTGAATCGATTGAGAAGGCCAAACAACTTCTGCCTAAGGTTGTGCTGAGCGAAAAGTATTTGGAGTTGGCCATTAACATCGCGTTGCAAGCCAATGTAGAAGGTCACCGCGTTGATATAATCATATCCAAAACTGCTAAAACCCTCGCGGCGCTATCGGGAAGGCTAGAGGTAAATGAAGGAGATATCTATCGCGCCGCTGAATATGCCCTGAACCACCGTACAGATTCCCTTCCCACCCCTCCTCCTGATGGAAACAGCCAGCCCGATAATCAGGCAGATAGTCAAACCAATAATGAAGCTAAAGAAAAGCCGTCCGAGAATGAATCTCAAACTTTTCAAACAGAACAGTCGCCTGCAATTCAAAACTTCGATACTCTGGATATTATTACAGACACCACGAATAATAATATTCACGGAAAGACTCTGGACAAGTCCCAAAAGGTCCGTCGAGGTAAAGTAATAGGCTCAATGGATTCAAACACACGAACAGCAAACCAGTCGGAAATTGCTTTTTTCCCCTCTCTGATCAAAGGAATTCGTCGAGGCAAAAGAAGGCTTTCAGAAATTGAACCCAATGATCTTCGCTTCAAGCGCAGAATTTCAGGAAGGAAAGAACTGCATGTTCTTGTAGTGGATACTTCGGCATCTATGGGAACTCTGCAACGTCTTTCCTATGCAAAGGGTTTGATGCAAAGGATTCTTAAGAATGGTTACCAAAAGAAAAATTATGTTGCCGTTGTTGGAACCCGGGGTAACTGCGCGCAGGTGGTTTTGAAACCCACTCGGAATTTTATGAAGATTGACCAGGTGATGGATTCCATTAAGGCGAAAGGGAAAACACCCCTGCTCCATGCAATCGACAGCGCCCTGAATCTGGT
>Ga0233439_10000999_pt1 | contig 38042 bp, 37 predicted proteins | sample SI_123_September_6_FD_182713 | JGI IMG/M metagenome (GOLD analysis project Ga0233439, IMG submission 182713) | Seawater microbial communities from Saanich Inlet, British Columbia, Canada - SI_123_September2016_100_MG | ecosystem: Environmental > Aquatic > Marine > Inlet | place: Canada: British... | reverse complement strand
AAAACCGGGGCAGGCATGTAAATATCGGTCCAGCCCAGATTAGCGATGGCCTTTTGACTAACATCCGAGACGCTCATCCCCGCGACAATGGCCAGGGTCAGGGCGGAATTGACAATGGGCTTGCCGAATTCGGAATGTTTGGCGTATTCCGCATCAAAATGCAGGGGGTGCTGGTTCATGGTCAACAGGGTGAACCAGGTATTGTCAGCTTCGGTAATGGTGCGGCCGGGCCGGTGTTCATAGGTGTCACCGATGGTGAAATCCTCGTAATAGCGGCCAAATGTCTCCTGATACCGGTTTTCGCCGACCTTAATGACGCCGTCTCTCATCTTAAACGCTCCTTATCTACAATGTTTGGCGGCCATTCTCCGGGCAGGAGGGGCAGCCGTCAATACGGGCCTATGGAGTCTGGCCAATCATCCGCTATAAAGGACGCAAATGTGGCAGCAATAGGAGCCGGCGACGTCCGGGGTGAGTAGATGGACCTTTCTTTTTCCGACGAACAGATTGCAGTGCGCGATACCATCGCCAAGCTTTGTGAGAAATATGACGATGCTTATTGGCTGGCCCGGGACACAGACGGCGAATTCCCAGAGGATTTCGTAAAAGACATCGCTGACGGCGGCTGGCTGGGCATCGCCATGCCGGAAGAATGCGGCGGTTCCGGTCTGGGCGTGACGGAAGCGGCCTTGATGATGCAGACCATTTCACAAACAGGCGCGGGCTTTTCCGGCTGTTCGGCCGTTCACATGAATATTTTCGGGCCCCATCCATTGGTGGTACACGGCACGGACGAACAGCGCAACCGGCTGTTGCCGCGCCTGATTAGGGGCGAGGACCGCACCTGCTTTGGTGTGACCGAGCCGAATGCCGGCCTGGACACCACACGGATTGAAACAAAAGCCGTTTGGGACGGTGAGAAATACATCGTCAATGGGCGTAAGATGTGGACCTCCACCGCACAGACCGCCAACAAGATCCTGCTGCTGGTCCGTACCGCGCCGCGCGATGAGGGCAAAAAGCCCACCGACGGCATCACGTTGTTTTACACCGATTTTGATCGGGATTATTGCGAGGCCCAGGTCATCGAAAAGATGGGCCGCAAGGCGGTGGATTCCAATGCCACCTTTTACGATAACCTGCCCGTCCCCGAGGCCGACCGGGTGGGTGAGGAAGGCAAGGGTTTCTATTACCTGCTTGATGGCATTAACCCCGAACGTATCCTGGTCGCGGCAGAGGCCGTGGGCCTGGGACGGGCCGCTTTGCGCAAGGCGGTCGCCTATGCCAAGGAGCGGGTGGTCTTCGACCGTCCCATCGGGATGAACCAGGCTATTCAGCACCCGCTGGCGGAATGCTGGGCCCATCTAGAAGCAGCCGATGCCATGGTCTGGCGGGCCGCGAACCTGTATGACAGCGGCAAGCCTTGCGGGGCCGAGGCCAACGCTGCCAAATACCTGGCGGCGGAAGCTTGTTTCAAGGCCTGTGAACAATCCGTGATGACCCACGGCGGTATGGGCTATGCCAAGGAATTCCATGTGGAGCGATACATGCGGGAGAGTTTCATCGCCCGCATCGCACCGGTCAGCCGGGAGATGATCCTGAATTACATCGGCCAACACGTCCTGGAAATGCCCCGCTCTTATTGATGGGGGCCTACTAGATCAGTTTTGGCATCAGTACCCACCCGCTCTCCCGGCCCGGCCCCCGGCTTTGGAACCGAGACGCGGCGTGAAACAGTCCAGACGTGGCGTCAATTGCAATGTCCGCTGTTGCCCCAAGAGCAGCCGGATTACAGGAAATTTCGGGTGGTCCGCATTTGACTCGTTACGGAAATCCCTTGTGCTGCCGTGATAGTCAATCTCGGTTTCGGTTTGGGATCAAAATTCGTTTATCACCACCTCAACCTATCTCTGTGGCTGAAAGTCCTTCGAGGCCAACAATCCCGCAGCCGCAATCATCAATCCGCCGCAGACCTTGTTGATCATGCCATAAGAATAATTTTTCAAGGATGCCGCAGCACGTATCCCCAACCAGCCCCACAAGAGGAGAATTGCTCCATCAACCAGAATATATGTAAAGCCCAATATGAAAAGCTGAGGTAAGACAGGCAGTGCTGGGTCAATAAATTGCGGGAAAAGCGCACCAAAAAACACGACGGCAAAAGGGTTGGCCATCGACGTGATAAAACCCTGACGAAAGAGGCGAAACGAAGTGCTGGAGATGTTAGCCGATACCTCACTGCCCTGGTCTTTCGAGAACATTAGCTGAAGGCCGATCCACGCTAGATAGGCAACGCCTAACCATTTGATCCAAATGAATGCATTTGCCGACGTCGCGATAATGGCGGCAAGGCCAAACGCTGCAGCGGTCATTTGAAGGCAATTGGCGGTCAAATCACCCGCAATCGTGTAGATACTCCGACGAAGTCCGTGTCGGATACTGTTTGAGATAGTAAGGAGCTGGCTCGTATCCGGTGGCGTCGCAAAGAATACGGCGACCGCAACAAGATAGATTAGGTAAGTCTCCATTGGCATATTGTGTCATTTCTCATTCATCTTGATTCCGAATGTATTCGCGCGTCTACTAGATCGCCAAATTCATTGAAGTTGGCAAACGAAATATTCTCCCAATGTCCGCCTTTGGCACAAATCAAAAGGATGTCAGCGTCGCGCTGATGTCAGCTTATCACCCGATGGGCGACGGCCTCTCAATCGGTGATGACCCACGGCGGTATGGGCTATGCCGAGGAATTCCATGTGGAGCGATACATGCGGGAGAGTTTCATCGCCCGCATCGCGCCGGTCAGCCGGGAGATGATCCTGAATTACATCGGCCAACACGTCCTGGAAATGCCCCGGTCTTATTGATGGGGGCTTACTAGTGCGAATCGCTAATATGGCGGAAAAAAATGATTGCTTGCACCCCGCAATACCGCGCCGTTACAGGCGAAAAACCCTGCAATTGCCCTGAAGTCCAGGCGGAATAGGCGAATCCGAGGCACAGTGCTTGTCAAGTCTGACTTGCTCTGTTAGATGATTCGAATCACTAACACTCAGGCATCAGTGGGAATATTGATATGAGCAAAGCAGCACTAGTTGAGCGCGTTGCCAAAAAAGGCAAACTCTCAAAAGCAGAAGCCGGTCGCACAGTCGACCTTGTCCTTGGCGAAATGCAGGCGGGCCTTAAGGCCGCGAAGAAAGAAGGCCGGTACACGGTCGGTACATTCGGCACCTTCTCCATCTCCAAACGGGCCGCCCGTAAGGGTCGCAACCCACAGACCGGAGAGCCGATCAAGATCAAGGCATCCAAGGTTCTGAAATTTAAGCCTGCCGCACAGTGGAAAAAAGCTGCTGGTTGCTAGAGCAATTCCGATCTAAGTCGGATCGCTCAAATGCTTTGGGCGATTGTAAGTGATCGGAAATATTGCTCGAACTTTGACGGTCGAAAAATTTCCTAATCGGAAATTCTCTCGTCAAGTCAGGCACACCTTACGTGATACAAAAATAGGAGGGCTCGCGGCGCTGTCGCGGGCCCTCTTGTTATTTGGGAAGCGATTATGAGCAGAGGCAGAAGCGGCCGCATCGAGGCTCCGGGCCGGGGCATTGCCTGCATGGTCATCGGCAGCCTGCTGCTGACCAGCAATGATGCGGTCGTCAAATGGGTCTCGGGCGAGTTTCAGGTGGGCCAGATTCTATTCTCCCGGGGCCTGACGGCTTTGATCCTGATCACCATCATCCTATTCTGGCGGCGGGAGTTGCATCTGTTCAAGATCAAGTACCCCATGGTGCAATTGGCCCGCGCCGCCCTGATGATCGCGTCGACCTATTTGTTCGTCAACGGATTGCGCTATCTGCCATTGGCGGAAAATATCGCCATCGCCTTCGTTGGCCCCATTTTCGTCACCGCCCTGGCCCCGGCTTTGCTGCAGGAACAAATCGGCTGGCGACGCTGGACGGCGGTGTTAATCGGCTTTGCCGGTGTCCTGGTGATGTTGCGGCCCGGAACTGATTGGGGCAGCGGGGGTCTGAACTGGGCCGCATTGCTGCCCGCAGGTGCTGCCCTGTGCGGTGCCTTTCGCGATATTCTCACCCGACGCATCTCGCATGGCGAGGCCTCCTCCACCACCCTGTTTTATTCCACCCTGGGCGTTGCCCTGGCGGGGGCGGCCACGGCACCATTTGGCTGGATCACCCCCGGCCTGGGCGATATGGCGCTTTTTGCCCTGGCCGGCATATTGCTGTGTTTGGCGCATTATCTGCATATCGAGACCTTCCGCTTCGCCGAGGCGGCCTTGGTGGCGCCGTTCAAATATTCCGCGCTGTTATGGGCCTTGGCGGTGGGTTTCCTGGTCTGGGGCGATGTGCCTGATGGCTGGACCCTGTTGGGCACGGTCCTGTTAATTGGCAGTGGTTTGTACATATTCCACCGTGAAGGCCGCCAACCTGCTAAAATCGCCGCGTAGAAAAATCCGCTGCAAAAGTAATTCGAGGGATATCCATCATGAGTGACACCGTACTTTATGAAACCGATGGCGCTGTCGCCACCATCACCCTGAACCGCCCCGATCGACTGAACGCCATGAACAAGGAATTGATCGCGGCCATGGTCGAGACTTTGGAACAGGTGGCATCCGACCCGGCCATTCGGATTTTGATCCTGACCGGGGCGGGACGTGGATTTTGCGCCGGCGGCGATCTGGCCGGATTTGCCGATGGTGAATTCAAGTCGGAACAGCCAATCGAAACCCGGATCGCCGAGCTGCGCCAATCCATGCGCACCTCGCAACGGCTACGGGAAAGCTCCTTCGTCTCCATCGCCGCCATCAATGGTGCCTGCGCGGGCGCGGGCCTGTCCTGGGCCCTGGCCTGTGATCTGCGTTATGCAGCAAAATCGGCAAAATTCTCCACCGCCTTCCTGAATGCGGGCTTGTCGGGAGATTTTGGCGGTACCTTTAGCCTGACCCAAATTGTCGGCACCGCCAAGGCGCGGGAATTGTATTTGCTGTCCGAACGCTTCACCGCCGATGACGCGGCCCGCCTTGGCATCGTTTCGGAAGCCGTGGCGGATGAGAGCCTGATGTCCCATGTTCGGGCCAAGGCACAACAGATGGCCGATGCCGCCCCCATTGCACTGGGCTGCATCAAGCAGAACCTGAACGACGCCACCCGCCTGAGCATGGTCGAGGCCATGGACCACGAGGCCGACCGTCACAGCCGTTGCGGCACCACGGACGATAACACGGAGGCCGCCAAGGCTTTCCTGGAGAAACGGAAGCCTGTTTTTCACGGTCGCTAAATCGTCGTTAAGCGGTTGCCAGGGGGCGGGACAGGCACTATTTAGAGCGCCAAATGACTAATCAGGACCGAGCGCCATGACAGAGACAAAGCCCACCGCCACTCAGACCGCACCTATGCAATTTGTGGAGCGGCAAAGCATTGAACAGGTCGAGGAGGGTTTCGATCTGGCTCCGAAATTTGACGCCGACGGTCTGATCCCGGTGATGACGTCCGATGCCACGTCGGGAGAGATGTTGATGCACGGCTATATGAATGCCGAAGCCCTGCGCCGCACCATCGAGATTGGCGAGGCCCATTATTACAGTCGCAGCCGCAAGGTCCTGTGGCACAAGGGGGCCACGTCAGGGCTGGTGCAAAAAGTCGTTGAAATGCGCATTGACGACGATCAGGATTCGGTCTGGTTGCGGGTCGATGTGGTTGGTGGGGCATCCTGCCACGTTGGCTATCGCTCCTGCTTCTATCGCTCCATCCCCCTGGGTCCGGCCAAGGCCGATGCCGCACCGCGCCTGCAGTTCGAAGAGACCGAAAAAGTTTTCGACCCCAAGGCCGTCTACGGCGACGCACCAAACCCGACCAAGCTGTAGCGATGCTCTAACAAAGCAGTAACGAAACTGTAGCGACCGCGACTCATCGCCGGTACGGATATGCTATGGGGCTCAAGATGCCTTTTTACGTGTTTCCCACAAAATATCTTTCTTGCTAAGTTCATCAGACCTGTACCCGGTCTGTCATCGGGCCGCAGCAAAATTGAAGGGGAGCGTCGAAATGAACGAACCTGTGGGCGGTCAAGGGCGGGAAGTCATTCGGACCATCGAGGTTTTTCCGGTGCAGTTGCCGGTTTTGCGATCATTCAATTTTGCCTCTGGCTCGGGCGGTCAGGCCGGTGAAACCATCACGCTGATCTATGTCAAAATTGTCGGCAGCGAAGATTCGGTCGGCTGGGGAGAGTGCCGGCCCGTCCCGCAGTGGTCATCGGAAACGGCGGAGACCGCGATTTCGACAATTGAATACTATTTGAAGCCCGTGTTGCTTGGACATCCCGTCTGGGACCGCTATGGCGCGCATGGAAAAATGAATGCGGCAATTCAGGCCGGGCCCACGACAGGCCAGCCCATTGCCAAGGCAGCAATAGATATGGCGCTGCATGACCTTCTGTCACGGCGGGCCAAGGTTCCCTTGCGGCAGTTTCTCGGCGGTACGCACGAGCGAAATTCCATCGACCTTAGTTTCACGGTAACAGCCCACGATAAGGCCGGGGTTATGGACCAGGTCAACGGAGCGCGGGAAGACGGGTTTCGGCATTTCAACTTCAAGGCCGCGGTCGAGCGGAAAACCGATCTGGTCGTGGCTGAGACGATCAGGTCCCTTATGGACGAAGACGGGTTTCTTTGCGCCGATGCCAATCAGGGATATGGGATTGCAGATGCCAAATATGCCGCTGCCGGCTTTCAGGAAATCGGCGTAAATGTGCTCGAACAACCATTGCCGGCAGATCAACTGCTTCTCATGCGGGAACTTCGCCGGGCAACGCAAATTCCCCTCGCCGTCGACGAAGCGTCCGTAAGCCCGGCCAACTTCTTCGAATACGCGCGCACCGGATTGGTCGACTATCTGGTCATCAAGGTTACGCGCAGCGGCGGAATTTGGCCATCGTCGCAGCAAATCGCCATCGCCCAGGCGGCGGGACTAGGGCTTTTGGTAAGTGGCCTGTCGGACGGCATGCTGGCCAAATTAGCGACCTGCCAACTTGTCTCCGTATTCGATTTTCATGGTCCCGCCGCGCTCAATGGCAGCCAGTTCATCGACGACAGCGGATTGTTCCCGACAAAAAGTTCTGTCGAGACAGGCGGCAAGGTAACCTTGAACGATGAAGCCGGAATTGGCCTTGTCCCCCTCATCACCAGCTAGACGAAAAACGGACCCGAATTACTCTCATCCTGACAATTATGCTGTTTATTACTGCTGACTGGACCATTTTGTTTATAATTATATTATAGGACTTTATCAAAATCACGGCGTTCTACCAAACTAATCAGTTCATATGTGATATTCAGCACTGTAGAGCGGTCTGGTCCGCCCTATATTATAGTTAACAAGAGACAAGAGGTTAAACTAGAGAGATAAACCGCAACGCACGTCACAAAATGGGAGTACAAATCATGTTGGCAACAATTTTCTTTTACCTGGACTCTTATTGGCTGGCCTGGACCGGTTTATTCCCGTCTCTTCCTTTGTGGAGCCCACATGGTGCCGTCATGGCACTGATTATCTCCTTGGCAACTGTTGTATTGGGCGGAATATACATCTTGAAATTCGTGAATCGATAATCGGAGCGATCAGAGTAAACCCATACAAACGTTCACTTAAATTTACGACAGGTATCACTTTCACCATAGGGTTTGCTGATGCCAACATCTTTGGTCGATCGGTGATGGGCAGCAGGTTAGTTGCCTAGGCTAGCATTCTGAGTTTTCCGGTCTGTCGCGCCATCTAGCCCAAATTCTTCAACAGGAAGCGGAAGCGGATGGAGGTTGAGGGTTCTACGTCCCTGTCGCGGGTGAAATCGCGCTCTACCGTGATGCCGAAGCCGATACATTCGTCCAGGTATTGAACCCCGGCGGAGGCGTTGATCTGGCTGTCTTCGCGCAGGTCCCGTCGGCTTTCCAGGGTGGCGATCCAGCGTTCGTCGATTTCCCAGCGCAGGGAATTATAAATCTCCTCCCGCGCCTCCAATTCGTCCGTCGTCAGCTCCCTTTCCAAAGAAACATACGTGGTGGCAAAGCGAAGGTACTTCGGCCCGATGGCTAAATAAATTTCGTTACGGCGAAGCGAAAAGTTATTGCGGTCCAGGCGCACCCGGTTGGTCAAATCAAAGAATGCCGAGGGCGCAATATGCAGTGCCATGACGTAGTCGGACCGATGATCATCCAGGCCGGTCTTTTCGGCGAAGGTATCGTCGTCCTTAAGGCGGAAAACCTGCCCCACGGTCAGGTTGGTATAACCACCCGAGGCCCCGTAGACAGAGGCCTTGAGGCCAAGGTTGGCGCGGGGGCCGCTCTCAACCCGGTCATAGCCGGGGAAACGGTTCAGGCTAAACAAATTGGTGTCATCGAATTCCAGGCTGCGGCTGTCCTCGTTCGGAATTTCGTTGGGATTGCCGCCATAGGGCGACATGATAATCTGGGCCACGGGCTCGATCACCTGGCGTACGCTACCTTGCCGGCGAATAAAGGGAAAGCGCCAGTCCAACGCGACGGTGGGGCGCAAACGCGCCTCGAAACCATCCGCCGACGAAGTGTCCGAAACCTGTCCAGTGGGACTGAAACCGTTCAACCAGTACAAATCCGCCCCCAGATTGGTGCTCAGGGTATAGACATCACCTGCCGGACCGATATAGGGCAGCTGCCAGGTACCATCAAAGCTGGCCCGCCGGCTGTCGAAATCATCATCCCGATAAAGGGACGCGACGGAGGCGTCAAAGATCAAGCGGCCCGGCAGGCGTTCGGGCTCCAACGTCGCAGAATAATCCAGCAAGGGTGCTACAAGTGGCGTAGAACCCGGATCATCATCCACTTCCAGGCCCTGAAAGCTGTAGGCCGATGCCGCCATATAATCACGCCCACGAAAACCTTCGACAAACAGGTCTGAGGTCAGGACGTCTTCATCACCCAGGCCATAGCGGTCAAGATAAGTGTCATCGGTTGAGCGGGCAAAATCAAAGCCCCAACGCCAGGTTTCATCAATATTGAACCGGCCCAGGGCATCGATGTGGCCGCGGAATTCTTTCCCATCCAACCGCTCATTATTGTCATTGCGCTTATCTGTATAGGTCAAACTGGCCTGGCCTTCATAGCCGCCACGGGCGGTCAGGGCGCGGTATTCCCCGGTCGCGACAATGCCTTCCTGGGATGTAAAAATTGGCGCAAAGGTCAGATCCCGGTCCCGGTCGATGGCCCAAAAATAGGGCACCTGCAGTTTCGTACCCAGCTCTGTGGAGGAGCTAAGCTCCGGTGCCAGAAAGCCGTTTTTGCGCGGTGCCGTGGGATCCGCATGGCGGAAATAGGGCATATAAGCCACGGGCACCCCGTAAATTTCCAACACCGCGTCCCGGTATTCAATTTCATGGGCGTCCCGATGATGGGTCACGCGGAACGCCTTGATCTGCCACAAGGGCGCGCGGTCCGGATTTTCCTTACAAATCTCGCACGGTGAATAGACCGCCTTGGCCAGATCAATCCGGTCCGCGCCCCGGCGGCGGGCCCCGTTTGCCGCGAAACGGGAATTATCCGTCAACAGGATGCGGACGCTTTCGATAAAGCCCTCGGTCAGGTCTTCCGATAGCTGCATATGTTCGGCAAAGATAACCTCGCCGCTGGGTTCCATCAGGGTCAGGTTGCCCGATGCGATGACAACGCCGTCCCGCTGATTATAGCTGACGCTGTCCGCCATCAGCACCCGGCCCTGGCTGCTGATTTCCACATTGCCCTTGGCAGTGATCTGGCCCAGCTGGCTATCGTTGATCATCTGGTCTGCCGAAAGCAGAAATGGTGCCTGGCCTAAGTCTTGCGATAAAGCCGGAACCTGGCGCAAATCTTGGGCTGAGATCGAAGTTGGGGTCAGGCAGAACAGCCAAAGCAATAACAAAATGGATGCCCAGATCTGCCCAGTCCGTCGGGTTTGCCGGGTCCGCTGGCCCTCACGCCAATACATCGCGCTAACCGTCCTCCAGATGCAACAACAAGGACAGGCCCAACAACGTACAGACACCCGTCGGCGTCCAGGCCGCCAGAATAACCGGCAGATTACCCGCGATGCCAAAGGCATTCACCACGTCAGAGACGAAATACAGCAGGAAACCCGTCAATACGCCCGCCCCCAATAACAAACCCGTATGGCCCGACCTGGTCAGGCGTAAAGAGAACGTCGCCGCCAACAGGATCATGGCGGCCAACAACAACGGGGTCGATAATATCCCGTGCCAGTGCAGGCGATGCCGGGTGGCGGAAAACCCCGCCGCCTCCAATGTCGTGATAAATCCCGGCAGGGACCAGAACGACAAGGTGCGTGGCGAAGCAAAGCCCTCTTGTATCTGGGCCAGGGTCAGGGTTGTTTTGATCTCATACTCCGGTAAACGCAGGGCCGGCTCCTGAGGCTCGGTCAACAAGGCATCGGTCAGACGCCAACGGCCATCTTCCAAGGTGGCCCTTTTGGCATCGATCCGACCGACAAATTCATCCGTACCCTTGTATAGAAAGACAATGACATCCCGCAACTCTGTCCCGGCGGAGGAGACATGCCGGGCATGGATGACCGATTGGCCGAATTCGTCGGCCTGACGCAACCACAGCCCCGTGGCGGAAACAGCCAGCAGGCTTTGCCGCCCCTCCAAATACTGGCCCTCCAGTTGCTCGTACCTCGATGACATGATTGCGGCGAGAGGGTTAAACAACGTCACCATGAAGCCGCCCAGCAATAGCGCGATGACAAGTGCGGGGGCCAGGAACTGCCAGACCGAGACCCCGGCCGCCCGGGCCACAATCAGCTCGTTACTACGGGTCAGGCGGGAAAAGGTGACGATGGCCCCGAACAATGTCGCAACCGGCAATACTTTTTGCGCCAGACTGGGCAGGTTCAGAGCGGCCATGCCAAGCACCAGGCCAATGCCCGCATCCTCCCGCCCCGAGGCACGGCGCAACAGCTCAACCGCATCGATCAGAAATATCAAGGCCATCAACACAGCCATCACAAAGCCGATGCCAAGAAGGAATTGCCGGCCCAGATAAAGCGAGAATGTCGGTGACAGACGCATCAGGACGGCCCCGCATCGATCTGCGCATCCAGCTGTTGTAGTTGTTGCTGGGTTAGTCGCTGCCGCGGCAACAGCCGGCCCCGCAACAGGGCATAAACGCAAATCCCCATCACCACCAGGATGTTCAGATACAGCAAAGGTATCAGCATGGGGATTTTGGCGGACAGGCTGACCAGGCCCAAACCCGCGGCCCGCATTACGGCGATGCAGCCGACCGCCACGAGGATACGCATGCGCCGGCCCCGGCGGTTGAATTCCCCCGCCAACACGGCTGCCAATACGATCAAGGTAAAGGCCAGGCTGTAGAGGGGCGCGGCCAGGCGATCATGGCCCTCGGCCCGCATGCGGGCGGCATTGGCCACGTCATCAGCACCGCTGCCGGGCCAGAATAATTCATGCAGATAGCGTTCGCCCGGTTCCAGCCATCTCTCGCCCGGTTGTTGCACGAACTGACTTAAATCCAGGGCATAGCGGTCGAACTGCAACAAAGACAATTGCCCGGCGCTGTGATCGATCTCCTGCCGATTGCCGTTGACCATGATAAACCGTGGTCCTGCCTGGGTTCGGACCATCGCACCTTTCTCGGCGATCATTGTGACCGGCCGCTGCCGGTCCCGGCTGTCGTGCACCAGGATACCCAACATCTCGCCCCCCGAGCGCCGGGCCCGGATATAGACGGTCAGGCTGTCGCCAATGGTATTGAAGGTGCCCTCCTGCAACAGGACATAGGACAGATTGGTCCGCAGGGACGTTTTCATATCCTTAAACGCCCGCTGGCCCGAAGGCATGAGATAGAGGGACAGGAAAAAGCCAAACAACGTTGTCACCAGGGCCAGGATCAGGGCCGGACGTGCCAGGGCCAGATTGCCCAGGCCCGATGATCGCATAACGACAATTTCGCTATCCCCATCCAGGTTGTTGTAGACATACAGCACCGCGGCAAACAGGGCGATTGGCAGGATAATCATCAACACATTGGGCAGGATCAACAAGGTCAACTGCGCAAAAAACGAAGCCGACAGTCCTTTGTTGATGATCAGGTCAACAAAGCGCAACGACTGCGTCAACCAAATCACGCCTGTCAGCGAAAAAAGGAAGAAAACGAACGGCCCGGCCAATTGCCGGAGGATATATTTTTGCAGTCTGAGCACGCTGCGAATCATACAGTCATGTAGGGCGAAAGAACAGACGCCGACACGATACTTTATCGCAATTCCTTAGGCTTAGATCTTAAACCTGGGCGACCTTTTCCAACGCTGTGTCCCGGCCAGCAGGCAGGCTGTCGTATAGATCGGCAACCAGGTCCGACTTCAGGCTTTGCCAATCCGCCGCGTCCCACAAATTGCGCCATTGTTGCGGATCTGTACTTAGATCATACAGCTCCCCTATATCATCGCTGTCATAGTAGTTCGTCCGCTCATAGACGGTGCAAATATAGCCGTCACGATAGAGGGTCCGCATGGTAATATCGTTGCCTGCGAAACTGTCCTGCCATTCCGTGATCGTACGTTCCCGCCCCGCCGCAGCCATTGTATTGGTGGGCAAGACCTGACCCTGCATCCAATCAGGAACCGCCAACCCGGCCACTGTACAAATCGTCGGGGCCAGGTCCACATGGCCAACGGGGGCGTGGATCTCCTCAGGCGCGATGCCCGCAACTGGTGCCGGACGCCAGATGAACGGCAACCGCATCAAGCCTTCCACATGATAGGGGCCTTTGAACAACATGCCGAAATCACCCTGAAATTCGCCATGGTCCGTGGTGTAGAAGATATCCGTATCCTCACCCCAACCTAAGGCATCGATATGGTCCACCACCCGGCCCACGGCTTCATCGATCAGTTCGTTGGAAATATGGGCCATGGCGTTGACTTCACGAATTTGATCCGCTGTCAGATTGGCGGAGACCAGATCGGGGGGCACTTCGAAATTGAACTGCCCACGCCCTTCGTACCATTCCAGCCAATGTCGTGGCTTTTGCGCCAGAATGGCAGTCGTTTTTTCGGCTGAGCCCGGATAACATCTGGGTAGATCCAAATCCCGCCAATCCACGCGTCCCAGCTCGCTCTGCGGCGGATCCCAGGGGTGGTGAGGGTCGGGGAAACTCATCCAGACGAACCAATCTTCAGCATCAGACAATGTATCGAGAAACGCCATTGTGCGGTCGGCAGTCCAATCCGTGTGATACTGCTCCCTGGGAATGGAATTGTGCCAGACCTGGGGCGCACCCGTATCGCCCCCGCCGCGACCGCTGGGGGCACCTTGGAAGGTATATTCATGGAAGCCGTCAACTGCCTCGGGATGCTCGTCCCGCAGCCAGCGGGGATAGTGGGTAAGGCTACGGCCCGGACGACCCGTATGACCGCACAGCTCCATCCGATCAAAGCCGCGATGGGGACCCGTCACACCCTGGCTGGCGGCCCAGTTTTCGAAATAGTCCGTGTGGGAGGCCGGCTCAAAATGCGCCTTGCCCAACAATGCCGTGCGATAGCCGTGTTCATGCAGATAGGCGGCCAGGTTAGGCGCATCCACAGGCAGGGGAATACCGTTCGACGTCACCCCATGGGATCGGATGTACTGCCCCGTCAAAATGGTCGCCCGTTCCGGCATGCAAACCGTATTCTGGTTTCGCGCCTGGCGAAAGTTCAAGCCTGTGGCGGCCAGTCGGTCAATGGCCGGGGTTTTCGCCACGCTGCCCCCCGTACAGCCCAGCGCATCATGTCGCTGCTGGTCCGTGGTAATCAACAGAATTTTGCGGCCCATTCAAAACGGCTCCCCTATACTCGACACTTCAAACTGCAGTCTTTATAGCAGCTTGCACTGTCAGCGATCAGCCGTAAGATACCTCCTAATCAATTTCCGATTTGCCGCGATGCTGATGCGGTCGTCATAGCTTTTCAGAGGATGCCCATGAAAATTTCCATCACCGAACATAAACTACCGAAATCCGGCGCGCTGGTTATCGGCATCCTAAAGGGCGGCGTTTTACCCGCCACTGCCAAACAGCTGGACAAAGCCTCCAAAGGTGCGATCACCAAGGCCATGAAGGCATCCCGATTTACGGGTGCCAAAGGGCAATGGTTGGACGTTCTCGCACCCGCCGGCATCGGTGCGGACCGGGTTCTGCTGGGCGGTATCGGTGAGGCCAAGAAGCTGGACCGGCAGATCTTGGAAAACTTCGGTGGCACTGCCTATCAGCGTCTGTCGAAATGTGGCCTGAAATCAATCGCCATCGCCTGCGATCCCGTGAAAGGCGCCAAGGTGGATTTGGCAGAGGGCGCGGCCAGCCTGGCCTATGGCGCCCGCCTGGCCAGCTATCGCTTTGATAAATACCGCACCACCTTAAAGGCCAAGGATCTACCCAGCGTCAGCGCCCTTTCGGTGCTGGTGTCCGGCAGCACGACCGCCGCGCGCAAACAATTCAAAGCCCTGGACGCCATCGCCGACGGTGTCTTCATGACCCGTGATCTGGTGAGCGAGCCGGCCAATGTGCTGTACCCCGAAAGCATGGCAAAAGAATGCCAAACTCTCAGCAAGCTTGGCGTCAAGGTTGAAGTTCTGAACGAAGCGCGGATGGAGAAACTGGGCATGGGCGCGCTGTTGGGCGTCGGCCAGGGCAGCCCCCGGGAAAGCCGTATGGTGGTCATGCGCTGGCAGGGCGCGGGCGCAAAGACCCAGCCGGTGGCTTTTGTCGGCAAAGGCGTGACGTTTGATACCGGCGGCATCTCACTTAAGCCCGGGCCGGGAATGGAAATGATGAAATGGGATATGGGCGGGGCCGGCACGGTCATCGGCCTGATGAAGGCCCTGGCCGGACGCAAGGCCAAGGCCAATGTCATCGGGGTTGTCGGCCTGGTGGAAAATATGCCCGACGGTCACGCCCAACGGCCCGGTGACATCGTCAAATCCATGTCCGGGCAAACCATCGAAATTCTGAACACGGACGCCGAGGGACGCTTGGTCCTGGCAGATGCGCTATGGTACACCCAGGATCGCTTCAAGCCGCAATTCATGGTAAACTTGGCGACTTTGACCGGAGCCATGATCATTGCCCTGGGTCATGAAAACGCGGGCCTGTTCTCCAACAACGACAAGCTCTCCCAGCAATTGTTCGATGCCGGCCAGGAGGTTGCTGAAGGTGTCTGGCGGATGCCTCTATCGGATGCCTATGACAAGAAGATTAACTGCGCCATTGCCGATATGAAAAACATCGGCGGCCGGGACGCAGGTTCCATCACCGCGGCACAGTTTTTGCAACGTTATGTGAACAAGGTGCCCTGGGCCCATCTGGACATCGCCGGCGTGGCCTGGGCGGACAGTGGCAAACCCACCGTGCCAAAGGGCGGTACCGGTTGGGGCGTGCGCATGTTGGACCGCCTTGTGGCCAATCATTACGAGGGTGGCAAATAACGCGATCACGCACGGCCTGAATGTGACATGACCGAAGTCGGCTTTTATCATCTGCTGCACCTGCCGTTGGAGCGGGCCCTGCCGAAGCTGCTGGAAAAGGCCATGGAACGAGGCCACCGCGCGGTGGTTCTGGCTGGCTCCAAGGACCGGGTGGAGACCTTGAACGGTGTCCTGTGGACCTATGAAGACCACGCCTGGCTGCCCCATGGCAGTGCTGGCGATGGCGCCGGCGATGGCGAAGGGGCGGAACAGCCCATATTCCTGACGGCGCGGGAAGACGAAAACCCCAACGGGGCCGATATATTGGTGGCGGTAGATGGCCGCACCCCTGCCACAGCGGATACCTATGCCAGGATCATCGACATGTTCGATGGCCGGGACGAGGGCATGGTCGCAGCGGCCCGTCAACGCTGGCGCAACTATCTCGATCAAGGCTTCGCGCTGACTTATTGGCAGCAAACAGAAAACGGCGGTTGGGAGAAAAAGGCATAGGGACCGCGAAGATAGAGCGCCGCCAAGAAATTCTGATCCAATTGGCGGCTGCGGCATTGCGGGCCGAATGGCTGCGAGGGTCTGAACAGAAAATTCAGGGTTCACCATCATGATTGACGAATTCGCACATAACGCGGTGATCGCTAACGGCATCCGCATCCATTACGTGGAGGCTGGCGAAGGCCCCTTGGTGGTGATGTGTCATGGCTGGCCGGAATCCTGGTATTCCTGGCGGCACCAAATCCCAGCCCTGGCAGCAGCAGGATTTCGCGTGGTTGTCCCGGACATGCGTGGTTATGGCCGCAGTTCGCGGCCCGACGATGTCGGGGCCTACACCATCAACCATCTAGTTGGTGATATGGTAGGACTGGTCGGTGCCCTAAAGGCCGAAAGCGCAGTGATCGTCGGCCATGATTGGGGGGCACCGGTTGCCTGGTATAGCGCATTGTTGCGCCCGGATTTGTTTCGCGCTGTAGCCGGGTTGAGCGTTCCCTTCCGACCGCCGGTATCGCTGCCGCCAGGCATGAAGATTTCCGATCTGGTGCGGGAGCAAGCGGGGAACCGAGATTATTACCGGCTGTTTATCGCTTCCGGCGCGAAAGCGGAGGTGGATTTCGAAAAGGACATCCGCAGCTATATACTGGGTATTCTCTATTCCGTTTCCGGAGATATTGGAGCCGGCCAGCAGTGGGATGGTTTTATGGAGCACGGCGAAGGCATCAGCGATGCCCTAACCTTCCCCGAAATACTGCCGCCCTGGCTAACGGAGGCCGACCTTCGTTTCTATGTATCGGAGTTCGAGCGTACGGGATTGACTGGCGGGTTCAACTATTACCGGAACATCGATGCCATGGCTGCCCAATTGGCCCCCTTCATCGGCTGTACTATTGAGCAGCCTACGTTGTATTTGTGCGGCGAACATGATGTCATTGCTGGCAATAATCCGGAAGCGCATGCGATCATGCAGGCCGCACTGCCTGACCTTCACGGTTTCCACGCCCTAGCAGGTGCCGGTCATTGGCTGCAGCAGGAACGGCCCGAAGAGGTAAATGAATATCTGGTCCAATTCCTAAATGGGCTGTGAATAACCTGAGGCCTATACCGTTTCGTAAACCCTTTGCCATTTAGCACCTTGCCGTTTTCGCAATGCGGCAAGGGCGCGATGCTCGAGACAGGTCGCACTCGGACGCTCAGCATCACCGAATATGCCGACCGCTGCTGGGGTTTAAGCGGACTTCAACTTAACGGTGACATCCTTCCGGTTTGTGCCAAAAGCGGCCTGTTAGGCATTTCTAATACATAGTACATAGATGCCGGTGGGTGGGATTCTGCGCGCCAAAGGGTGCGGAATTGATGCACGTTCCCGCACACATTTACCCAAGTGTCCAGATTGACCGTAACAAACTAATGCCTCACCATGAAAGACACATCTGGACAGGGCATGGACAGGATATGGACCTACGAAAAACACAAGAAAAGGACTGCTGGCCCTTTGTTCTGATCGCGATCCTCACCCTGTCCCTTGTTCCGATTGGGGTATTGGCTGCGGCGACAGCGGCTCGGGGCCTGACAGTGGAACTCCGCGTCAACGAAGACAAGGACGCCCCCGTTTCGAGTGCGGTGCAATTGTATGGCGCGTCTTATGCCCTGGTGATCGGCAATGACGCCTATGGCGGAGCTTGGCCCCGGCTGTCCAACGCGGTGAAGGATGCGCAGTTGGTGGCTAAGGCACTTGAGGCCAAAGGATTTTCAGTAAGTTTGAAGACCAACCTGAAACACCGGGATATGGTAGACGCGTTTGAAAACTTCTTCCTGGAAACCGGCCAGGACCCAACGGCCCGGTTGTTTTTGTGGTACGCGGGCCATGGCCACTCGGAAGGCGGCGAAGGTTTTTTGGTCCCTATCGACGCGCCTGACACGGATGCGTCTGGAGCATTCCTGCGCCGTTCGTTGTCGCTGCGCCGCATGGGGGAGTATGTGCGCGGGGCCAAGGCACTGCATATCTTCTCCGTGTTTGATTCTTGTTTCTCCGGCACCATTTTCAATGTTGGACGTGCAAAGCCGCCGCCCGCTATCACGCGGGCCACGACGCGCCCGGTGGTGCAGTTTCTGACGAGTGGCGATGCGGGACAGGAAGTCTCGGACGATGGCACCTTCCGCAAGCTGTTCATCCGTGCGCTGAATGGCCAGGTCCGGGCCGATGCCAACGGCGACGGCTATTTAGCGGCCAGCGAGCTGGGTCTGTACATGGCGGATGCCATCACCAATTACTCTAACGGCGGGCAGACGCCGCGCAACGGAAAGCTCAATGACCCGGACCTGGACCAGGGTGACTTTGTATTCCAGGTGGCGACGCCGCCCGTAACCGGCGCAGGGGTGCCGCCGGCCAGCACTGGCGCGTCTGCTGGCAGTGGTTCGGCGGAGATTGTTTTCTGGCAGTCAATCATGGACAGCAAACGCGCCTCGGATTTTGAAGCCTATTTACAGCAATTCCCCAAAGGCGCCTTCGCTGCCCTGGCCCGCAGTCGGGCCGCGGCGTTCGGTCCCCCAAAGGTTGCGGCACCACGGCCTGGGGATGTTTTCAAGGACTGCGATGACTGCCCGGAGATGGTGATCGTTCCGGCGGGCCGCTTCCACATGGGCGATTTGAGCGGCGACGGCGACAATGATGAGAAACCGGTTCACACTGTAGAGATCTCTGCCGCTTTTGCCGTTGGTAAGTTCGAGGTGACATGGTCTGAATGGAACGCCTGCGTCCACGACGGAGGCTGTGATGCTTCGGGCCCGGAAGCAGATGGCGGCGACGAAGGTTGGGGCGGCAGCCGCCGTCCTGTGATCAATGTCAATTGGGACGATGCGAAAGTCTATGTGGCCTGGCTGCGCCGTCGGACGGGACTGGATTATCGTCTGTTGAGCGAGGCGGAATGGGAATACGTGGCGCGGGCGGGCGGCAACGGGACCTACAGTTTTGGTGATGATGAAAGCTCGTTGTGCCAACACGGTAATGGCGCTGACATGAGTACGGATTTAGATTGGCGTAACAAAAACTGCAATGACGCTTCGGGCAAGCGAACAGTTCAAGTTGGCAGCTTTCAACCCAACGCATTTGGTCTATACGATGTCCACGGCAACGTCTGGGAATGGGTTGAAGACTGTTGGCACGACGGCTATCAAGGCGCGCCGACCGATGGCTCCGCATGGAAAAGTGGCGGTGATTGCAGGAAACGTGTGCTGCGCGGCGGTTCCTGGGGCAGCAGACCATGGGCGCTGCGCACGGTCCTCCGCAATTGGAATGGTATCGGGAAACGAAAACACAATCTCGGCTTCCGGCTCGCCAGGACACTGTCGCGCTAGCAGAGGCTTGAGCCATGGCTCTTTTCTGTGTTGCGTCTCAAGGAGCCTTGGGGCGTGTCCCGCCTCTGTCGCAGCCACGAATTAATTTGCCTTGTCTTGCACTGCGCAACGAAACAGACCGGCGAAGACAACGCCGGGGTATGGAATAGTTTGTACTAAGTTAGCATGAACATCTAATCTGTTCCATGCATTGGCTGGACTGGATCTAGATCAGATTGGGAAATTAATTACAAAAATGGCGTCATCCGTATTCAAATTTCCATTGATTGGTATGATTGCACTAATGAGCATTTTCGGGGGTTTCCCGTCCATGGCTCAGATCCAGGCCCAGCTTCCCCATAAGGATGAAGTACCGGCGGGAAAGGCCCTGCCAATCGACGGCGTTTGGATGATATCAACAATTGGAAAACGGGTCCGAATTGAACGTGGCCGAGGATACGCGGTGGATAGTTGGCTTCACCTGTTCCTATTTTCCATCCAGCCGGGCATGGTCGTCAACCTGAATATAAAGCAAACAGCCACCGGCACGTTTACCGTGGATGATCTACCGTTGCAGGGCCCAGGCACATTAAAACTCACGCCTGAGGGAAATCTGGATGTCACCGTTGATGGTGCCTTAGGGCCCGTGGCCTTTCAGTTGATCCGACAGCAGGTCGACGATCCAGAGGCCCTGCAGGCGGAAATCGATGCCGTAACGGGAAGTTCAGCGAACGCGAAACCTTCCCTTCGAATAACGTCGCCCAATGACGATAGTTCGTCATCCGACCGGGCTGCCCCCAGCGGTCAGGAAAGACCGGCGTCCGGCGATGCGGTATCTTTGGCAAAATGCAAGGAGTTGGGCGTCGACACCAAAACCGGCGGTGTGATCTGCTTGGATAACTAGATGTGGAGTCCCGATAGGTTGTTCACATCTAGCCAAAGAAGAAGGAACTTGGCAACATCACTGCCCACGGAATTGCGTTTGATCAGTTGATCGGACTTGGCATGGAGGGAGAAACGCACCGATGACAGAATGGCCACAACACGAGATGGTTTCCAGCCCGCGCGGCAGGATCCTGGCGATGGACTCGGCCGGATATGTTGATGCGCGGAATGATGTTTCCGATGTCCTGATCTGCGGCTCGCATGGCGCACCTTGCGCGACACAACTTGTCATGTGGGCGCGGCCCCGTGGGCTATTTATCCACGATGCCGGGATCGGCGTGGGCGACGGCGGCGTCAACGGCATAAAGTTGCTGGACGCTTACTTGATACCCTGCGCCGCCGTCGATGGTATGTCCGCCAGAATTTCGGACGGCCGGGACATGTACCAAAATGGAATTATTTCGCGCGTCAATCAGGCGGCACATCGGATGGGGCTGCGCGAAGGGATGGCGGTATCGGCGGCGGCACAACAATTGTTGGACAACAACCCCGTTCAAGTGCCGCCGGCCCGCCGTCAGATCAAAGTACACTCCGATGAACTGGGCGATGTATTTGCACTCGACACCGTCAAATATGCCGACCAGCGGATCGCCGGCGGCGTGCTTTGCATGGGGTCGCATGCGGCGCGTGCCATGGCGGACTATGTTGATGATCTGGGCTTCAAACTGGCCGGCGTCATAACCAACGATGTCGGCCGCGCAAAAGACGATTCAGGTATTGAAGGCCTGGCACTGCTGGATCCGTATGAAGTTCCGGCAGCTACTGTATATGGCACGACGGCCCGCGTCGGCGATGCCCGAAGCACCTATCTGACCGGGCGCATAAGCTACCTCAATGAAACCGCCGCTGCGATTGGCATCAATCGGGATGACCCGGCTACGTTGGCGGCTCGTTTGATGCTCCAACATGCCGCCAGCCTGAAAAGCGCCGAAGAATGAAGGAGAGATCGATGTATGAGCATGAGCACAATTGGCGTGAGATTATCAAGAGTGTCGACCCGGCGCTCGAGGAACATGTCGCCGCATTCACCGGCCAGGTCCTTGCAACCGAGTCGGAGATACCCAGAAAATACAAGGAGCTAATCCTGATGGCGTGTTCGGCAGCCATACGCCACGGACCTGGCACCCGAAAGCGGGGTTGTGAGGCGATGCATCATGGTGCGAGTGATAAGGAGATTATCGAAGCACTTGCCCTGGTCTCGCTGACCTCTGGCTTCACCGCCTTCGCCGACGGGATTAATGCATTGGGCGATCAGATCACCGTCGATGATGCAGCTTCCTGAATAAAACAATTTCCAAAGGAAGAAATGAATTTCACCCGGCGCAACGATAAATTCAGAGGCCAATTTTACAATGGTTGTTAGCAATGGCAGTTGAGAAGACGGGCCCCAGAAATACACAAACACAACATGTCGCCCTAAGCCGCCTGGTTGCCGGCGACGATGGGGAAAGCTGCTTCGAGGACAATGTTATTTCCTATACCTCGAACCTGGGGCCATTACGTCAGACAGCAACCGTGCCAGTGACGGCGATCAGTTTCCATTCCTGGCCGGCGGATTACGCGTCCGGTTTTCGCCCAGCGGTCCGGCGGCGCATTGTCTTGGTCACCAAGGGCACTGCGGAAGTGCTGGCCGGCAGCGGCGAAGTTCGGACATTCCGGCCCGGTGACGTTCTGGAAACGCTGGATTGCGAAGGCCGGGGACATATTGTCCGGGCAGGTGAAGATCAGCCCTTTGGCGCCGCCCTGATCGAATTGGATAATGATACAGGATACGAGACTGAGAAGCCCGCGCGAGGTCCCTCGAAACAATCGCTGCCCTTTCTTCGCAACATTACCGGCGATGATGGTCAGTCCCACTTTGAAGACGGCGCACTGCCGTATTTTGCCGGCGACGATGGATACCTGTTTACTGACGACGTCGCCATCAACGCCTTTCAATTCGTCCTCTCAATGGGAGATCTGAGTTTTGATTTCCACAACGCGCCTCAACGGCAAATCGTATTGCCGTTAACGGGTGGTATCGAAGGTGAAAACGGCGATGGCAGCCGCCGACAGGTTCTGCCCGGCGGGGTCTATTTTGGCGAGGACACCACCGGTCAAGGTCACATCACCCGCGCCTTGGATGGCCAGGCGCGTTTCTCAATATTCGCCCATCTTGCCTGAAACCACCACCTGGTCCCATTCGTGTGCATGCCCGATACGAGGCGTAGATGGATTTCCGTTGTTATCACCGCTAAGCTTCCCGATTGGGAGGCATTTGATATCTCGCCGTCTCGCAACCGTCATGGCTACTGTTGTAGGCGGATCAAGACAGAAATATCAGCATGGAAACCCGTGACCGGGGGCATCGTCGCATGCGCCCTGGGTCCGGATTGGGAATGACCTATGGCGTTGGCGGATCAAACGGAACACAGCAGCAGTAGCCGGACAGCCGTCCTGGCGACGAGTGTGCTTGTGATCTTCCTCCTCGCCATGACCATAACCATCGCCAACGTCTCGCTGCCGCAAATCCAGGGTTCCCTGTCGGCGACCCGGGATCAGGTTGCCTGGGTCGTGACGTCATATCTGGTCGCCAACGCTGTGGGTCTGCCGGCAACCGGTTGGCTGGCGGATCGTTTCGGCACCCGCCGTTTGATTGTCTGGGGGACCATTGGCTTTTCCTTGGCCACACTGGCCTGTGCCCTGGCGCCCAACCTGGAAATCCTGGTGCTGCTGCGTGCCATGCAAGGTTTGCTGGGCGCACCTATCATGCCCTTGAGCATGGCTTTGGTAATGGCCTCCTATCCGCGCAGCCAGCACGGCGTGGTAACTTCAATCTTCGGTATCGGCGTGACCATCGGGCCGGTCATTGCGCCCTGGTTGGGCGGCATCCTGACGGAAGAATATGGCTGGCGGTCGGTATTCTATTTCTGCCTGCCCTTCGCGACCGCCGCCAGCCTTGCAGTGATCGCGGTAATACCCCACGACGAGGCGCCGGCCAGCCGCCGCCTGGATCTGCGCGGCTTCATCTTTTTCTCCATCGCGATTGCCTGCTTTCAGTTGATGGTTGACCGTGGAGAGCGCAATGATTGGTTCGACTCGGCGGAAATCATCATTGAATGCGTGGCCGGCATCATCTGCCTCTATCTCTTTGTCGTGCACAGCCTAACCTGGCGGCAGCCTTACCTCGATCTGCGTATATTGGCCAATCGAGACCTTGCCGTCGGGCTGGGCCTGGTCGCCGCGTTCGGTATGTTGAGCTATTCGCCCATCGTGCTCCTGCCCAACCTGTTGCAAAACCTACGCGGATTTCCCGAAGAGGCCATAGGAAGCCTGTTGGCGATCCGCGGCCTGGGCATGACCCTGGGCTTTATCGTTCTGCTTTGGGGTTCCCGTTTCGATCCGCGCATCTGGCTTTTCCTAGGGTTCAGTGCACAGGTATGGTCCGGCTGGGCGATGGCCTCCTTCGACATAAATGTCACCTATTTCCAAATCGCCTGGACTGGTTTTCTTTCCGGCCTGGGACTGGGTTTCGTCTGGGTGCCGTTGACCGTCATTACCCTGGGCGCGGTGCGGCCGGAGCAATTCCCACTGGTGACCTCGCTGTTCCATCTGCTGCGCCTGTTTGGCAGCTCAGTGCACATCTCGCTATCTGTTGCACTGGCCCTGCGCACGTCGAAGATCTCCTATGTTGAGATCACCGACCGCCTGCAGACGGGCAGGCCTGCTTTGTGGACCTATGAAGCCATGGCACCCAGCGTGCAGCAATCCCTGCCAATCATGAAAGAGATCGGCCGCCAGGCAGCGATGATCGGCTATATCAACGCCTTTATGTTCTTCGCCCTAACGGCCCTGATCGCCATGCCCTTGATCCTGGCGGTACGCCCGCCGCGAACCTGAGGCCCCGCAAACCGGAAATACTGCTAAATCAATCGCGCTCCCGCGAAGTCTTGAACCAGGCGTCCTCTTCGGTGAAACGTGCGGCGTTCCAGCTGAGCGCCGCCTTCAAACCATCTTTCGCCCGGATCTTATTGAATTCATCGATCTCGGGCGAGGAGTCTGCGCTGGCAAGTGCAATGGCTTCGAGCTCCATGGAACGCTCCACCACCTGACGCACCCCCATCAATTCGTACGACATGTTGATGATTTTCTTATTGTACTCAACCGTCACAGCGGGGAGCTTGGCGATGGTCAGGGCCTGTCGTTCCACCGCTGCATCCAGCTCGTCAAGCGGCACAACCTGGTTCACAAGGTCCAGGCGTTTCGCCTCGGCCGCATCGATCAGGTTGCCGGTATAGAGGAGCTCTCGCGCCTTCGTCATGCCGACCACCCAGGGCCACACGGCGGGGATGTAGGGGCCGCCCGTGCGGATCTCAGGCGCGCCAAATTTCGCATCTTCCGAGCAGATCCGAAGATCGCAGAAGGTTGCGGTGGCAAGCCCGCCTGCGATGCAGAAACCATGTATCTGGGCGATGATGGGCTTTGGATTGTTCCAGAACACATCCCACCACGCCGAGGCGCTGAACGTCTTACCTTTAAGGAAACGGGCCCGAAACTCAGCAGCGTTGGTCTTGCTAGACGATGTGATATCAAAACCGGCGCTGAAGGCGCGTCCTGAAGCTTTCAGCACGATGACCCGAATGTCATCGTCCTCAAAACCTGCATCCTCGAGGGCGTGGCGAACTTCCAGCTGTAAGTCGTCCGACAACGCGTTCAGTTTGTCCGGGCGGTTCAAGGTAACATAGGCGATCGGTCCGCGCTTTTCGTAGATGATGTTTTCGTAGCTCATCCTTACTCTCCCAATGCTTGCTCAAAACAATTCCAGGGTACCCATTTGCCAAGCATGCATTCAAGTGTTCGTAAAAACTGGTGATGGTTTGTTGAATTGACCTGTTCTTTCTGATCCCATGGGAACAAATCTTGAATGGTGGCCAAGAGAAAACGCCGGAGGCAAATAGAGTGCATGCATAAAGACCTTTCCACAGCGGTATTGATCGTCGGCGGCGGGCCGGTGGGGCTGACCCTGGCGATGGATCTGGCCTGGCGCGGCATTGATGTGGTGGTGGCGGAAACACGGCGTCGCGGCGAACCGCCATCGCCGAAATGCAATCATGTGGCAGCCCGCAGTATGGAAGTGTACCGCCGACTTGGGGTTGCCGGTAAACTTCGCAATGCGGGACTGCCCCCCGACTATCCGAATGATGTCTCGTATCGCACTGCGTTTACCGGCACCGAACTTACCCGTATTCCCATTCCCTGCCGCCGGGACCGCTATTTTTCTAACGACGGTCCTGACACGGGCTGGCCCACACCGGAGCCGGCGCATCGGATCAATCAGATATTTCTTGAACCGATCCTGTTCGATCATGCGGCACAAATGGCCAGGGTCAAAATCCTCAACCGAACCGAAATCACCGCATACACCCAAGGTAGCGAGGGGGTGGTCGCCAGCGCGCGCGACCTTGATGGCGGCGACAGCTTCAACCTTAGTTGCCAGTACTTAATCGGCTGCGACGGTGCCAGCTCCATCGTGCGCAAGACCATGGGCGCGAAGTTCGAGGGTGACGCCGTCGTGCAGCGGGTGCAGTCCACCTATATTAAGGCACCATCGTTGATCGGGTTGCAGGCGGAAAAGCCCGCCTGGGCGACGTTTACGTTGAACCCCAAACGATCCGGCAATGTCTATGCCATTGATGGCGTTGAGAGGTGGATAATCCACAACTATCTGCGTCCGGACGAAGAAGATTTTGACGCTGTTGATCGTGATTGGGCCATTCGCGCTATTCTTGGCGTCGATAAGAATTTCGAATACGAAATTCTGGCGAACGAGGATTGGTTTGGTCGCCGCCTGGTCGCCGATCGGTTTCGCGACCGCCGGGTTTTCATCGCGGGCGATGCGGCGCATATCTGGGTGCCCTACGCGGGTTACGGCATGAATGCGGGCATCGCCGATGCCATGAACCTATCCTGGCTGCTGGCAGCGCACCTTAACGGCTGGGCAGCGGACGAGATTTTGGCGGCCCATGAACGGGAGCGCCACCCGATCACGGAGCAGGTTTCCCATTTTGTCATGAACCATGCCCACGCCATGGCCAGCCAACGCGGCCAGGTCCCCGACAATATTGAGGCGGACGATGCCGAAGGCTCAAAAGCGCGGCGGACCTTTGGCGCCAAGGCCTATGATCTTAATGTGCAGCAATATTGCGCCGCCGGCCTTAACTTCGGCTATTACTATGACGACTCCCCGATCATCGCCCATGATGACGAGACAGCACCCGGCTACAGCATGTCGGCGTACACCCCTTCGACGGTGCCGGGCTGTAGGTTGCCGCACATTTGGCTTGGCAATGGCCGCAGCCTTTATGATGCCCTGGGTCCGGAATACACACTTCTACGCCTGGACCCCACGCTTGATGTCTCGCCACTTACGCAGGCGGCCAGGGATCGCGGATTGCCGCTTGCCGTTTTGGACATTGGCGATACAGAGGGGGCGGCGCTGTATGATCACAACCTTGTCCTTGCCCGCCCGGATCAGCATATTGCCTGGCGCGGCAACCAATTGCCCGATGATCCAAATGCAACAGACGCACTTGTCCAAAGGCTGCGTGGCGTGGCATGAAGTGGTATTAGAAAATTAGGGAGAAGAACATATGGCGACGTTGATTACAGGTGGTGCGGGGTTCGTCGGGTTGGAGGTCGCGCGGCAATTATTGGATGCCGGCGAAACAGACATAACCGTGTTCAGCCGCAATCCCTCACCCAACCGTCTTGGCAGCCTGACGGATCGGGTCACCGCCGTCGCCGGTGATGTGGGCAATTTCTCCCACGTCCTGGAAGTGGTCAGGGATAGCCGGCCTGACGTAATCTATCACCTGGGCGCCATGTTAACCGGGCCTTCAGATATCGACCCGGCCTCTTCCATCCAGACCAACGCCATGGGGACCTTCTACGTGCTGGAAGCCGCCCGGCTTTTTGATGTGCGCCAGGTGATCTTTTCCAGCTCCATCGGCAGTTATGGCTACAATATCGATGACAGCGCCCTGAACGATACGACCCTGCAGCGCCCAATGACCTTCTATGGCGCGACCAAGGCTTTTGGCGAACACATGGGCCTGCTGTTCAAGCGTAAACACGGCCTTGATTTTCGCGGCATCCGCTATCCTTCAGTGATCGGACCCGGCGTCACCACGCCCAGCAATGTGCAATATACCTCCTGGATGATCGAGGAAAGCATCAAAGGCAACCCCTTCACGGTCTGGACCGTACCCGAGACCAAGGTGCCCGTGATGTATATCACCGAGGCGGCAACGGCCACCGTGCAACTGGCCCAGGCACCAATCGACGCCATCAAAATGGTCAACTATCTGGTCGACGGCGAAAAGCCCACACCCAACGCGGGCGATATCGCTGACGCGGTGCGGGCAAAGATCCCGAATGCCCAAATCGATTTCGTGCCCGACCCAAACAGGGCAATGTTGCACGGTAGATCGCAAAGCATCGACGATAGCTGCGCCCGAGAGGAATGGGGCTGGCAACCAACCCATAGTCTATCCCGTATGATCGACGAATTTATGGCCGCATTCGCCTAAACGGGAAACGCGGTGCCCAGAGGCAATACGATCCAACTTCTGACGCATCGTTTTGGGAAAACCTGAACCCTGGATAGCCATCGGGTGTGCCGTTATAGTGTAGAATCAACCTTTGCAATGCGGCTGAATTCAGTTTCAGTCCAGGTCCCGCAAAGCCAGTACGGCTATATCCACGAAATGTGCGGCTTCATTATGGCCGGTAACATGCAAGTGTTCCGCGAGTTGAGAGATTTGTGCCTTTAGTTGTTGGCTCGAATCCTCTACGGATGTCTCATACGACAAATCTGCTTCATTCAAATCGGGTTTAATTTCCTCCAGCACGGCTGACGCCTCCATATGCAAGTATACCAAAAAAGGATAGCGGGCCAAAACAGAGTGAGAGTTGTCCGCCATTAAGCATATTATTCCTATTTTTTCGTATTTAGTACATTTATTTTGTATATTTTTTTATACATTTAATCGTTGTGCCAGGCTGTAACCCAAGCTTGCCTAAACATACAATAATTTCGTACAATCATTGGCTCAGCAAGTCTGCATGAGGGATCTCCCTAATGAAAATTGGCAATCGCATTCGTCGTTTCCGCCGCGCGCGCGACATGACCCAGGCTGAGCTGGCCGAAAACCTCGGTTTGACCAAGACAGGGGTTGCATCGTGGGAGCAAGGGCGGGCTGAACCGCCGCTTTCGCGACTTGACGCCATTGCTTCAGCATTGGAGGTCGATGTTCAGGACATTGCCTTTGGCAAACCACGCGAAGTAGCACCTTGCCAGCCGGATGTGGATATTATGGGTATCGCGGTGGACCGGGTGGTTGCCCTCGACGGGGCTGCCACGGGCGCGCGGACGCCGGCGGAGCTGGCGCAGCTTATCTGTAACACTTACGCCATATTGTCGAAAAATCCCGGCATGCCCGAACTTGTATTGATCGATGAGTCAATTCGGGGAATGATGCGCAATGGGGAGGATGGGGATACGAAGTGGTAGTCGTTAACCTCAATGACGCGCGCGCCGATCGCGCGCCTAAATATGAAGAATTAATCGGCAGGAACCTGCTGGACAGCGGGGCCATGGCCCTGGCCGCGCCGTGGAAAAACATTGGCGCGAATTGGTCGCCGGCGGAAAAATTCCAATACTTACTTGAAAGCGGCGCGCTTGCGGATCGCGCCGCCGTCTACCAACGCCGGGGCGACGATATTGACGAATGGCAGACCGTCTACTGGCGGGGCGATTTCAAGTTTTCAGGTGAGAGCTTTCTATCACGCAGTCTTGGTGAAATGCGTGGCTATGCCCCGGTTATCGACATTGCGCTGAATTCCTTCGCCGGTCTCGCCAAAGAGAAAAAGCCAGCCTTCCATCTTATATCAGGTCTTATGGCAGGCGAGGTTGTGACCTACACGCGCCTTTGGATGCCGCTTTTGGATGAGCATGGGGAGATCACCCACGTTGTCGCACAAACTTCTGAACGTTTGGATTAGCTGGACCGGTATCGTTCCAATTGCGCTTCGGAACCCACGTCATTTAACAGCAATTGGCAACAGCCAATGAATTGCGATCTGATATCGCGAACCATTTGTAGCAACGAAATTCATCACCGCCGCATTGGCCTATTCGCGAAGAGTTGAATTAGCGCAATAATTCTGATCCCATGGAGCCGGTTTGAGAATTGATCGACCCGCAAGCGGAAGCCAATAGCTCGGAGTTAATCTCTATGGCGTACCGATTTAGGAGTGGAGATTAAGCTATGAGTTTTTATGGTCTACGGGAAGATGCTGATTACCGCATCATGATGGATCACCTGTCCGCCCTGCAGAAGCTTTTTTCCGACACGGGCGTGCCCAGCTTCTTTAGTGACAATCTGGTCGCGATCAATCGCAACTTGACTTTCCTCTATGATGAAAAATTCATGAATGCCTTTAAGGCGGCAACGCAAGGGGGAACGGAGGCCGATGAGGCAAAGCTTTGGCGTTTGCACACCCTGGCCTGGTGTGGTCAAACGGCCTTGTATATCCCTGGTGATTTCGTCGAATGCGGTGTTTACAAGGGTCTTTATTCCGGAATGCTGACCGACTACCTTGATTGGTCCACAATCGACCGGCGCTTCTATCTCTACGACACGTTCGCCGGCCTGCCTGATGATTGGTCGACGGAACGGGAACGCGCAGGCGTGAATGATGTCTACGAATGGGACGGCACCTACGAAAAGGTCTGTGAACGCTTTGCCAAGTATCCAAATGTGGATGTGATCAAGGGCGTGGTACCGGATATTTTCGAAGAGACATCGCCAAAGAAAATTGCCTTGCTGCATCTGGATCTTAATGCGGCCCAGGCGGAGGTCGCTGCTTTGGACGCCCTGAAAAGCAGACTATCGAACGGTGCTATTGTCTTAATGGATGACTTCGGTCGCAAGGAGCAATTGGCCTTGGCGGAAGCTCTGATGGAATGGTGGCTCGTTCATGATCATCATATTCTGGAATTGCCAACGGGTCAGGGCATGGTGACGGTCAACGCCGCTAAATTACAGGAAATAGATTTAAAAATGAAAGGTAAGGGGAAAACCGTATGAGTGGACGATTGGAAAACAAGGTCGCGGTGATTACGGGCGGGGCCAGCGGTATGGGGCAGGCGACGGTTTATCGATTTTTAAACGAAGGCGCCAAGGTCGTGCTGGGGGACTTAAATGCGCAAACCGGGGCCGAGACCATGGCGGCGATTGAAAAAATGGGTGCCGCCGACCGCGCCGCGTTCCTGGTCACGGACGTGGCGGAGGAAAAGGATATTGAAGCCCTGGTAACCTGTGCCACATCACAGTTCGGCCGCCTGGATTGCATCTATAACAACGCCGGGATCGGCGGTGCCATTGGCCCAATCACCGAAACCCGCGTCGATGAATGGGATTTTACATTCAATGTCCTGGTCCGCAGTGTCTTTCTGGGGATCAAACACGCCGCCAAGGTGATGCAGGACCAGGGCGAAGGCGGCTCCATCATCTCCACATCGTCCATCGCCGGCCTGGGCGGCGGGGCGGGCCCGCACGCCTATTCCGCGGCCAAGGCAGCCGTGGCCAATCTAACCCGGGCCGTGTCCGGCGAGTTGGCCCGGCACAGCATTCGGGTCAATGCTATCGCGCCCGGCGTCATTGCCACGCCGTTGTTCCATGCGGGCCGACCGGAAAAGGCCGAGGCGCTGGCCATGAAGAAGGTGCCCTGGCCACGACTGGGCACAGGCGATGATATTGCGGCCATGGCTGTGTTCCTGGCCTCGGACGAATCCGAATATGTCTCCGGCCAGAATATGGTGGTGGATGGCGGCGTCACCGCCAATGGCCCGGATATGTGGGGCACGGGCCCGGAAAGTCCGATGTTGCGCAAATCCGGCGTCACCCGCGGCAGCACCGGCCTGGGCAACGATATCCGCAACGTCGAAGGTTAAAGCCGATATGTCCTAACGGCATTGTCATGAAACAACTTGCGGCGATCAAGATCCGACAAATCTTTGGTGACCTCTAAGAAGCCATTGAAGATGGTGTCAAAACTGCCGGTCAAACGGTCCACGGGGTAGTTCGAGGCGAACATGCAGCGATCTACCCCGAAGATGCGGATAACATCGCGCACGACGCCGCGCTGTCGTGCCGCGCTCCAGCCATAACCCGCCTCGCCGATACCCGAAATTTTGATTGATACATTGGGCTGCGCGGCGACCGCCTCCAAGCTCGCGCGCCAGGCCGCCAAGCCCGTTTCGTGGCGATCTTCGGGCACACCGGCATGGTTCACGATCATTGGGATGTCGGGGAAGTCCCGGGCCAGATCCGCCGCCTCCCCCAGATGCCAATAGCGGGTCTGCAATTCATAATGCAGACCGTATTTCGCCAGCTGGCCATAGCCGCGGCGCCACTCCGGGTCTGACATGGAGCCAGGCATTACAGGTATTACAGACATTCCAGGCCGCATTGCATCCGGGTTGGGCGCAGCTGCTGGTTTCTGCCGCACCGCGCGGACCAGGGGAAAGGCAGCATGGCCGGCCAGGACCGCCTCAATATCGTCTCGGGCGAACCAGGCCTGACCGACAATGGCGCTGGGCCGGCCCGTCGCCTCGGCCACATCATGCAGCCAACGGGTCTCCGTCACCGGGTCATCGGGGTTCCATTCCGCCTCCACATGGACGCTTGCCACAACCTCGAAGGCAGCCGTGTCCCGGTCATAGTCTGCGGGTAAATAGTCCTGCAACAAAGGCTGGACCGGGCCATAGCGATGGGGCGCAGGGTCCGGCGCTTCCAGCCAGGGGTAATTGCCCTGGCCCAGACGCCAAAAGTGATGGTGGCAATCCACGATAGGGAATTTCATTCAACGATGCCGTCCAACAGATGCCGGCCTTCCCGATCCTCTATCTCCAGGACCCAAAGGTCGGGGTCCATATTGTATTGTCGTGCAATATAGGCATCCGCATCCGCCTCTGGCACCAGATCATCGCCCGTGGCACGACGCCATTGCCGACCCCCATCCAGACTGGTGCCATCCATGCTGTTGGCAGGTGCCAGAACCATACAGCCGGGGCCCAAGTGATTGATCTTGATAAAAATGGCCCCCGCCGTGGCATCACCCCGTCGCACCACCATGGCCGGTATGGCCTGGATACCGCATTTGCGAATGTGGGCCTTAACCCATAAATCCGCTGTAATCCTGGGTGCCACGGGGCCTTGCCTCAGACTTGATCGTGGCGGTGGCAGTCGACCACATGATCATTGATCATGCCCACGGCCTCCATGAAGGCATAGCAGATGGTCGGTCCGACAAATTTGAAACCGCGCGCTTTCAGATCCTTGGACATGGCCTGACTGGCGGCATCCTGGGTCGGTAAATCGCCGAGGCTGCGGGCCGTTGTAACCACCGGTTTGCCGTCCACGAATGACCACAGATGATCTGCAAAGCTGCCCTTGCCCGCCGCCATCATATCCAGCCAGATTTGGGCCCCCGCAATGGTGCCGGTGATTTTGGCCCGGTTACGGACAATACCCGCATCAGCCATCAAGGCAGCCACCTTCGCCTCGCTGTATTTGGCAATAATAGCAGGATCGAAACCATCGAAAGCAGCCCGAAAATTGTCCCGTTTGCGCAAAATGGTAATCCAGGACAGCCCTGCCTGAAATCCGTCCAGGATCAACTTCTCGAACAAAGCCTGGTCGTCCCACTCCGGTACGCCCCATTCGGTATCATGATAGGCGATATAGGTCGGGTCTTTATCGCCGCACCAGGCGCAGCGGACAATTCCGTCGTCATGGCGAATAGTCATGCCCAATCCTTATTCAGCGGCCTCATACAACTTCCGCATTCAAATCGAAATCGGCCCAATCAGGCATTTGTATCGTGACCTCTGCCTCACCGGCGCGCAGGCTTTGTCCCAAACCACCCGCATCTGCCAGGCGGTCCAGGCGCACCAGGGCCAGCCCACGATCCTTCTGGCCGGAGCGCATGGAGGCCACTTCCCGCTCCCCCACCATCAGGGGTGTGCCGGGATCAGGCAACGGGCCGTCAATCAACACCGGTAAAAGGCGCTTACGCACCAAAGCACGGTATTTGGTGCGGGCGGTCAATTCCTGGCCAACAAAACAACCCTTGTCAAAATCAACGCCATGCAGGACTTCAAAATTGCTTTCCAGCATCAAGGATTTATCGACCACCAAGTCTGCGCCGCCGTCGGGCAAAGCCAAGCCAAGACGGAAATAGTCATAGGCCGCCGCGTCCGTGGCAACGAGACCCGCCGCTGTAAATTTTCCGCTTGCTTGGCCGGCGGGTGTCACAATTCTGACACCGGCATCCGCCAATCGCGGGTCCTGATAGGCAAGACCGCCGGCAAATTTCGTGGCGGCCGCGGCATCCAAGCCCAATGCGGCGTCCACACCAGGGCCAAAGGCGGCGTGAACCTCCCAGTCCGATAAAACCTCGATCTGCACATCTGCGCGCAAGCGGTACATATTCAAACGCTTGGCCAGATCGTCCAGACGCCCAACCTCCGCCTCTAACAGCAGATCATCGCCTTGCTGCACAATGAAGAAATCAAAGAGATATTTGCCCTGAGGCGTTAAAAGGGCACCATAAATGGCCTCTGTCACCGACAGTTTATCAAGATCGCGGGTAATCAAGGCCTGCAGAAAGCTGCGCGCATCAGCGCCAGACAATCGCAAGACACCGCGTCCCGGTAATAGGCAATAATTCGCTTCCATCATTCGCTCCCCACTGGTTATACATGCACTCCGCCATGGCCCTTGGCAAGGGTCATGGCGGTGGTTCTTGGCAATGGCCATGGCATCCCTTTAAACCACGGTTGCCGCCAATTCATGGGAAGCCAACCGAACGGCGATGAAAATTCTGTTTATCTCTCATAACCGCCTTGGTGATGCCGTCCTGTCCACGGGATTGCTAAGCCATTTGGCGGAGCGCTATCCCGAGGCGCGGATAACCATCGCCTGCGGCCCGGTGCCCAGCTCTCTTTTAGCCCTGGCCCCTAATGTCGAGACGGTTGTCGTGATGGACAAGGCACCCCTGGCCGGGCATTGGCGCAAGCTGTGGCGTCGGTGCATTGGCCAGCGGTGGGATCTGGTGGTGGACTTACGCGCCTCGTTACTGGCGTGGTTGCTATGGGCTAAACAGCGCCGGGTCCTCTCCGCCAACAGCGATGATCTGCATCGGGTACGCCATGTGGCCGATCTGCTGCACCTGGCCGAGCCCCCGGCCCCGCAATTATGGCTGCGACCGGCGCATAAGACCGCCGCCCTCGATCTCCTCCCCACAGGTGGGCCAAATCTGACCCCCCATCAGTCAAGTGCAGGGCCAATTCTGGCCCCCCATCAGTCAAGTGCAGGGCCAATTCTGGCCCTGGGCCCAACCGCCAATTGGGGCGGCAAACAATGGCCTATCGAGCGTTTTTTGCAACTGGCGCGGCGCTTAACCGGCCCTGATGGCATTTTGCCCGATGCACGGATTGCCGTATTCGGCGCAGATAATGAACGACCCGCCGCACAGGCGCTTTTGGACGGCCTGCCCACTGCTCAAGTGGTAGACCTGATCGGCCGCATTGATCTGCCAGTTGTGCTGGCCTGCCTAGCGCGCAGCGATCTTTTCATTGGCAACGATTCGGGTCTCATGCACATGGCCGCCGCCGCCCGCATACCGACCCTGGGCCTGTTCGGTCCCAGCCGCGATGAATTGTATGCCCCCTGGGGCCCTAACGCGGCATGGGTTCGCACGGACCGCAGCTTTGACGACATCCGCAACGATCCGGCATACGATTACCGTAAACAGGATAGTTGGATGACCACATTGTCGGTAGACAAGGCAGAGGCAGCGGCACAGGCACTGTACAGGCGCATGGCGGAGCAGGCGAAATGACGCTGCCGAACCTTTCAGCCCTGGTCGTCGTCCACAATGAAGAGGCACAGTTGGCGGACTGCCTTGGCACGCTGGGATTTGCCGATGAACTGGTCGTCGTCCTGGACAAATGCACCGATAACAGCAAGGCCATTGCCGAAAGCTTCAAGGCCCGCCTGGTTGAAGGATCATGGGAGATTGAGGGCCATCGACGCAATCAAGGCCGCGATGCCTGCCAGGGCGCCTGGATTTTGGAAGTGGACGCGGACGAGCGGGCTGATGAAGCATTGGGGCGGGAAATACAGAGCGCAATAAGGGCAGAAAACGACGGCTATTTCCTGTTGCCGTTCGACAATTATATCGGCACGCGCCTGGTGCGCCACGGCTGGGGCGGTTCTTGGGGGGTATCGGCGGCACCAAGATTATCGGCCAAGGACGCCAAACGCTGGGGCGATCAGCGTATCCATCCATCCCTGACCCTGACCGGCCCACGACGTTGGCTGAAAACACCGATCCGGCACAATGTCGACCGGGATATCTCGGACATGCTGCAACGCCTGGACCGCTACACTACCAGCAAGGCTGCTGATCTGCGGGCATCGGGAGATATTGGTAATCTGGCCAGCAATATCCGGCGCATGTTCTCCCGCTTCGCCAAATGCTACATATCCCGCAAAGGCTATCGCGAAGGCGCCTATGGTTTCCTGATCGCCCTGATGGCGGGGCTGTATCCGGTTCTCGCGCACTTAAAAGCCCGGTTAGAGGACGACTAGACAATGCGGGTGATGCAAACAATGGCGGGGGCCAAACACGGTGGGGCGGAGGCATTTTTCACCCGCCTGGTACTGGCCCTGCACAAGGCCGGCCTGGATCAAAAGGTCATCCTGCGTCCCAACGGGGCCCGGGAACAACAACTGTCCGACGGCGGCGTTGCGCCGACAACCCTGGCCTTTGGCGGCAAACTGGATATTTCCACCCGCCTCGGGCTGCGCCGGGAGATCTCCCGCTTCAAGCCTGATGTGGTTTTGAGCTGGATGAACCGGGCCGCCTCATTCTGCCCGAAACCGGCAGGCCGTTTCGTCCATTGTGCCCGCCTGGGCGGCTACTATGATCTGAAATATTACCAAAATTGTGATCATCTGGTCGGCAACACACAAGGCATCGTCGACTATTTCGTTGAACAGGGCTGGCCGGCGGAACGATCCCATTATTTGCCCAATTTCGTTGCCGAAACGCCCGCCGCGCCCATGGAGCGGCTGAAACTGTCCACGCCGGGTGATGCGGCAGTGGTTCTGGCATTGGGTCGGTTGCACGAGAATAAGGCATTTGATGTTCTGATCCAGGCCATGCGCCGATTGCCCGATGTCTATTTGTGGCTGGCGGGCGAAGGACCGTTGGAGGCTGAACTGCGCCGCCAGGCAGTAACTTTAGGCGTCGCGCCGCGCATTCGATTTCTTGGCTGGCAGCAGGATCCGGGGCCTCTGTATGCCGCTGCAGATCTGGTCGCCTGTCCATCGCGTATCGAGCCTTTGGGCAATGTAGTGCTGGAAGCCTGGGCCCGGCGCAAACCCATCGTTGCAGCCGCTTCCGACGGCCCGGTGGAGCTGATCCGGGACGGAGAAAACGGCCTGTTGGTGGCCCTGGAAGATGCAGATGCCATGGCAGCTGCGATAAACTATATTCTGGCTAACAAGGCAGGTGCGCAAAGCCTGGCCGCGGTGGGATACCGCGATTATCAGGCCGATTATGCGGAGGCGGTCGTCGTGCAACGCTATTTGGACTTTTTTGCCAAGGTGGCCGCCTGATGTGTGGCATCGCAGGCATCATGACGACGGATGGCACCGCGCCGGATCAGTCCACGCTTGATATCTTACAGGCTGCATTGCGCCATCGCGGGCCCGATGGTGCGGGACAACATCTGGGCGAGGGCGTCGGTCTGGTTCATACACGCCTGGCCATCATCGACCTGAAGACCGGCGATCAGCCTTTTCAAAGTCCGGACGGCACTGCCCTGATCGCCAATGCCGAGATTTACAATTATCTGGAATTGCGTGAAACCCTGGTGGCTGGGCCCCAGGATATCCAACTGAAGACCCAGTCCGATTGCGAACCGGCGTTATATCTGTACTGCCGGGACGGGGTGGATTTTGCCAACCAGATGCGCGGCATGTATGCCATTGCCATTCATGATCCAAACGAAGGCCAGCTTATACTGGCCCGGGATCCGTTCGGCATTAAACCATTGTACTATGTTGAAGGGCCCTTTGGCTTTGCCTTCGCGTCAGAGCCGGCTGCACTGCTCAAGGCGGGTTTGGTTGGGCCCGGGGTGGCCGAACAGCCCCTGCACGAATTGTTGCAAATACAGTTCACCACCGGCCGGCATACCATTCATCCGGACATCCATCGCGTCTTGCCGGGGGAAACCCTGGTCATTGCCCAGGGGCGCATTGTCGACCGCCGCCGCCGTAGCGCCCTGCCCCTCACCCCGCCGCGCGAACAAACCGAAACGGCGGCCCTGGCTGAGCTGGAGCAAGTCTTGATGGACAGTGTGGAAATCCATCAACGATCCGACGTGCCTTATGGCATGTTTCTGTCAGGCGGCATCGACAGTTCCGCCCTTCTGACTTTGATGACGCGCCTGAACGATCAACCCGTGCATGCCTTCACCGCCGGTTTCAGTGGCACTAAAGTCCATGACGAGCGGGATCAGGCCCGTGCCCTGGCCCGGCAACTGGGGGCCGAGCACTACGAAATTGATTTCGTGGAAAGTGATTTCTGGGCCCTGCTGCCGGAAATTGCCGCGGTCCTTGATGACCCGGCGGCAGACT